>ENA-OSEY01000719-OSEY01000719.1-marine-metagenome-genome-assembly--contig:-NODE-719-length-23548-cov-4.092497_pt1 | contig 23548 bp, 21 predicted proteins | sample MGYA00248465_ERZ534230 | MGnify/ENA primary metagenome ERZ534230 (study PRJEB26409, sample SAMN06344110) | marine metagenome | isolation source: Sea water from surface | place: Atlantic Ocean:Southern...
TATGTACCATCTTTTTCTTTCTTAGCAATGGTGCGTAATGCACCCACATCAGAACCTGCTTGTGGCTCAGTAAGATTCATTGTTCCTGACCATTCACCAGAGTTAAGTTTAGGTAAAAATATCTTTTTTATATCCTCATTTGCATGAGTCTCTATTGCATCAATTTGTCCTTGTGTCATTAATGGATTAAGTGCAAGAGATAAGCAAGCGCTTGATAAAAGTTCATTAACACAAGTTGTAATTATTAGGGGTAAACCTAAACCACCATATTTTGTATCTCCAGATATGCCAATCCAGCCACCCTCTGCTATAGAATTATATGCCTTAAAAAAACTATCAGGTAAAATAACATTTCCATCTTTTAAAATTGCAGGTTTTATATCTCCATCTCTATTAATTGGGGAAATTAAATTTTCGGTTAACTTTTTTACTTCTTCAAGTATTCCGTCTAAGGTCTCTTCATCACAAAAACTAGTTTCTCGATCTTTAAATAATTCATTTATTTTAAAGAAATCTTTTATTAAAAATTTAATTTCATTTATAGGAGCTTTATACAAGTTATTCTGCCTTAATAATTAAACGATTAGGGTTGATGAAACATTTTAAACTTATATATTTCTCAAAAAAGGAAAAAGTTCAATTGAATATTTCTAAAATAAAAAAAACTGAAATTCTATCAAATGACGATGTCGGAGTTAAAAGAGCCTCCGATATTATAAAAGCTGGTGGCTTAGTAGCTTTACCTACAGAAACAGTATATGGACTTGGCGCAGACGCTACAAATCCTAAAGCAATAGATTTAATTTATAAAACAAAGGGAAGACCTTCCATTAATCCTCTAATTATTCATGTTTTTGATAATAATTATGTTTTCGAAATAGCAGATAAAAATAAACTTGCTGAAGATTTATCATCAAAGTTTTGGCCTGGTCCACTTACTTTGATTCTAAATAAAAAAAATAATAGCAAACTAAAAATTGCTAAAAATGCACTTGCAGATTTGTCAACAATAGCTGTAAGAGTACCTGCTCACCCAGTTTTTAGAAATTTATTAAAGAAATGTAATTTGCCAATTGCATGTCCTTCTGCAAATTTTTCAGGTAAATTAACTACAACTAGATTTGAAGACGTATTATCGTCTTTTTCAGGAAGAATTGATGCTATTATCGACGGTGGACCCTGCCCAATTGGAGTAGAAAGTACAATAATCAAGATAAAAAATCAAAAAATATCTATTTTAAGGCCTGGTAAAATAACAGAGGAAGGATTGAAAGCGTGCAATTATTCATTACAAAAAAAAGAAAATAATAAAAATATAATAGCACCAGGTCAATTAACCTCTCACTATCGCCCAAATACACCATTACGCTTAAATGTAAAAAAACCGAAGAAAAACGAACTGCTTTTATCATTTGGACCTCTACCAAAAGGTACAACTGGAATTAGTTTATCAGAAGTATTTGATTTAAATGAGGCAGCAATGAATCTTTATAGTTCTCTAGCTGATTTAGATGAATTAGCATTAATTAATAATAATGATGCTATAGCTATTAATACTATCCCCAATTCAGGAATTGGAATAGCCATTAACGATAGACTTAAACGCGCATGTAGCTAAACATATAAAAATTAAGCTTTTCCACTACTACTTGAAAAAAAAGCATTTTCAATTCCTAGGACTTCTAAAGAAAGATTATATTTATCTGAGAAACTATTATTAAAGACTAATTCTGGGTCTGCGTTAGTAACTAACCATGAATCTTCCATTATTTCTTTCTCTAATTGACCTGGAGACCATCCAGCGTAACCTAGCATAAAAAGGCTGGAAACAGGGCCCTTCCCTTTATATACATCAGAAATTGCTTTAGTATCGTTAGTTAAAGAAAAATGTTCATTAATTTTTAATGTAGTATTTTTAATTTGGTATTCTTTTGAATGTAATAAGAAACCATTATTATACTCTACAGGACCACCAAACAAAACTATATTGTTTTTATTAGTATCAATTTTTTTTTGGGATCCATTTACTCTAATAATATCACTTAAATAAATACCCTCAATTGGTTTATTTATAATAAACCCCATAGCACCTTTATCATTATGAGAAATTAAATAAATTACAGATCTATTAAACCTAGGATCTAAAATATCAGGTGTAGACACTAGAAGAGATCCAGCATAAAAACCATCAATAATTTTTGTATCAATAGTATCAGTAAGTTTGCTCTTTTCTTTTGACATTTTATTTTTATAAAAATTAAAACAGTACTTGATTTTATATAATTATTTTGAAATTAAATTTCAAAATAATTTATAAATTAAATAGGATATATCAAGATGCGTATTAATTATACTCAGCTTATATTTTTAAAAAAAAGAAATGTTATCTTCTTTTTGCTTTTAATAGTTATTTCTATCCTTTCAGCTCCTGATGTATTTGGAAATCAAAAATATAATAGCTTTAAAAATGATTATGTTGAGATTTCTTTTATTAATGCCTGGGAGACAAAAGAAGGAAACCTATTTGCATTATATATAAAAATGAAAGAAAATTGGAAAACATATTGGCGAAATCCAGGTGACTCTGGCTTTGCTCCTGAGTTAAAATTATTAAGCGACAAAAACTTAAAAAAAATAAAAATATATTGGCCAACCCCAAAAATTTTTTATGAAAACGAAACCATTATAAATGGTTATAAGAAAGAGTTAATACTACCCATACTTTTTTTAAAAAACAAAAATGAAAGTCAAGTAGAGTTCGAAATTGAATTAACAATTGGTTTTTGTGAAGATATATGTATACCAATAAAATTATTGTTAAACAGTAAAGATGCTTTTAAATCGTCTGAAAAAATGAATAAAATGATTTCAAACTCTTTAGAAAATAACCCAAAAGAACTTTTATCCTCAAAAAAATTAGTTTCATGTGATGTGAAAAAAATTGGAAATAAGATGACAATTATTTCTAAATTTGACAATAATTTCTTTTCAAAGAAAAAATATATTGATCACTTAATATTAGAATATAAGGATGATCAAGTTTGGTTTTCAGAAACTAAAAAGTTGAGCAATAAAGATTATATTGCTCAAATTAAATCAATCGAAGAAGGAAATTTTTTACTAAATAAAAGTAAGGTTAAATATACAATAATCACACAGAGTGGTGGTTTTCTAATAAATGGTTGCAAATAAAAATTATAATTAACGGATTTTTTTATTTGACACTTTGGCAGGAAGTAAAAAAATTATAATACAAGTTAAAATGACTAATAATAAGGGTATAAATAAAAGGTAATTAGAAGTTTGAAAATTAAAAAAGTCAAAACTAGTGTCTGTAAAAAATGAGACCAGAAAAAAGAATATAAAAGAAAATAAAAATAAAGAAATTGAATAAACCAATTTTATTAGAATAGACGTTTTCTTTGTTAAAAAAATTCTTTTAAAAGACCTAACCAGATCAGCAAAGTCTCTTTGAATCAATAGAATCGATGGAACTAGAAAAAGTACAATCAACATACCAAAACCTAGACCATATACTAATGTAACAATAGTAGGTTTTAAAAATTGAGCATCCTTAGATGTCTCAAAAAGGAGTGGCATTAAACCTAAAACAGTAGTTAAGGTTGTTAGCAAAACTGGCCTGAGTCTATCACATATAGCATCAACTATCGCAGGTTTAAGACCCCTGTTTTTTGAATATTCATCTATAGTTGAAACTAAAACAATTGAGTCATTGATTATTATACCTGTCATACCAATCAAACCAATAATCGAAAACATAGATAAATTAATTCCCCATAAATAGTGACCCCAAAGGGTACCGATTAGACCAAACGGAATAATTGACATAACAACTATCGGACGCGCCCAGCTTGCAAACACCCATGCTAAGGCTAAATATATACCGATTAAGCATAGTAGAAATCCGATTAATGCATCATTTAAAAATTCTCTTTCTTGTTTAAATAAACCACTTAAATTAATATCTATACCATACCTCTCCTTTACATCAGGAAGTATTTTTGATTTTATTAATTCCGTAATCTCGATTGCACGAGCTGAATTGTCTTCAGAAATTTCTCCAGTAATAGAAATTTTTCGCAATCCATTTTCTCTTGAAACAGATGAAAAACCAAATTTAGATATTACAGAAACAATATCTGAGAGTCTAACATATTCACCTTGTGGACTAACTAGATTTACTTTTTCTAGAAAATCTGATTTTATCTCATCTTCTGGTAACTCTATAATTATTTTTGAGGAGCGATTTCGAAAAGGAAAACTAACGGCTTCAATACCATTAAGCTGTTGGTAAAGTTGTTTGCCAACATTATCTATATCAAAACCTAAAGCTACACCTCTAGCAGTCAGTTGTAAGATAAGCTCATTTTTGTCATAAGATTGTGTGTCTTCTAATCCTGTGATTTCAGGAAAGTTAATTATTTGATTTTGGAAATAAATTGATGCATTTTTTAGATTTTCAACATCAAAACCTAGTAAATCAATTGAGAGGCTGTCACCTCCTGGTCCAGATGTCCAGTTTCTAAAGCTTAACGTTTCCAATAAAGGGTGTCTGATAATTTCATCCTGTATCCTACCTAATAAAGCATAAGATGAATATGGTCTCAAATCAGCATCAATAAGTTCCACTGAAACAGCACCTAACATTTCAGGATCCTTATTTTTAGCTCCAGAAATACCTCTGCCTGAGTTACCTCCAAGCTGGCTAATAGAAAATTTTAAAGGATTTTGACCATACTGTTTTTCATATTCTAAAGAGACTGTATTTACTGCTCTTATCATTTCATCAAGCATTGCCTTAGTGTCTGATCTGCTAGACCCAGGTAACATTGCAATATTACCAGTAAATCCTCCTCTCTCAGGCGCGTCAAAAAACCTCCACTTTACTTCACCTGATATCAAGAGAACCGTACTTATTAAAAATAGAAATATTGATATACTTAAAACAGGATAGCGTAATTTCATTACGTATTTTGTAAAAGGTCGAAATAAACTTTCTCGAAAAATTCTAAACCCCATATTAAATTTATCTGATGGCCAATCGTACCATTTCTTCTTAGAAACCTTCTGTCTAAGTGCATGGGCCATATGATTGGGTAATACTAAAAAACATTCTAAAAGTGAGGCTATTAAAACTGCAATTACTGTAAATGGGATATCTGCTATTAAACTACCAAATCGACCACCAACAGCAACTAAACCTGCAAAAGCTATTACGGTCGTAATGGTTGCAGTAAAAACAGGTAATGCCATTCTAGTAGCACCACGTTCTGCTGCCTCTTCAGGATTTTCTCCTAGTCTTCTTAATCTAAAATCTGCATGCTCCCCAACAACAATTGCATCATCCACTACAATACCTAAGCAAATAATTAACGCAAAAAGAGAAATCATGTTTATAGTTAGTCCAGATATATACATTATACCAATTGCGGCAAATAGAGCAGCTGGGATACCAGCGGCCACCCAAAATGCCGTTCTTGCACTAAGAAAAACAAACAAAAGAATTAGGACTAAAGTTAAACCCTGTAGACCATTACGTAATAAGATTTCGAGGCGATTTGAAATAGCATCTGCTCTGGTTTTTGATAGAACTACCTCCACCCCATTGGGAAGGGAGCTTTTAAATTCCTCCGTTATTTTTTCAACATTTCTTTGGATTTCTATAGCATCATCTTGGGCAAATCGATCAATCCTGACTACAATTGCTTTATTCCCATTAGAAAAATATTCTCGGTTTTGGGAAATATTATCGAAATAAATATCAGATATGTCCCTTAAAAATACCTCTTTCTGTGAGTTTGGTAACCTTATTACTATATTTCCAATATCTTCAATTGACCTTTTAGAAAATCCACTCCTCACCCTATTTGAATTTCCTACTTCACCAGTAGGATCAATATCCACTTCTGACGCAATAACTTTTGCCAAGTGATTTAAGGGTAATTTATATTGAACTAAATTAATTGATGGAACACTAACTTTAATGATAGGAGCACTAACACCCATAATTTGAGTATTACTGATTCCTTCTCTATATAGTTTACTTACATATTCATCAGCTAAAATAGCTAGTTGTTCAAGCTCTAGAGGTCCTGAAATTACAACATCAGAAACTCTATCACTCCAAGATATTTTTTTCATGGTTGGTATTTCTGAAGCTTCAGGTAGATTTTGAACGGAATCTAACGCAGTTTGCACTTCCTCTTTTGCCTTTGACATATCAGTGCCAGGCTTAAAATCAAGGTAAATTCTAGCATTACCTTCGGTAGAAGAGGAAATTATTTGTTCGACACTATCTATTCCAAGTAATGGAGCCTCTAATAGAGATACAACTCCATCATCAATTTCTTCAGGACCAGCACCAGCCCACTTTACTCCAATATTTATCTTTTCTATTGCAACATCAGGAAAAAATTGGGACCTTATGTTATTAATTGCAAATAACCCAAAAACTATCATCAAAACAAATATTAAGTTTGCAGCAGTATTATGCCTAGCAAAGTAACTTATATATTTAGAAGAAATTGATTTCTTTAAAACCTTCATTAGTTATTATCCATATTTTTTTCCAACCTATTTAAAGTTTTAGCTTTCATTTTTCCACTATTGATTTCTTCATATAATCGATCTTTTACACTCTTAGGCATACGATCCATATTATCTAAGAATTTTATAAGTTTATTCTGTTTTTCAGGACTTAATGTAACTAAATCATTATTATTAGATAAACTTTTGGAATTAGAAATTTCTCGATCTTTTTTTCTTAAAGGTTTTATTTTTAGACCATTTCCTAACTGTGGAGATCTTTGCATCACATATTCTTTGTCAATTGGAGCACCAGATACAATTACTTCATCTCCTTGCCTGCGGAGAATATTTACTACTAACTCTTTTAATCTATTGTCGTCTTCAAGTATGAAAATCTTCCCATCAATAGTCACAGCTGCAGAGGGCAAAACTGTAACATTTTCAAGTGAGGGTTCCTGAATTTCAAGGACAACAAAATCACCAGGTCTTAATGTTTTATTTTCACCAAGGTTTATAGAAGCAAATAACTTTCTTCCACTACCAATATTAATAATTTCAGGATTTATACGTTCTATTTTTCCACTAAAAGGAATATCTTTATCAGATAACTTTAAATAAGCTGTAATATCTAAATTTAACAACTTTCCTTCTTTATCAATTACCCGAGCAAATTCATTAGCAGATAAATTGAACATTACCTCTAATGAATTTGGATCTACTAAAGTTCCTAATTTTTCATTTTTATTAATAACACTACCTGGTAGAATATTTACAGAAGAAATTATTCCATTAAAAGGTGCTTTAAATTCAGTTTCATCTAAATTCCTTTTAGCTTTATCTATAGAAATAGACCTCCTTTTCAACTGAATTTGTAGTTTTTCAATTGAATTTCTTGAAGACTTAACTAAGTTTTGCTTATTTAAAAATTGTTGCTTGGATGATGAATATGCTAGTTGTGTATTTTCTAATTGAGTACTAGTAATTAATCCCGATGCAGCTAATTCAGTTTGCCTATCTAAGGCATTTTTTCTCAATTTAAGTTGTGATTCAGAAACCTCAAATTCCATATTTGCGAACTCTAATCTTGAAATTGCTTCTGATAACTGTGCTTTAGTATCTTCTAAATCAATTTCAGCTATTTCTAGTTCGTTAAAAAAGTCTTTTTGATTTAATCTAAATAAAATATCTCCGGATTTTACATAACCACCTTCGACAAACTTTTCTGATACATAATCTAATCTTCCAGAAACTAAAGGCCGAATTTCCAACATACGTTTTGAATATATTTCACCATATGAGAATATTTTAGGTCTTGCTGTTTGACTCTCTAAAGTTTCAACGTTTACTGCAAAAACTCTTTCTTTTTGGAAACGCCTATTATCTGACTTTTCAGAACGTTTTTTTAAGGCATCAAATAAAACGAAAGATCCAAAAATTAAAAAACCTAAAGTGATGCTTAGTATTATCAAGCCTAAGAAGCTTCTTAATAAAAATCTCATTACCTACACAATTAAAAAATTAGAATCTTCGATAATAAATAGATTTTTAAATAAATTAATCAAGTGGTTAAATTAACATTTCAAAAGTTACTTAAAATCAATTTTAATAAAGAGAAAATTATTTTCTTCTTTTATGTTCCTCTAACCTAGGTAAAATCTCAACAAAATTGCACGGTAAATTTCTATAATCAAATTGTTTGCATAATATTTTATCCCAAGCATCCTTGCAAGCTGAAGGTGAACCAGGTAATGCAAAAAGAAACGTACCAGATACAACACCAGCACACGCTCTACTTTGTATAGCTGACATTCCAATTGTTTCCATAGATACCTTAGTAAAAAGAATTTCAAAAGCATTTATTCTTTTTTCATAGAGTTCACTATGAGCTTCGACGGTCACATCTCTTCCTGTTAGGCCCGTACCTCCTGTAGATATTATTACATCGAGATTTTTTTTTAAAATCCATTTTTTTAATACTTTTTTTATGGATACTTTATCATCTTTCACAATATCTCTTGAAATAATGTAATGTCCAGAATTTAGAATTCTTTCCTGTAGAATATCACCTGACTTATCATTAGAAAAAATTCTACTATCCGAAACTGTTAGAATACCAAAACCCATTGGGATGAAATGTCTTTCTTTGCTTTTAATGTTCATTTTCTTTATTAATTAGTTGTATAATTAACTTTAAATTGTTCCATGTATTTCTTTTTTTTTCTGGATCATTAATCATAGATTTCATACCTTCGATTTCGACAGTAGGAATACCAAGATATTCCCCGATAAAACCTCCATTTATGCTGTCAAATTTTAGAAAATCAGTCAGACCTAAAATGCTTGCAGGAATTTTACTTATAAAAATTAAAAACTTTGGAGATATTAATTCTATATACTTTTTTAAAAATGGTCTCATCAATTCCAAATCAGAAATTTTATCATCTGTATTTTTAACAAATCTGAAAGGAGTGGCAGGGATAACAAATATATTACAATTGTTTTTATTCAAAGGAATTAATCCCATTGATTCAATAATTTTTTCAAACAATTCATTACTTTCTTCAACATACGGTTTTTGCTGTAATTCTTCTTCATAAGAAGGTGGTTCGGAAATGAAAAGAGTTTTTGATTTAGAATTACCAGCACCCAACAAAAGTTGGTTGGATCCTTTTAATGAATGGAATTTTTTAAAATTAGTAATATTATTTTCAAGACTAGGGATATCTTTTGATGAGTTAGCCAAATTTTCTACTTCCAATATTAAATCATTATCCATTAAATTTTGATTTGTCTTATCTGATAAGTGTTTTTTTTGATTTTCGATTTTCTTATCAATTTGATATTCTAAATTTTGATTTATTTTTTTTTTGGAACTTTGAATTGAGTTTGATTTAAAAAAATTAGTTAGCAATAATATATCTCTATCAATAGCTGGATTGAGTACACCAGCTTGTTCATAATCCCAAATAGTAGCAAAAATTGTTTTTTTTAAATAATCCACTATGTTTTCTTTTGTTAATTAATAGAATAAACTTTTTATCTTTAAAGGTTATTGTTGAATGTAATTTAATATATATAATAAAATATGTTATTAAGGGGTAGTATTAATTGTTAAATAATAAAGATTTGTTAAGCATTAATGAACTATCTAAAAGTGAAATTATATCTATCATTAATAATGCAAATAGTTACTACCATGATAATAAAATCTCATCGAAAAAAAAAGTTTTAAATAATTTTACTCAAATAAATCTTTTTTTTGAAAATTCGACTAGAACACAAGTAAGTTTTGAAATTGCTGGAACTTTACTAGGTGCTAACGTTGTAAATTTCCCATTCAATAATAGTTCACAATCCAAAGGAGAAACACTTCTAGATCTTGCAGCTACTTTAAATTCTATGAACCCTGACATTTTAATAATTAGACATCCTAATTCAGGAGCTGTTCAACTAATTTCTGAAAAAGTAGACTGTCCTGTTGTTAATGCAGGTGATGGAAATCATGAACATCCTACCCAGGCCTTACTAGATATTCTTACCATAAAGAAAAGAATAGGAAGGATTGACAATCTAAAAATAGCCATATGTGGGGATATTGCTCATAGCAGAGTAGCTAGATCTAATATTTTTTGCCATAAAAAGTTAGGCAATAAAATAAGAGTAATTGGACCAAAAACACTTATACCAAAAGATATTGATAAGCTTGGCGTTCAAGTATTTTACAATATGATTGAAGGATTACGTGATATAGATGTGGTTATGGTTCTAAGATTACAAAAAGAAAGAATGGATGGCGGATACTTTTCCTCTGAAAGAGAGTATTTTCATCTTTACGGTCTAGATGATAGAAAAATGAAATATGCTAAGCCTTCTGCAATTATAATGCACCCAGGGCCAATGAATAGAGGCATAGAAATTGATGGTGATCTTGCAGATAATTTGGATAAATCTGTTATAACTATGCAAGTTGAAGCAGGGTTGGCAATTCGAATGTCTGTCTTAGAACTTCTTTTAAAAAAGAAAAGTGAAAATGTCTAAAATAACCACATTAATTAATGCAATTTTAATTGATCCTAAGACCCTAACTCAAACAAATGGTTCAATTACAATAGAAGAAGGTTTTATAAAAAGAATTAACGGGCCAGCAAGAGGTAACATTATTGATTGTAGGAAATATTGTTTAGCACCAGGAATTATTGATTTAGGAGTTCATATCTGTGAACCAGGTGAAAGACATAAAGAAAGCTTCAAATCAGCCAGTATGGCTGCTGCAGCTGGTGGAGTTACATCTATAGTCACCTTTCCGAATACGAAACCAGTTATTGATAATCCAGAACTTCTTGAATTTTTTATGAAAAGGGCTCGAGAATCTAGTAAAGTTAGGATTTGGCCAACAGCTGCAATTACAAAAAAAGTTGAAGGAAAAGAAATTTCAGAACTAAGCTTTTTGCAAGATGCTGGTGCAGTAGCATTTACAAATGGTCTAAAATCAATAGAAAACCCAAAAATTTTATTGAGAGCCTTAAATTATGCTTCTTCTCTTGATAGTTTGTTTATAGGACATTGTGAAGATTATTATTTTTCTGAAGGAGTGTCTGCAACTTCAAGTGCTTTTGCAACTAAAATGGGTTTATCATCTACTTTAAAAGAAGCTGAATTAATGGGCCTAGAGAGAGATTTTTTGTTAGCAGATTTATCTGAAGTAAATTATCATGCTGCTCAAATAACTACAAAAAAAAGTTTTCTCAGAATTAAAGAACTTAAATCTTTAGGAAAAAAAATCACCGCTGGAACATCAATTCACCACCTACTTTTTGATGAAACTGATATTAAAAACTACAGAACATTTTTCAAGCTAAGGCCTCCACTAAGATCAAACTCTGATAAATTATTTTTATTACATAATATTAAAGATAGTACTTTAGACACGATTAGTTCTTTCCATTTACCACAAGATGAAGAAAGTAAAAGATTACCCTTTGAAAGGGCTGCCTTTGGCGCTATTGGATTACAAACCCTATTACCGGCGTGTCTAAAATTAGTTAATGATAAAATCATAGATCTTCCTCAATTATTTAGAAAAATATCACTAAATCCGGCAAAGATATTAAATATAAAATCTGGCATTTTAGAAGAGGGGTACTTTGCAGATTTAGTACTTTTTGATCCTTATAAACCATTACTAATTGATAGATTCAGTCTTTTGTCAAAAGCTAAAAATACTCCATTTGATGGCTACCAATTGTTTGGTAAAGTATTAAAAACATTTGTTGGGGGCGAAGAAATTTACAAATCTAGGAATATAAATGATACCTGATATTTTAAGAATTTGGGGGGCAGCTCCCACATCTAATGTAGGTTTAATTTGGGTATTAAATATATTTTTGTTTTCTTACTTAATTGGTTCTATACCTTTTGGAATTTTAATATCTAGACTTTTTAAATTAGGTAACATTAGAGATATTGGCTCTGGTAATATAGGTGCTACAAATGTTTTAAGAACAGGACATAAAAAAGCTGCTTTTTTTACTTTAATTATGGATATAACAAAGGGAATTGCAGTTGTATATTTAGCTGAAGAATTTTTAGGAATTACAGCCTCACATTTTGCAGCTTTGGGGGTATTTTTTGGCCATCTTTTTTCTATATTTTTATTTTTTAAAGGTGGAAAGGGAGTTGCAACATTTATAGGAATACAAATGGTTTTAAACATTTATCTTGGTATTTTTATTTGTATCACATGGATTTCCATTGCTATAATTTCTAGATACTCCTCTTTATCTTCAATAATTTCATCTATTTTATCTTTATTAATTTTAATTATAGTAAATGATTTAAGTTATATCTGGGTACAGATAATATTAGTATTTTCCATAATAGCTAGCCACAGAGGTAATATTGTAAAATTAATTTTAGGAAAAGAAAATAAAATTAAACTTACTTAATATTTGTAAATTCTCAATATGAGTATTCATTATAAATTTGTTTAAGATCTTTTGACCAATCCTTATTATATCTAATAAGAATTTCATCTGCTAAAGAAATGCCCTGTTCTAAACTTGAAAATAAAGGTGACAAAAATTCACATTCGTTTTCCTTAGTATTGTGGATATTCATTTTATTTCTATTTTTTAATCCATTATCAGACAATAGAAGAATTTCATGAGCAAGTTTTTTGACTGACCTATTACGAATAGTAGCATCGAAGCCTAGTTTTGAAACATCTTTATAAAGTTTAAATCTTTCCTCATCTGTCCAGTCTTTGCAAATGTCCCACGCTGTATCTAATGCTTGTTGATCATAAATTATTCCTACCCAGAATGCTGGTAAAGCACAGATTCTAGACCACGGGCCTGCATCAGCGCCTCGCATTTCAATGAACTGTTTTAATCTAACTTCTGGGAAAATTGTAGTAAGATGATCAACCCAATCAGATAGTTTAGGTCTTTCATTTGGTAGTACTGACAATTTACCATTTAAAAAATCATTGAAGGATAAACCCATAGCATTGATATATTTGTTATTCCTTTTAACAAAATACATCGGAACTTTTAATGCATAGTTTACCCAAGCCTCAAATCCATAGCCCTCATCAAAAACAAATGGAAGCATTCCTGTTCTGGATTTATCTGTATCATGCCATATCCTAGATCTGTAACTTTTAAAACCTGTAATCTTACCCTCAAAAAAAGGGGATGCTGCAAAGAGTGCAGTCGCAATTGGTTGTAAAGCCAATCCAACCCTCATTTTTTTTATCATATCTGTTTCTGAATCATAATCTAAATTGACTTGAACAGTGCAAGTCCTAAACATCATTTTTGTTCCACTGGATCCCACTTTTTCCATATATGGAGCCATAAGTTTATATCTATCCTTAGGCATAATAGGCATTTCTTTGTGCTTCCACTCTGGTGCAGATCCAAGACCTATGAAACCAGCACCAATTCTATCAGCAATTGTTTTAACTTCTGCTAAGTGAGTGGCAACCTCCAAACAAGTTTCATGTACACTATCCAGAAGTGCACCAGATAGTTCTAATTGACCTCCTGGTTCTAAAGTAATATTTGCTGAATCCTTATTTAAACCAATAATAAATTTATTTTCTTCAATAGGTTTCCATCCAAATGTGTCTATTAAGCCTTTTAAAACACTCAGAACAGAACAATCCCCTTGATAAGGAAGTGGTTTTAAATTTCTTTTAATGAACCCAAACTTTTCATGCTCTGTTCCAATTTTCCATGAGCTTTTTGGTTTACAACCATCCTCAAAATATTGAATTAGTTGGTTTTTATTTTCAATTATTGAGTTCAATTTCGACATATTTAAGATCATCCTTATTTGAAAGAAATTTTATATTATGAAAAGGAAATAAATTAAATTAGTCATTTATCCATTTTCCAAAATAGCTTTGCCAAATACTTACTGCTGCAACCATTGCTGTTTCTGCCCTTAGGATTTGCTTGCCTAAACTTACTTTTTTAACAAAAGACAAGTTGTCCATAAATTCACTCTCTTTTTTAGAAAATCCTCCTTCTGGACCTACTAAAATTGCAGCCGGATAGGGATCTAAATTATTAAACACTTTTAAAATTGGATCACCCTTTAACTTTTCGTCACAAAAAAATAATATCCTTTCGGGATCCCAATCTTTTAAAACATTTTCAAGTTTATTTAATTCAAGCAAATTTGGCATCCATGTACTTCCACACTGTTGTACAGAACTTATCATTACTTTTTTACTTCTTTTTTTATTAAAATTATGTATATCAGTATAATCCGAAATTATTGGAATTATTGTTTTAACACCTAATTCAACACACTTTTCAATAATAAAATCTGTTCTCGATTTTTTAATTGGTGAAAAAAGAACTATAAGGTCTGATGGAACCACTGCTTCAGTTATTATGTGATTAATTTTTAACCTAACCGTTTTTTTTGAAAACTGTATTATTTGACATCTAAATTCACCGGAGCGACCATCAATTAAATTTATTTGATCACTTTCCTTAATTCTTTTAACATCAATCAAATAATGTATTTGATCTTTTGTTAAATCATAATATCCTTTTGATTCATATAACTTGGCCAAATTAACTTCACAAAAAAGTCTTGTTATATTTTTGGTGACTTGTGGAGATCTAATTGAATTCATTAAAAAATAATTTATTTAAAATTTCAGATTCCTCAGAAGGAAATTTTGTTGATCGTTATTTCCCAAATTGGAGTGTCCCTTATCTTCGCCTAAGCCGAGCAGATAGACCTACAGGAACTTGGCTTCTTTTATTACCTTGTTGGTTTGGAATATTACTAGCCTATAATGAAAAAAACACAAGTATTTCCTTTTACGAAATATGGTTATTAATTGCATGTGGATTAGGTGCATTTTTAATGCGCGGAGCTGGATGCACTTGGAATGATATTTTGGATAAAAAATATGATGCTAAAGTTGAGAGAACGAAAAACCGTCCAATACCATCTGGACAAGTTACAATATTAAAAGCTTTTATTTGGATGATTGTGCAGTCTTTATTTGCTTTTTTAATATTATTAACATTTAATAAATTTAGTATTTTTATTGCATGCCTTTCTCTTTTTCTGGTAGCAGTCTATCCCCTAGCAAAGAGAATTACCTGGTGGCCACAGATTTTTCTTGGATTAGCTTTTAATTGGGGTGTATTAGTAGGTTATGCAGCAAGTCTTGAAAAATTATCAATTCAAGTTTTCTTTATGTATTTTGCATGCATATTCTGGACACTTTTTTATGATACGATCTATGCATTACAAGACATTAAAGATGATAGTATAATTGGAGTAAAATCAACCGCTAGATTATTTGGTAATAATTTAAAAAATTGGTTGTATCTTTTCATAATATTATTTTTAAGTCTTTTTATTTTAAGCACAGTGTCAATAATGATCGATTATAATTTTCTTAGATTAACTACTCTCTTCATTGGAACAAGCTTTTTATTTATTCATTTAACTCTTCAAGTAAAAAACTTAAACATTGATAGTACCAGTTCTGCACTTAAAACCTTTAAGTCTAATCGAAATACTGGTTTGATTTTAGTCTTTACTCTTATTGGAATTTCAATTTAGTTTCAATTTTTACCAATCATTTAATATTAATTCATCTTCTTCTTTACTTTGAACCCATGAACTGTGTGTTCTATAGTGCTCTTTTTTCCAGATTGGTGCCCTACTTTTAAGAAAATCCATAATGAATTCAGCTGATTTAAATGCTTCTTTTCTATGAGCTGAGGCAGTAAGAACTAATACTATATTATCTCCTGCAAATAGTCTTCCCACTCTATGAATGACTCTAATAAAATTTAAATTCCATCGTTTCTGAGCATCTTCACAAATGAGCATAATTGCCTTTTCAGTCATTCCTGGATAATGCTCAAGCTCTAGTGACACTAATTCTTCTTTTTCTCCACCTGAGTTTCTCACTATACCAGTAAAATTAACTATTCCTCCAATAATTTTGTTGGATTTGATTTTTTTAATTTCTGAATTAATATCAAAATCAACCTTTTGAACGTTAACTGAGATATAGCATTTTTTTATGGTTTGATGCATTTTATCCACCAGTCATTGGAGGAAAAAAAGCCACTTCTCTTGCATTTTTTATGGAAACATTAAAATCTTGAATTATTTTCTGGTCAACAGCTACTCTTATTGACTTAATATCTTCGAAAGCTAATTCATACTTGTGATCCTGATTTATGAGCTCTTTTATTAAATCGCCTACAGTTTCTGATCTGACTTCTACTTCTTCAAATGGAACACCTATTTTTTCCCTAAGCCAAGAAAAATATAAAATTTTCATTTTTCAATCTTTCAAAATAGTAAGTGATTTTTTAAAATAAACAATTGCAGTATATATCGAAATTAATGCTGATATCCATAACAAAAAAATTCCTAAATAATAAAAATATTCTTTGTACATAATATCTTGTATAGATAAAAGCAAAACGATTATTGCTAGCATTTGGAAAGCCGTTTTATATTTTGACAAAACCAATACATCAAAAATATTATTTTTGGAGCCGAAAAACTCCCTAATACCTGAGACAAGAATTTCTCTTGTAATTATTAAAATACTTGGAATACCTAAGAGAAACCCATATTTATTACTAAATACTAATGTAAAAAAACACAAAATCAAAATAACCAACAATTTATCAGCTATAGGATCTAACATTTTACCTAGTTCAGATGTTTGATTATATTTTCTTGCAATAAAGCCATCCAAAAAATCTGTAATAGAACAAAAAATAAAGATGATTAGAACAAAGAAACAACCAATTTCCTTAGAATCAATTAAAATAATCAAAGGAATCAATATAGCACCAATTACTCTAAAAGAAGTAAGAAAATTTGGAATATTAATCATTCTTCACTATAATTCGTCTAATCATAATTATTAAAAAAATTATAAATTTGCTTAGCTAAATTACTAGATATTCCTTGAACCTTTTGTAATTCATCTATTGAAGCTTTGGATACTTCTTTGGTTGAACCAAACTTCATAAGCAAATTTTTTCTTCTAACTCCACCTAAACCACTTATTTCATCTAATCTTGTACTCATAATAGATTTACTTCTTTTTTGTCTATGGGCCCCAATTACAAATCTATGAACTTCATCTCTCAATCTTTGAAGAAAATATCTTAGAGCATGATCACTGGGAATTTCCAATTGAATATTATTTTGATGATAAAATCTTTCTTGTCCAGAATTTCTTTTTGGGCCCTTTGCAATTGCGATTATAGGTATTTCACCATAGCCAATCTCTATAAGCAAATTCTGTATAACTGATAATTGTCCTTTTCCTCCGTCTAAAACTATTACATCAGGTATTTTTAAGTCTTGTGATGGAGTTTTCTTCCCAAATCTTCTAGTAAATACATACTTCATCATAGAAGTATCATCCCTATTTTCAAGTTCTTCCATTTTGATATTAAATTTACGATATTCAGATTTCATAAGACCATCTGGTCCAGATACTACCATAGCACCAACAGCATAAGCACCTTGAATATGTGAATTATCATAAACTTCAATTCTTTCAGGAGAATTTTTAAGATCCAAAAGTTGCGCTAACTGTAATAGTAATTTCCTATGAGTAGTATTTTCAGCCATTTTTCTAATTAGGCTTTCTTTAGCATTCCTTAGTCCATCAAAAACTAATTCTTTTTTTTCTCCTTTTACAGGGTTAATAATTTTAACACTTTTTCCAAGTTTTTGGGTAAATAGCTTTTCCATAAGCGTTTGACTATTTATTTCATTTGATACTAAAATCAATTTTGCTGGTATTCTATTTAAATAAAATTGACCTAGAAAAGCTTCCATGATCTCTGATTCAGTCATATCGGAAGAAACTTTTGGATAATAATCTCTATTCCCCCAATTTTGATTATATCTGATAAAATAAACTTGAACACAAGCTTGACCAGAATCTATGTATAGAGCAAAAATATCAGCCTCTTTTATTTTTTCAGGATTAATACCTTGAATCGAATGAATTTTTGTTATTGCTTTGATCCTATCACGGTAAGAAGCTGCAAGTTCGAAATTCATTACTTTTGAGGCTGAAATCATTTCTTCAGAAAGTTTTTTTTGAACCTCCTCTGATTTTCCTCTTAAGAATTCATCTGCTGAAACTACTAATTTTGCATAGTCTAATTTACTAATTTTACCGCCACAGGGTCCAGCACATCTCTTCAAATGGTAATTAAGACAAGGTCGATTTCCAGCCTCTACCTCTTTATCGGTACATGATCTTAACAAAAATACCTTTTGTAAAGTATTAAGGGTCCTATTAACTGCGCCTGCACTTGCAAACGGACCATAATATTTACCATTCCTTTTTTTTTGTCCTCTATGCTTTTCAATTCTCGGAAAGTCGTGTTCGGAAGAAATAAAAATGTAAGGAAAAGATTTATCATCTCTTAATAAAACGTTATACTTAGGCTTTAGTTGTTTGATTAAATTTTGTTCTAATAGAAGAGCTTCTGTTTCATTTTTAGTAGTAAGAAAGAGCATACTGGATGTTGCAAAAATCATTTGCTGAATTCTTAATGGGTGGCCATTATATTTTGTATAATTAGAAACTCTTTTTTTTAAGTTTTTTGCTTTTCCTACGTATAAGGTATTATGATTAAAATCCAGCATTCTGTAAACGCCTGGGCCATTACTCAGATCTTTTTGGTAATGCTTAATTAGATCTATACCAGTAAGATTATTAGCCATTGAGTAACCCTATAACTTTTGTCATTTTATTAATCATATAATCATTTAAATATAAACTAGAAAATTTTAGCATAGAATTGGCTTCTAAAAAAAGTTTCCACGAATTCTGTGGAAAACACTGTTGGTAATTATTATTTACTGTTCTAAAACCCTTTAATTTACTAATGGTTTATAAGGTTGCCTAAAAATTGTGCAAATAAATTAAGCTATTGATTTTAAATGACTTTTTTTAGCGCAAAAAAAATTATTTTCTAAATCACCACTTTAAATGTTCTCCACCATCTAAAGTAATTAATTGACCAGTTAGCCCAGGGGATGAAACAATATAAAGTATAGCTCTTGATATTTCCTGAACATCTGAACCTCTCTTAAGTAATGTACTTTTTCTTTGATTTTGAAATTGTTCCTCACTTTGATGACTGGCTTTTAAAATTGGTCCTGGCCCTATTGCATTAACACGAATCTTAGGACCTAACTCTTGAGCTGCTATTTTTGTAAAGTTTAATAAACTTGATTTTGCTAGTGTGTAACTAAAAAATCTTGGATTCAAATTTAAAACTTTTTGGTCGATAATGTTGATTATATTAGAACTCGCAATAATTTCATTATTTTCATCTTTAAAATGGTCTGGAACTTGTTTAGAAAACTCCTTAGATAAAAAAACTGGAGCTTTAAGATTTGTGAAAAAGTGCCTATCCCAACTCTCTAAAGTCAAACTTAGAAGACTATCATTTTCGAATATTGAGGCATTGTTAACTAATAGGTTAATAGGCTTACCAACAGTTTGAGTAGTTTCTTCGATTAAACTGGTTATTTCATTATCCTTTAACAAATTTGCTTTAATACAAAAAGCAGCTATCCCAAAACTTTTTAATTTTGCGACTAATTCTTCAGCTTCCTTTCTAGATTGAGAATAATGAATTACAACATCAAACCCATTTTCAGCAAGGGAAAGGGCAATACCCTTCCCTATTCGTTTTGCGCCACCAGTAATCAATGCTAACTTAGACAACTTTTTCCTCTAATAAAAAAATATTTAATTAAATCTTTTTAAAGTTTGAACTTAGAAAATATTATTTTTTCCTCTATTGACTCAAAAATACTATCTATAGATGCTTTACCAAATTTTGAAAAAAAACCTCTTTTTCTTTCCAATTTTTTGAATTTTACATCTTCTCCAAATTTTTCTGCGATTATGGTTTCTAAATGCCCTATTCCATCTATTAAACCTAACTCTTTAGCACGAGCAGCTTCCCAAACCTCTCCAGTAAATATTTTTTTTCCAATGATTTTATCTGACCTTCTTTCAGTTACAAAATTCTTAAAGTTTTCATGTATCCCTTTTTGTATCGCTTTAAGTCTAACTATTTCATCCTTTTTCTCTGGTTTGAATGGATCAAGCATACTTTTTTCTTCTCCAGAGGTATAAACCCGCCTTTCTACTCCTTGTCTTGTTATGAATTCGTGGAAACCAAACCCTGCAGAAATTACACCAATAGACCCAACTATAGAATTTTCATCTGCATAAATTTCATTAGCTGAACAAGCCAACCAGTATCCCCCTGAAGCCGCTACATCTTCACAGAAAGCTATAACAGGTATATCTTTTTTTTTGGATAATCTTATAATTCTTGCAGCAATAAGTGAAGACTGAGAAGGTGATCCGCCCGGAGAATTAATAATTAGTGCAATAGCTTTAAGTCCACCTAACTCAAAAGCTTTTTCTATTATAGGAGCTAATGATTGATCATTAATTCCGCCACCAAATCTGCCACCAGTTGAAATAACCCCCTCCAGACGTATAATAGCTACTAAACCAGATTTTTTAAATTTTTTTCTTATCCAGGACCAGATTCTCATTTTAACTCCTTGATTGATCTTAAAGAAATCACTATAGCTTTTTGTTACAACATGATTAAGCCATAAATTGTAGTAAATAAACATATTTACTAAGGTTTATTTAATAATCAAACATAAATTAACAACTATTTATTTTGTAAAAATTTTAAATGAAAATAACAAAATCTCCTTTAGAAGGTTTAAAAGTTTTAGAACTAGCAAGAGTATTAGCGGGGCCTTGGGCTGGTCAGATATTAGCAGATCTTGGTGCAGAAGTTATAAAAGTAGAATCCCCAACAGGGGATGAAACCAGAAATTGGGGAGAGGATAGTGTCAATAATAATAGCTCATATTTTAAATGTACTAATAGAGGAAAGTCATCTTTTGTAGCTAATTTTAAGAAAAAAAGTGAGCTAAAAATGGTTCAATTTTTAGCAAAAAAAGCTGACGTAATTATAGAAAATTATAAAGTTGATGACTTAAAAAAATATAAATTAGATTATAAAAGTATAAAAAAATTTAATAATTCTATAATATATTGTTCAATTACAGGATTTGGCCAAAATGGACCTTTATCATCATTACCAGGATATGATTTCATAATTCAGGCTATGGCTGGAATAATGAATATAACAGGTGAAGAGAATGGGCCACCTATCAAACCAGGTGTTGCTTACGCAGACATTTTTACCTCTCTTTACAGTGTAGTGGCTATTCAATCAGCACTACTTTCTAAAGCAAGAAATCAATCAGGTAGTTACATAGATATGTCCTTATACGATACTCAACTAGCTGTCTTAGCCAACCAAGCCTCTTCTTACTTGCTTAATAAAAAAGAACCAAAAAGAATGGGTAATATTCACCCTTCAATAGTTCCTTATCAATTATTTGAAGTTAAAAATGGTGATATAGTCATTGCCTGTGGGAACGATCAGCAATTTAAATCACTTTGCAAAGCTTTTAATTGGAATTTTGCTATTTCTGAAAAATTTTCAACTAATAAAAAGCGCATTAGACATAGAGATCAATTAATTAATAAATTATCGAATAAATTAAAAAAATATACCAAAGAAAAGATTATTAACACTTTACAAAATGCGAATGTACCCGTTGGAACTGTGAATTCCGTAAGTGAAGCGTTAAACCATAAACAAACAAAATCAAGAAAAATGATTAAATCAATTAATGGAGAAAAATTCTTAAGAACACCTATATCGTTTAATAACTTTAAATTAAATATTAAAAAACTAGCACCTGAGTTGGGTGAAAGTAATAAACAAATCAAAAAGAAAATTTTATTGAATAAAATTTGGGAGGAATAACTTGAAATTTAATAAACTTGGTCAAAGTGATTTAGAAGTATCTAGTTATTGTTTGGGCTCAATGACCTGGGGGGAGGCGACATCAGAAGATGACGGACATTGGCAATTAGACTTTTCAATTGAAAATGGAATAAATTTTGTAGATACAGCTGAAATGTACCCTACAAACCCATTAAGAAAAGAAACTGCTGGTAATACAGAAAAAATAATAGGTAATTGGATAAACAAACGAAAAAAAAGAGACGATATAATTATTGCTACTAAAGTTGTTGGAATAGGAAACAAAACTGTAAGAAATGGACAAGCTATCAATAAAAGCACAATGGAGGAGGCATTAACTAATAGTTTAAAAAAACTTAAAACTGATTATATCGACCTCTACCAACTGCACTGGCCTAATAGGGGATCTTATCACTTTCGACAAAATTGGAATTATAACCCTATTCACCAAGATACAGAAAAAATTAAACAAGATATATTTGATATATTAGATTTTCTTTCAAAGAAAGTTACAGAAGGAAAAATAAGAACCATTGGTTTATCAAATGAAACAGCTTGGGGTACAATGCAGTTTCTTAAGATTGCAAATGAGAATAATTTTGAACGTGTGGTATCTATTCAAAATGAATATAGTCTTCTTTGTAGATTCTATGATACTGATTTGGCTGAAGTGAGTCATAACGAAAATGTAAGCTTACTAGCTTATTCGCCATTAGCTGCAGGTTTATTAACTGGTAAATATCAAGATGGAAAAGTACCAGATAACTCACGACTTCAAGCTTCTCCAGGATTAATGGGAAGATTTAATCAAAGGTCTTTATTAGCAGTACAAAACTATTTAAGCATAGCCAAAAAATATGAAATAAACCCTGTGCATTTAGCTCTTGCATATTGTGATCAAAAACCATTTATGGGATCAATTATTTTTGGTGCAACTACCAAAGAACAATTGAAGACTATTATAAATGGTTTAGATACAAAGTTATCAACTGAAGTGATGAATGAATTGGATAAAGTACATAGAGAGTTTCCATTTCCAATTTGATTAAAAGTTTGATTAATGATTTCAGTAAAAAATTTAAATAAAATTTACCCTGATAATTTTTATGCTCTCTCTAATATCTCTTTAGATATAAAACAAGGAGAAGTTTTTGCTCTACTTGGACCTAATGGAGCTGGAAAAACTACCCTTATATCATCAGTATGTGGATTAATAAAACAAACAAGTGGAGAAATAAAAGTTTCAAATTTTGATACTATAAAAGACTATAAAAAAACAAGATCATTGATTGGACTAGTTCCACAAGAATTTCCTCTAGAAAATTATGAAAGCGTTTTAAATACTGTTAATTTTTCGAGAGGACTATTTGGAAAAAAACCAGACGAAAACCATGTAAAAAAAGTACTTCAATCTTTAAAGCTTTGGGATAAAAAAGATTCTCCAATAATTACCTTATCTGGAGGGATGAAAAGAAGAGTAATTATAGCTAAAGCACTTTCTCATAATCCTAAAATTCTTTTTTTAGATGAGCCTACTTCTGGAGTAGATATTCAACTTAGGAAAGAAATGTGGAAAATGA
>ENA-OSEY01000720-OSEY01000720.1-marine-metagenome-genome-assembly--contig:-NODE-720-length-23523-cov-3.108931_pt1 | contig 23523 bp, 26 predicted proteins | sample MGYA00248465_ERZ534230 | MGnify/ENA primary metagenome ERZ534230 (study PRJEB26409, sample SAMN06344110) | marine metagenome | isolation source: Sea water from surface | place: Atlantic Ocean:Southern...
TCGAGTTGTCCTTGGACCATAAAATCTGGCATAGAACATGAGGACAAAAAAATCACTATGATTGGTAACATTAATTTATGCATTTTACATTTGGGGATTGAATTAGACGTGCTTTACGTATCAAACAAAATAAAATTTAACAGGTCAAGAAAAAATTATAATTTTTGCGTTTTTAATTATATTTTGCTTCCAGAGTCCTATTGACGAACCAGCAATAAGCTTCTTCAAAGTGCTCACGCTGTTCTATAAAGAGTCCATGTTTCATGATTCATCTCTTTTAAGTTTCAAAATACCTAAATCACCCACCGAGTAGAGAAGTAGCAGGTTCTTGAGATACAAAAAGTGTGTTTTTGTGCCCTCCCTTAGTTGGTAAATAGCAAATTATAACAATTTATGGCGGGTTTGAGAACCATGTTGAAGGGGGGTCAGTCTACTCAGGCCTAATCGAGATGCAGAAGCTGGATGCTTGGGTATAGGCCCAACAACGCCCGGTGGCGAGTCAAAGAAGTTAAGTCCACTCACCTAAAAATGGCCTTGGAAGTGATCGAGAAAAAAGATGACTATAAAATCGCCTACCACTGGTTCCCCACGAAACAAAAAGTAGAAAATTTTTGCCTTGGACGGATCCAGTCCAAGTAGTAGATTTTTCTTTTTTTAAATGAAAATAAAAAATATGCGAATTCAGGGTTAAATTCAGGAGAGTGTATGGAAATTAGAGAAACCCCTTTTGTTTTAATTGCCAGAGTTATGGTCAAATCGGGTAAAGTTGAAGAATATATGAAGATCGCATCTACTGTGGATGAGGCGGTTGAAAAAACTGAACCAGGTATGCTCTTTCATCATTTCGATTCTGATCCTGCCAATGAATTAAAATTCGTTTGGACAGAAATTTATAAAAATGATGAGGCTTTGATTTTTCACATTAACAATCCCCCGGTAGGAGAGTATGTTGAAAAACACTTGGAATTGGCTGAAAGTATCGAAATTGAAATTTATGGCCAACTGGCTGATGATACCATTGATATTTTAACTCAAGCATGGGGAGAGGCTAAAATCCCTTTCAAATTGTTCAAAACAACCCGTGTTGGATATTTTAGACAATCGATTTTCGGTTGAGTTCAAAACCAAAAATTTTTTAACCAAAAGGAAGCAATTTTTAGTCTTGGACGGATCGGGTCGAGGCATTAAGTTTTCCTTACGGCACAACCTCATTGAGAAGGAATGGAGATGACGAAAATTCTTTATTTAGGGACTCATGGAACGGATGATCCCACCCGGGCTTCTATGCCCTTTCACATGGCTTTGGGGGCAGTTGAGGGAGGACACGCCGCTGAAATCAATTTGGCAGGCGATGCGGTTGTTTGTATTCAGGACAAGATCATTGAGAGCATCAAAGGAGTCGGGATGCCCTCCTTAAAAGAACTCATGGAAAACATTTTGAATGAAAAAGTGCCCATTTACATATGAGGAGGCTGCGCAGAGGCACGTGGTGTCTCAGAAAGTGATCTGATTGGAAAGAATGCGAAAATCATTAATCCGAAAATAGCGGCGGATCTTGTTGTAGAAGCGGATCGGGTTGTGACATTTTAATTTTAAAAAAAGGAGATTCTCATGACTGCAATTGTAAAGACCTGGCATTGGCAAGTCAGTGATGTTGCTGAATTTAAAAAACTTCACAGAGTTTTTGAAGACAAACACATGAAAAAAACAGGTGCTTCAAAATTGTGCCTGCGGAGAGACTTAACGTCTGCAGATGGTCTTTATTATGCGGATCTTTATTTCAAGAAGTTTGCTGATTTAGACAAATTTGATGCTTATTTCAAAACGAAGGCAGGAATGAAATTCGGTGAAGCCATCAGCAAAACTGCTAGCTGTTTTGCAAGAGATTACTGTGAAAACGTTGATTACTGATATTTGATCTTCAACAAGGCAGGGACCCTAGTCCATCTTTTGATAAGCAGGGCTGGCCGGATCAAGTCGGGGTTAGCGGAGTTTTCAAGGTTCAATCATCATTTCTGCCATGAACTTATCCAGAAGGTGTATTCTCGGAAAAATACTGACAGGTTTGTTCCTTTTAAAGTTTCCTGGTCATTTATCTTCAGGATCGATTCTAAACCAGGAATCGGAACAAAAAATAAGATTGGGATACACTTTATTCATCAAAGAATTGCAGAAATCCAAAAATTTACTGTTACAAAAAAAATTGAAGGAATTGATCCTTCAAAGAGAGTTCGGAAAAGGTTTTGATTTCCATCTCAGGAATGCAGGTCTTGATTTTAAAGAGGTTCAAATCATTTCAAATGCAATGATGAAGGCAACGAAGCATGGAATTTTGAACCTCAAGTCCTTCAGCCTCAGTTACAATCCAGAAATAACAGATCAAGGAGTGGGATTGTTGGTTAAGGCATTTCCTCCACAAATCACGGAACTTAGTTTGGTTGGATGTGATCTCGGAGATGAAGCCGGTGAAGGGATTTACCAATATTTAGAAAATTCAGCGCTGGAACTTGTCTGCATAGAAGGCAATAACTTTTCCCCGGTTTTGATGGATAAGTTCAAAAAACTTCGTGAACAGAAACCCAATTTGAGTTTGCTCATTTAACCCAAGGAACCATTTGTCGGACTCTCCGTTGAAAACCTATCGCATCGGAATCATGCCTGCGGACGGGATTGGCCCAGAGATCAGTGAATCCACAAAACGGATTCTGGATGAATCCCTGGGAAAGCATTTTCAGGGATCCTTGGAATGGATAGAACTTCCGGTGGGTTGGCAGGCCCTTGAGCAAAATAAGCCGCCTCTTCCCCGGGAAACCCTGGATGAACTGGAAAAATGTGATGCCTGGGTGATGGGCCCTCATGACTCGGCCTCCTATCCGGAAGCATTTCAGCAGTCCCTGAATCCGAGCGGAGCGATCCGCAAGCATTTTGATCTTTATGCCAACATCCGTCCTGCCAGAACGGTCAAGGGGCTGGGGGATTCCAGGAAGAACTTCGATCTGGTCATCGTCCGGGAAAACACCGAAGGGTTTTATGCCGACCGCAACATGCATCTGGGAATTGGAGAGTTCATGCCTCATCCGGATACCGCCCTCGCGGTGGGAGTCTTTACCCGGAATGCCTGCGAAAGGATCGCCCGAACCGCCTTCGAGTTGGCGATGATCCGGAAGAAAAAAGTCAGTCTCATCCACAAAGCGAACGTGCTTCGAACCACCTACGGGCTTTTCCTGGAATGCTGCGAAAAGGTTTCCAGGGATTTTCCGGAAGTCGTCGTCAACGATTTCCATATCGATGCCGTTGCCGCGCTTTTGGTCCGTGAACCGGAGGAATTCGATGTGATTGTGACCACGAACATGTTTGGAGATATCCTTTCCGACCTCACTGCAGAACTGGCGGGCAGTCTCGGAATGGGGGCCGCATTGAACGCCGGAAGCCTGAAGGCCATGGCCCAGGCAGCCCATGGCTCTGCCCCCTCCCTGCGGGGAAAAAACCTGGCCAATCCCTGTGGTTTGATCCTCTCCTCGGCGATGCTGCTTCAATGGCTGGGCAACCGGGATCAAAACCCTGGGTTGATTCAGGCTGCGGATGCCATCGAAAGTACCGTGTACCGAACCCTCGAATTCCGCGGACGTTCCCAGGATCTTGGAGGCAGCCTTGGAACCCGTGAATTGACCGATGCGATGCTGATGGAACTGCAAAATTCCTGATCATGCCTGCGGAGGATGTTCCAAAAAACAGGGGTTGGTTCCGAAAAATCCTCACTTTGGGAAGAGCAAACCTTAGGGATTCAGAAAAACCTGAAACGGATGCTGAATCAGGGGAAACGGGTAGTGAAGGGAAATACCACCGAAGGATCAGCGCTTGGGAAGATCATGCTGAAAAGGCAAGGGACACTCCGGATCAAGTCCTGAAGGTCGTGAAGAAGTGGATTTCCGAAACCTCTTGAAGGATTGTTTCAATCTTCAGAATCCGGTTTCATCTTCGCTTTCAGGTTTGCAAGCTCCGCTTCCAGGTTTTGATCCTCTTTTTTGGGAGGATTGGAAGTCTCATCAATCTGACGTGTTTTCCACTGATTCCAGATGCGCTGGAAGAGCCAGGCCCCTCCCAAAAGCGTTCCTGCCGCAAATGCTAATCCGAGAATCGCTCCAAGCAGGGAGATCAAAAGGTAACCTCCCAAGACCACTCCTGCAGAGATGACCACCCAGCGCCAAGGTTTTCCTTGTCCTATTTTTTGGATCATGATCCGATTCGTTGTATGCTTAACACAAAACAGTTTTTGATGATACGGATTGGTTTGCGGAATGCTCCACTGGAGATGCTGAAAAAGAGTTGATATGGGATTTATCCCTCTGAAAAGTCATAAGACCATTTTAATCGTTTCGATCCTTGCAACGATCCTTTCTGTCGGCTGTTCGCATCGGGGTTCCTACGAAGAAGGATGTTTGAGGCTCTGTGATGGGCTTGAGGAAAGGAAGCGACCCTTTGTGAATGTGTTTACAGGGCGTTGCGGTTGTTGAACGTCGACAAAGCCCTTCCGGTTTTCAGGAACTTCCTCCGATTTTAACTTCTTCCCCATCGACTTCCAGAGGCACCTGTTCAAGATGATCTCCGGTACAGGGGCCGAAACTGCAGTAACCGTCATCGAGTTCGAACAAAGCGCCATGGGTGCTGCAGATGATCAGGCTTCCGTCTTCGCTGGTGAATTCATCAGGAGACCAGTTCAAAGGTACCCCCGTGTGAGGACATTCATTGACATAGGCCCGGATCAGCTCGGCTTTGCGGACAATGAACATGCTGAACGGGAAGCCATCCTCGGAAAAGGTGAATTCACGTCCTTTCCCGTCTTCCAGTTCCTGCAGTCTGCAGATCACCGTCCCGGGCTCAGGGGCATTGCTTCTCTGATTCCAAGCCATTCAGAAGCCCCGGGAATCAATCGAACCAACGGACCTGAATCCCTCCGCATTCGGGACAGGTCAGCGCGTCGTTTTGATAGAGGTTCTCCAGGAGTTTCCCCTGCTCGGATTCCGGACTTCCTGTGAATTCCAATTCACATTCCGAACAACTGAAAAGAGGTTTTTCTTCCGATTCCTGAGTTGCGTTGTCTTCTTGTGTGGGCGTGGGCAAATGATTGTTTTGTACAGGGTTTACAACAGTTCAATTTCTTGAAAATACCAATACCAACTCACCAGAACACCGATCCAGATGATCAGGTTGATGATAATCCATTTCTTAGTCCACATCTTCAGCAACACTCGTCAATGCTCCAGTGAAACGGAGATACATGTTTTCAAAAAAAATCGGATTCAACCTTCCTGAACATGAAAGACGGAATTGTAATGGATTTGATCAGGAATTCGAGCGTAAAAAATAATCGAGCCAACGGTGCGGGAGGATTCTTTTGAGTCCTGCCATGAGATAGGTGGGGAAGGTCACATAATAGCGGATTTTCGGATTCGGGCTTTCCAGGGCATGAAGAACCCTCTGGTAAACGGCTTCGGGGCCCAGGGTGAAGGATGCCGCAGGTCCTTCCGTTCTCAGTCTCTGAACCTGTTTTTCATATTCCCGGCGGTGGCGGCTTGCCTCCGTGTCGATGTTTTCTTCAAACACTTTGAGTCCGTTTGCACGAAACTCCGAAAGAATCGGTCCCGGTTCAATCAGGCAGACCTGCACTCCGGTTCCATGCAACTCGAGTCTCAAGGTATCGGTCAAGCCTTCCAGGGCAAACTTTGAAGCGACATAAGCTCCACGGTATTTGAAGGAAACAAATCCCAGCACCGAACTGTTCTGGAGGATCCGCCCTGTTCCACGTGCGATCATGCCGGGCAAAACCAGGCGGGTGAGTTCGTGCCAGCCGAAGACATTGGTCTCGAACTGCCTGCGGAGCACTTCCCGTGGAAGGTCTTCCACCGCACCCGGCTGGCCGAAGGCGCCATTGTTGAAAAGAGCATCCAGTTCTCCACCCGTTTTTTCCATCACTTCATCGAAGGCATTCCGGACCGATTGGGAATCTTCCAGATCCAGTTCAAGACAATCGATGCCTTCCGATTGGAGTTTTTGTACATCTTCCTTTTTCCTGCAGGAAGCAATGACCTGGTATCCTCTCTGATGCAGTTGATGGGCGCAGTAATACCCGATTCCGCTGGAACAGCCGGTGATCAGAATGCTTTGGGGTTTGGTTTTTTGATCCGACACAATCAAACAGAAAGCGAAAGGTTGCAGGGGCTGCGCACGGGGCTCATGGTGTTTATTTCTTCGTTCCGCCTGGAGCAGGAACGATCAGAGAAACGGACTGGTTCAATGGATGCATGGAAGTTATCATCGTCCAGATGCACCGGGATGGATACAAAAATAGCTAGTTCAAGGCATTCATGAAAGGCAAACGCAAACTGATCATCATCATTGCTGTCGTGGTGGTTCTGCTTCTGGGAATCGGAGCAGGACTGTTTTTTTTCCTGATGCCCGAAGAAGAAGTCGCGGAGGGTGAGGAAGCCCAGGAGCAGGTGGTGGAAGTTCAGGAACCGGAGGAGGAAATCGAAATCCCCGAACCCCAAGTTCCGCTGTACCTGGAACTGAAACCTTTTACCACCACCATCGGACGTGAACCGCGTTACGCGAAAATCACGATGCAGCTTAAGTTTGGCAGTGAGCCTCCGAAAGCCTACATGACCATCAGAATCGCCCAGATCAAGGATGCGGTGATTGCGGTCTTGCAAAAGACCGATTCGAAAGAGGTCGAAAGGGATGGATGGGTCGACCGCCTCAAGGAACGGATCATCCTTCGGTTGAATAAAATCTTTCCTGAAGAACCTGAATGGGAAGATCCCAAACCGATCCGGAAAGTACTCTTCAGCGAACTGGTCGTGCAGTAGCATTTTTCCCGGGAGTGATTCGTTTTTCCCGGGATTGAAGATCCTTTCGGTCGAGCTCGATGATTTTTTCCCTCAAGGTGTGACCGAATTTAAAGAGTTCCACCGTTTTCCCCCTGAGTTCCTGAACATCATCCTGGTGCCGTCGAATCCTCCCCTGCAGGTTTCCCACATCGGTTTGATAGTTTTGGATGTACTCATCGATGTTGGCTTCCCAATCCGAATCATCCTTTTCCCGATTCATGAGTTCCTGACTGATTTTCCACTCCTCACCCTTGTTCGGAGGCGTCTCAGGGGGAGATTTTTTCCGATCCGGCGTTTCGATTTTCTTTTCCAGAAGGTCGAGTCGGTTTGAAATCTGGTCCAGTTTTTTTAAGATCAGTTTCAGTTCGGACATTGAGTCATTGGTGGAAGTTCAGAAGGCTCTTCAGCATAATCAGCAAAGACTTCTGACGCAAGCAGGGTGAAAGTTCCTCCTTTGCGGTTCAAACGAAAATCCCAGAATTCGTTTGAAGGTTTGAGAAAATCGATGAAAATTTTGTTGTCACCTTTCACTCCCAACATGAGGTTCCAATGAAATTCAAGTTCAGATTCATCCCTGCCTTATTGGTGCTTTTCGGCATCAGCCTGCCGGCCTTTGCCCAGGGAAACGCAGATGCGATCATCAGTTACCGTAAAAACGTCATGAAGGCGGTTGGAGGCCATACCGGGGCCCTTTTCACCATCGTCAAGGGAGGTCTCGGGGATTACAAGGATCAGATGCTCTACCATGCCAAAGCCCTGCATGAATCCGCACGGAGTATCCCTGCCATCTATCCCGAAGGGACGGGAACCGGGAAAACACGGGCCAAAGCAGAAATCTGGACCGAACGTGAGGCCTTCATCGCCGTTGCAGATGAGATGGCCAAGGCTGCAGAAAATCTGATCCGGATTGCTGAGTCAGGAGAGATTAGGGAGTTTTCCCAGGCATTGCGGCCTCTCGGCAAATCCTGCAAAGACTGCCACGACCAATTCCGCAAAAGACGCTGAAATACCTGACTCGGATTCTGCTGGCATCGTGCCTCTTCATCGGGTCGGAGGCGGTTTCAGCAAGAACGCCAAATCCTGAACGGGGCAAGCAGGTTTTTTATGCCTCAGGCGGATGCGGATGCCACACCGATCAACCGAATGGTGGGCAATCCATGGCAGGCGGGCGGGGAATCCAAACCCCGTTCGGCATTTTCTACGGCAGCAACATCACCCCTCATCCTGAAGCAGGAATCGGCCGATGGAGCGATGAGGATTTTGTCAGGGCCATGACCCTGGGGGAGGCTCCGGATGGAAGCCACTACTTCCCGGTTTTTCCCTACACTTCCTTCAGATTGATGACCGAAACGGATCTGCTTCATCTCAAAGATTACCTCTTCAGTCTTCCTGCCAGCCCGAAAGTCAACAGGGAACACGAGGTCCCATTTCCTTTCAATTTAAGACCTCCGCTTTTTTTCTGGAAACTCATGTTTCTGGAAAAGGGTTCCTTCGAAAAGGATCCCTCGAAATCAGAACTCTGGAACCGCGGCGCCTACCTTTCCAACGCACTTGCCCATTGCGGAGAGTGCCACACCCCGAGGAACCTCCTGGGAGGTCTTAAAGCGTCCATGCATTACGCAGGATCGAGGGAAGGTCCGGAAGGCGAATTGGCGCCGAACATCACTCCTGATCAGGAAACCGGGATCGGTGCCTGGAGCAAGCAAGACATCCAGTGGTTGCTTCAAACCGGGATGAAACCCGATGCCGACAATGTCCAGGGGTTGATGGCCGAGGCCATCGATGACGGTTACTCCCACCTTCCCCCGGAAGACCTCAAGGCCATGGCAGAATACCTTGCTTCCCTTCCCCCGATCAAAAACCTAGTCATCTCTGAAAATCAGGATTCAGAACAGGATTGGTAATCCCCGTCCAATTTGGATGTATTCCCTCCGTTTTTTTTAACTTTTCAGATTTAATTTCACCTCCAAAACCAGTTCCTTTTTGTTCCACATAACACCGATTCTTCACTTGTTTAAAAAAACAATTAATTTAAAATGCTGAAATAATGAATTAAAATATTTTTTTATAATCAGTTTATTAGAACATCTTGATTACATAATTTTGGTTCAAATTCATCGATATGCCTGATTTAGAAATGAATGGAAACCTGATTCAATTCAAAGGGGAATTGAACGAGGAACTGGTTAAGGATTTAAAGGATCTGATTCTTGCCAAACAGGATTTCCCAGAAGAAGTCATTTTGGATCTGACCGAACTGGAGGGTATCGGAGTGATGGGGATCCAAACCATTTTGGCGGTACGGGAAAATCTGATGAAGAACAAATCAGGATTGAAACTGAAAATGAAAGAAGAGATGGAACCGATGCTGGCCTGGATGGGGCTCAACTGGTTGAAGGAAGAAAGTTCGGCGTGAAAGCGAAAATCCTGATCATTGACGATTCGAAGACCATCCGTTTTCAGGTCCGGAAAATCCTCGAATCGGAAGAAGAGAATCAGTTTGAAATCCTGGAAGCCGAAGACGGAGTGTCTGCCCTGGAAAATGTGGTACGGCTCGAGAAGGATTCTCTTCCCGATCTGATTTTGTTGGACCGGAACATGCCCAGGATGAACGGGGATGAGTTCATCCGCATCTTCAAGAACGATCCCACCTGGAAACACATTCCCGTCCTTTTTCTGACCACCCACGGAGAAATCGAAGAATTGGTTCGGGGTTTGACGGAACTGCAGGCCGAGGACTATTTGGGGAAACCTTTCAATCCTTCGGAATTGATGGCCAGGGTGAAGTCCCTGCTCAGGGTTCGTTTTGCAGAAAAAGAAACCTTAAGCCTCAATTCGCAACTCAGTGACTCCCTGGAAAAGCAAAAACAGCAATATGAGGAATTGAAACAGACCCGGATCGAACTTGCTGAAACCGCGGCGGTGGCATCCATGACCCGGGTTTTTGAAAAATTCGTTCCGCGTGAATTTCTTGACCGGATTGCCAAAACCGGAATCGAGAACATCAGTCTGGGGCATGCCGAGAGTGACATCATCACCATCCTCTTTTCCGACATCCGTTCATTTACCGATCTTTCTGAAACGATGACGCCGGACGAGTTGATGAAGTTCCTCAATTCCTACCTGAAATTCATGTCGGAGCCGATTCGGATCAACCATGGGTTTGTCGACAAATTCATTGGAGACGCAATCATGGCTTTGTTTGACCATCCTGAAAAGGAGGATTCGGATGAGGCCAGAGACGCCGTCCGTTCCGGTTTGGAGATGCAGAGGGCTTTGGTTCGTTACAACGAATACCGGGAAAAACATGATTATCAGGAAATTAAAATTGGTATTGGAGTCCACAGCGGACCTGTGGTGATTGGAACCGTTGGTTCGGAAAACAGAATGGATTCGACGGTTTTGGGAGATGCCGTCAACCTGGCTTCCCGGCTTGAGGCACTGACGAAAAACTACCGTTGTCCGATGCTTGTTTCCGAAGATACCAAAAACCTGCTTGCGGACCAGGAAGAATTTCATTGGAGGATGCTCGACCAGGTGATGGTCAAAGGGAAAAATGACCCGGTGAAGATTTTTGAGGTGTTGGACCCGAATTCCGATCCTGCCTTTGAATCCAAAATGAAAGTTGCAGAAATGTTTGAAAACTCACGTGAGTTCTACATCCAGCAGGACTGGAATCCGGCCATCGAAGGTTTTCAGGAATGCCTGAACCTGCTTCCGGAAGATGCTGCCCTGGAGATGCATCTGGATCGGGCCAGATCCTTTGCGTTATCCAATCCTCCGGAAAACTGGGATGGAGTCCATCAATATTTTGAGAAGTAATGATTGATTCATCCAGGTTCGATCCTGAAGCACTGAAACTGTTCCTCGAAGAAGCGGGGGACATGGAGGATCAAATCGAGGAAAGTCTGCTTCTCCTTGAGAAAGACCCGTCTAACCAGGAAGCGGTCAACACCGCTTTCCGGGGCTTTCATACGATCAAGGGCGGTGCGGGAATGATCGGGTTCGAGGAACTCCAGCAATACACCCATCAGGTCGAGTCCCTTCTCTCAGACGTGAGAGGAGGTGAAAAATCGACCAGTCCGGAATTGATCTCGGCCCTCCTGGGTTCGATCGATTGCCTCAGAAGTTTCTGCAAAGACCTGGAGGGAATCGAAAGTTATGACCAGCAGGGAGTTGCTGCAAGCCTCGAGCAGATCCAAAAATTATCAGGAACTTCCGCAGACATTGGAGAACCCCAAACTGAAGCGGATCCTGAACCCACCGTTCAAAGTGAAGTGTCCGTATCAAATGAATCCGGATTTTCCCGGTTTTTGATCGAACTGCGTTTTCCGGAAGAGCTGCTTCAGGAAGGGGGTGATCCTTTACTGTTGCTCAAAGATCTTCATGAACTGGGGGAATGCATTGTTACCGCACATGTGCATTCGATCCCCCAACTTGAAATTCTGGATCCCTCAAAACTCTACCTCCATTGGAGTGTTCTGCTCAACACGGAGAAGTCCGAGGAAGACCTGGAAAATGTGCTGATGTTTTTTCTTGAGGAAGAGGGAGTGACGATCCGAAGAATTCAAGGTCCACCCAAAGAAACGAAGGCCAAACAAAAAATCAACCAGGGCGAGGATCTTCCTGTTCAGGAAGATGCACCGGAAGCCAAAGATCTTCCATTAAAACAGAACAAGGAAACGGTTCAGCCTCAAACCCAAAAGATTGAAAAACCTGCCCAGCCCAGACCTCAGGTGCAGAAAAAAGAAGACAGCGGGGGGTCGATTCATGTTTCGAATTTCAAACTCGACAAGTTGATGAACCTGGTGGGAGAAACCGTCATCAACCAGGCGAGGCTGAAAGAGCTTGGACAGGAATTCAGAACCCTGAACCGTAAACTGGGAGACCGGTATCAGCAGATCATCGACGATTCCGATATCGTGGTTCGCGAACTTCAGGACCAGGTGATGAACATCCGCATGGTTCCCATCAAAGGTGCATTTCTTCCGCTCCAGAGGATTGTCCGGGATTACAGTGTCAAATCAGGGAAAAAGATCAAACTCGAGATTTCCGGGGGAGAGACGGAACTGGATAAAACCGTTTCTGAAAAACTGGGAGGTCCCTTAAAGCACCTGATCCGCAATGCGATGGACCACGGCATTGAACTTCAGGAAGAAAGGGCGAAGAACGGTAAAACTCCCGAAGGAAAAATCGAACTCAAGGCATTTCACAGCGAAGGACATGTCTTCATCGAAGTTCAGGATGATGGGGCAGGAATCGATGCGGAAAAAATCAAAGACATTGCGCGGTCCAAACAGTTGCTTGATGACGAAACGGAACTTTCGGAAGAAGAAGCATTTCAACTGCTCTTTCTCCCGGGCTTTTCGACCAGTGAAAGCATTTCCGACATTTCAGGAAGAGGAGTTGGGATGGATGCGGTCCGTCAGGACATCGAATCCCTCCGTGGGGCGATTTTCATCAAGAGTGAATTGGGTCAAGGCTCGACCTTTCAGATTAAATTGCCGCTCACCCTGGCGATCATCGAAGGGATGCTGGTTCAGGTAGAAAACCAGATCTTCACCATTCCCTTACTGTCTGTCCTGGAAACCCTCAAACCCCTCGGACACCAGCACAAGACCCTTCAAAAACAGGGGGAGGTGATCGAACTCCGTGGGGAATATCTGCCGAAACTGAATCTATCCCGGATTTTCAACCTCCAGAAGGTTGACCCTCCTAATCTTGATCCGCTGGTAGTGGTGGTGGAGCAGGCGGGAGAACGTTATGGATTGCTGGTGGATAAAATTTTGGACCAACAGCAGGTTGTGATCAAAAGTATGGAAGAGAATTTCTTCCAGATTCCAGGAATTGCCGGAGCGACCATTTTGGGTGACGGAGGGGTCTCGCTGATCCTCGATTTACCAGGCCTGCTGAAGATCGCTCTTCAAAACAGACAAGAACCATTGGAGGTGTCATGACCGACCAGAAACCCCAAGAGAATGCGGACGTGATTGATATCAACGGTAATGAAGGCAAACAATACGTCAGTTTTAAAATCGCGGAAGAAACCTATATTTTGGATATCAGGAAAGTTCGTGAGTTCATCACCTATGAAAGAATCACCATCATTCCCAATCTTCCGGAATACTACAAAGGAGTCATTAATCTGAGGGGATCGATCATCCCGGTCATGGACCTGCGTTTACGATTTGGTTATGAACAACTGGATTACCATGAGAGAACCGTGATCATGACCCTGAACATTGGAGATAAATTGCTGGGATTGGTGGTGGACAAGGTTCTGGATGTACTCCATCTCCCCGAAGACAGGATTCAACCTCCTCCGGAAACAGAAAAGGTCATTGAACGACAATTTCTGGAAGGAATCTGTGAGTGGCAGGATGAAATGCTCATCCTGATCAACCTGGATACCCTTTTTGACCAGGATCCTTCCCTCCAACTCATTGAAGAAACCCAACATTCCATCACTCCCATCCAATAAGGCGAAAATGAAAAGAACTGCTTCCATCCGTTTCAAAATCCTCTTTTTGGTTCTTGCGGTGACGCTGACTTCGATTGTCATCATCAGCCTGGTGAGTATTTCGACCATTCGGGATGCTCTGAACAGCAAGGCGATGCAGCAACTTGTTTCTATCAGAGAAATACAAAAATCGGCGTTGCAGAACCAGTTTACGACTTATCGAAAACAGCTTCTTTCGATGGCACAGTCCAGTTTTGCCATCGAAGCGATGAAGGATTTTCGTGAAAGTTTTAAAACCTATCCGGAAGAAGTGTCGATCCTTGAGGGATCCAAGGATCTCAGGCAAAAATCGAGGGAATTGAGAAGTTATTATGATGGTCCTTTTGGTGAAGAATTCCTGAACCGAAACGGAAGAAAATCTGAGAAAATCAATGACATCTTCAACCAACTGACTCCCCAGGCCATCCGATTTCAACATTCTTTCATCTGGGACAATCCCAATCCACTGGGAAGCAAGCATCTCTTAAACCGTCCCAACCAGGCGGATCAGAGTGACTATGCCCGTGCCCATGAGACATACCACCCCTATTTTTCCAGTTTTCTGGAACGGTTCGGGTATTACGATATTTTTCTGGTGGACCCGGAAACCGGAGAAATCGTCTACAGCGTGTTCAAAGAACTCGATTACGCAACTTCTTTGCTGGATGGCCCTTATGCGGATACCAACTTTGGGGAGGCTTTCCGGGCAGTCCAGGGGATAAGAAATTCGGAACGGGTGAAGATGGTCGATTTTGACGAGTATTTCCCGTCCTACGAAAGTCCGGCGAGTTTTCTTTCAGTCTCGATTGTGGAAGATAACGAACCTCTCGGAGTGCTCATTTTTCAGATCCCCATCGAGCAGATCAACAATACCATGACCAGTGACAATAATTGGGAATCCGTCGGGCTAGGTCAATCTGGAGAAACCTACATCGTCGCAGAAGATTTAACGATGAGGAACGATTCCCGATTCCTGATTGAAGATCCTGAAGGTTATTTCGCTGCGTTGAATGAGGCTGAAATTTCGGATGACCTGATTCGAAAAATCAGAAGTCTTAATTCCAGCATCCTCTTGCAGAAAGTCCAAACCGAGGCTTCTGAACGCGCGATCCGTGGCGAAACAGGGAACTTGGTGGTCGAGGACTACCGCGGAGTCCCGGTCTTGAGTGCCTTCGGTCCCTTGGACATCCCCGATGTCAACTGGACCATTCTCTCAGAAATCGATGAGGCGGAAATCAACGAATACCCCAATTCATTGAGTTGGATGATTGCCATCATTGCTGCGGTCATCTGTTTGCTTGCAATCCTTGCGACCTATTTTTATGTTCAGATTTCGTTGGCGAGTCCATTGAGAAAAATGATCAGTCAGGTCCGTGAACTGGAGTTGAACAAAAGTTTGCAACTCAACCGCAGTGATGAGATTGGACAGATTGCCGATGCCATCGATATTTTCACCAAAAGACTTTTTGAAATCGTGGTTAAGGTCAAGGAACGTGCTGCAGACATCAGTTCCTCTTCCAATCAACTGGCAACGGGGAATATGGATCTCGCCACCCGCACGGAGCAACAGTCTTCATCTCTTGAAGAAACGGCATCTGCGATGGAGGAAATGACGTCGAATGTCCAACAAAATGCGGAAAGTGCGAATCATGCCAACCATATTTCACAGAACATGAAAGACGTGGTTGAAGAACGTAAAGGGATGATGCAAAGCCTGATGAACAATACCATCGATTCCAATCAGGAAGACATCGACAAGGTGATGGAAAATAACAGTCAGTATTTTGACCGTGCCGAGGAAAAGAACACTCAGATGATGGATGCCATGAAAGGAATTGGAGAAAGTTCCGAAAAAATTTCAGGGATCACTTCTGTCATCAATGACATTGCATTTCAGACAAACCTTTTGGCGCTCAATGCATCGGTCGAGGCGGCACGAGCCGGAGAGCATGGAAAAGGGTTTGCCGTGGTTGCTGCAGAAGTCCGAAAACTGGCGCACCGTTCCGCGGAAGCATCCGAAGAAATCAATACCTTGATCAAGAACAGTCTGGACCAGGTCAACCAGGGGACCTCACTCATGTCCGAGGTCAACGAGGTGGTCCAGGAAATGATCCAGAAAGCAGATCAGGCTTTGGAAGCACTGAAAGAAAATTCGAAAAACAACCTTGAATCATTGAATAACCAGACCAATGAAAATCTGGGTGAAATCCAGGGGGCGGTCTCGGAAGTGACCGATCTCATAGAAAACATCAAAGCGGCATCCAACGAACAGGCAGAAGGCATCAGGCAGGTGAACATTGCAGTCTCGGAAATGGACCGTATCACCCAGCAGAACTCCCTGCTCGTGGATGAATCTGCAACGACCAGCAAATTGATGTCCGACCACGCCCAGGAACTGGTGAAAACAATTGAGGTCTTTAAACTCGATCAGATTGATTACAAACCGGATTTGGAAACTCAGGAATCCCAGAAACTCCTGGAACAACCGGCGGATTACAAAAATGATCCGTCAAAAAAAGATCCGAAAAATAATGATGATGATCTCCCTGATTTTGAATGAGGATGCTTCTTTGAGAAAAACGAATTTCACCCAATCAAAACATCGTGTCAGCAGGACTTCCAGATCGTGAGTTGCTCATTGACCCATCCTTACTCTTTATGATTTCCATATAGAAGAATCGGATATTGAATGTATTTGAGTGAAATGCAACCGGGACCAAAAACGGTTCCTCCCAGAAATGTGTCTTCAAAAGAGTTGGACCTGCTGAGTCAAATTGTCGAAAAAAGGTTGGGAATGGATCTCAATCGACGGCGTCAGGAAAGGCTGCTTCAGATGCTTGAGAAGCGGGTGAAAGAGTCTGGAAGAAAAGACCTGATGGATTATCTGAACTTTGTTGATTTTTCACCGGATCACCCGGAATGGCGCTATTTGGAAGAAATCCTCACCATTCAGAAAACAGAATTTTTCCGTGAATCCAGCCAGATGACGTACCTTCAGGAGGAAATCCTTCCTGAAATCAAAGCAAAGAAATCTTCCCAAAACCAAAGGAAGATTCGAATCTGGAGCTGCGGTTGTTCCACAGGTGAAGAAGCCTACAGCCTTTCCATCCTGATCCACGAAATCTTTCAACCTCTTTCTGAATGGGATATCAAGATTTTAGCTTCCGATGTCCATCGCCAGGCATTGGAAACTGCCCGGAAAGGACTCTACCCTGAGGATTCCTTAAAAACGGTGAAGGATGATTGGATGAAACGTTATTTTCAGGAAAATCATTCTGATTCTGAAAATGTGTATTTTGTTGCTGACATTTTGAAGCAAATCATCCATTTTCGTCCCATCAACTTGATGGATAAGCGCTATCCGGTCAAAACTCTGTTTGACATCATTCTCTGCAGAAACCTTTTGATTTATATGACCGCATTGAGTCAGGAACAAATCATCGGCCGGTTCCGGAGTCTGCTTGAGCCGGGAGGGTACCTCTTGCTGGGACATTCCGAATACCTTCCCGACCGAGGGGATTTTCAACGCAACAAATTCAACGTGTTCCAGACGCCTTTGAACTGAAATGAATGCCTCCGGAAATACAATCCAGGTCCTGATTGTCGATGATTCTGCGCTGGTGAGGAAAGTGATGACCGAAATCCTTTCTTCGGATTCCCTGATTGAGGTGGTCGGAACGGCTCCGGATGCACAGATTGCAACCAGGCAAATCCGGAAACTGAATCCGGATGTCATCACCCTTGACATCCAGATGCCGGGAATGAATGGGTTGGATTACCTGGAGAGGCTGATGAAGTCCCAGCCCAGGCCTGTGGTGATGGTCAGTTCTCTGACCCAAAAAGGGGCTCCTGAGGCTTTAAAAGCTCTTGAACTCGGGGCGGTCGAAGTGATAGGAAAACCCGATACCACGGTCCGTGAAGGAATGGAGGAAATCTCGATCCAGATCGTGGATGCGGTCAAGGCTGCGGCTCAGGCTAAATTGAAAAAGAATACCGATATCTTTCTCAAGGCTCCTGAAAAACTGACTGCAGATGTGATCATTCCCAAAAATCCGCCGAAGCACTTGAGTCACTCGATTGAACCGATCATTGCAATCGGTGCTTCAACCGGAGGTACGGAGGCATTGATGACGCTTTTGACTCAGCTTCCTGAAAGCATGCCCGGAATTGTGATGGTCCAACACATGCCCGGAAGTTTTACCAAAAGTTTCGCACAAAGGCTTGATCATCATTGCAGGTTGACCGTCAAAGAAGCCGAATCCGGAGAAAGAATACGCCCGGGAACCGCCTATCTTGCACCGGGTGACCAGCATCTCCTGCTGAAAAACCAGGACAAGGGATATTGTGTTGAACTCAACGATGGACCGTTGGTTTGCCGCCACCGGCCTTCTGTGGATGCGTTGTTCCGCTCAACGGCTCAGGTCGCCAGGCATCATGCGACCGGGGTGATCCTCACCGGAATGGGAGACGATGGTGCCCAGGGGATGCTTGAAATGAAAGAGGCAGGGAGTTTCAACATCGCCCAGGATGAGGCAAGCTCTGTCGTCTATGGGATGCCTAAAATGGCTTTATCCAAAGGCGGGGTTGATGAAGTACATTCCTTGAATGAAATCCCTCATGTGCTGGTCAAGCACTCACACTGAAATCCAGAATCTCCAAAGAAGAAGCTGATACGATCGGCATCTCGTTTCGGCACACCCTTTTCGCCGTTCCGCGCCAAAATAAACGCGTTTCGGTCATTTATCTTGGTTCGTTTTCAAAAATTTTGGGATGCTTTCGGGGAGCATTGATTTTGAGCAAGGGGTTTAAGGAGTTTTAGGAAAAATCAACATCCAATCATGAAACAGCCTTCAGAAAGAAAATGGTTTTACGGTTATCAGATTGTTGCCGCAAGCAGCATCATCCAGATGCTGTACCTTTCCCTGATGTTTTCTTTTGGAGTGCTATTCAAAGAGTTTGAATCCGAGTTCGGCTGGTCACGGGCTTCCATCGCCGGAGCATCTTCGATGATGATGTTGATGATGGGAACCCTTGGGATTTTTCTTGGGAAGGCGAACGATCTTTTTGGACCAAGGCTCGTGTTGACCCTAACCGGGTTGCTCTACGGACTGGGGTTTATGCTGATGTCCCAGATGAACACCCTATGGGAACTTTATCTGTTTTTCGGGGTGATGGGAGGATTCGGACTGGCATCCCATGATGTAGCGACACTCTCTACCATCAACCGTTGGTTCATCCGACTCCGCGGGTTGATGACGGGTATCGTTAAATCCGGTTCGGGACTGGGGCAGGTAATCGGGCCGATGGCCGCCAGCTTTCTCGTCATCAACTATGGTTGGAGGATGGCCTGCCTGGTGATGGGACTTTTTGTCATGGGTGGAATGCTGCTGGCTTCACAATGGATGCGGAAAGATCCGGAATCGATGCAGACCGTCCCTTTGACGGGAAAGGATCAGGATGAACAATCCGATCATTCAAAAAGCATTTCTCTCAATTTCAACCAGGCGCGAAAAACCCGTTCCTTCTGGTATCTCTGCATGGCTAAATTTGCTGATTTTTTCTGCCTGATGTCGGTCATCAATCATATTGTTCCCCATGGAATCGACCTTGGGATGAGCCCTACTCTTGCCGTTACGGTCCTTTCCACGATCGGAGGCTGCAGCATCCTCGGCCGCCTGCTCCTGGGTTCACTGTTTGACCGGATCGGTCCGCAAAAGTCTCTCTGGCTTTGTTTCTCCCTGTTGTTGATGGGTCTGACCATGATTTTCTTCACAACCGATCCCTGGATGTTATTTCTCTTTGCACCGGTTTACGGCATCAGTCATGGTGGTTTTTTTGTGGTAGCCTCCCCTTCGGTCGCTCATTTTTTTGGAACAAAATTCCATGGGGTTCTTTTTGGAACCGTCATGTTTTTCGGAGCACTCGGAGGGACTTTGGGGCCTGTCATTATCGGCCGGTTGTTTGATGTGTACCGAAGTTACGATCATGCCTTTGCCCTGCTGATCGCATTTACGCTTTTTGGTTTTGTGTTAACCCTCGGATTGAAGAATCCTGAAACCGGTCAATTTGAGTCAGAACCAAGTTCCTGAACCATGAGTAAATAGAAGCTGCTGTTTCGGAACATTCGTTTATGATCTGGTGAACATTTTTAACCTTTTAATTCCATGAAACAAATTTCCGTATCTGAGTGCAATCAAGGAGTCCAGGGGTTCTTCCCGGAACTTGCAGGGGTGGAATTCACTAAGATTAATGAAAAGGAGGTGGTGGGGAAAATTCAGCTCAGACCGGAGTTGATGGCCCCCAACGGATATTTACATGCAGGTCTGGTGGTAACTCTGGCAGACACCGTCTGTGCCTGGGGGACCCGCCTCCACATGAGTTCTGAAGCAAAGGGATTGACCACCATCGAACTGAAAACCAATTTCCTCTCCAGTGCCCGTGAGGGAGAAATCATTGCTACGGCAACACCCCTCCATATCGGTAAAAAGACACAGGTCTGGGATGCCGAAGTCCGCTCCGAACACACCGGACGGGTGATGGCTCATTTCCGTAATACCCAAATGATTCTTTATTGAAGATGGATGCCAGAAGAGGGAAAGGCTTGGGTATTCTTCATTCCTAATCTTTCTTCAGCACAAAAAAGGCATTCGGACCCCGGCATGCCGATTCCCGATGGATCTTGTTTCCGACAAAAGCCACGGTCCTGCCTCCTTTCAATTCTACAAATTCAAAAATCCAGTCTTCTGCCCGGTCACGAAATTCCCGTTGGATCACCTGTAACTGACGCATTCGATGGATCAGTTTGTAAAATGCCGCCGGATGCCAGGCGTCTTCCAGGGGACTGCCGTAAACGGCTTCAGCCCTGAACTCCGATAGCTGATTCAGTGCATTGGCACATTCATTGTTGGGAGGTTTGATTTCATTGGCCTGCAGGGAAGTTACCTCTTTTCCCTCCAAGAAAATCATGCCCATCAGGAGCAGGGAGAAAACGAATCTCATCATTCCTCTAAAAGGATCGGTTTGATTTCGAATTCGTTTCCTTCGATCTGAATCTGGTGAAACGAGGACTGCTGTCCGGGTTTCAGAAGTTGTGAGGAAGCTGCTGAATTGACCGAGACCAACTCAGTGTCATCTCCTCTGGGGCTGTTCAGGATCCAGTTCCGGTGGATGTGGCCATGAAGATAGAGACGGATTTGCGGATGTCCCAGTACCCATTCCCTGACGGCTTCCAGGTTGCTCAATTCATGGTGGGGATCGGGGTTCCAGGAATTTGGGAAACTGATCGGGTAATGGTTGACCAAAAGGAAAGGAGTCTCAGGATCGGACTCTTTGATCAGGGTTTCACTTTGCTCCAGAGTGGTTTGTTTGACCGTCCCGGACGCACTGTACCAGGGGGCCGGGTGACAACTGTCCCAGCCAATCAGTTTCCATCCGCAAGGCAGGTCCCGATGGTGAATCTCGTGTTCCCCAAAAAATTCTTGAAAATATTGATGAAAGGAATCCTTTCCTTCGGGATCTGGAACATAACGGTCATGGTTTCCGGGAACGATGGAGACCCGGTCTTTTTCCTGGAGCAAAGGCTCGAGTTCCCGGCGGGCCTCTTCAAATTCCTGCTCGAGCCCAAGTTGGGTCAGGTCTCCACTGATCACCAAGTGATCCCAATCCATGGTTGAAACTTTTTCGACCAGGTTCCGGTTTCTGGAAAGCGGATGCTGCTTGGCACGTTTTAAAAACAGATTGGCGGCACCCAATCCGCGTTTGAAATTCCACTCTGACCAATGAAGCGGATAGGCGTTATAATGAAGATCCGATAGATGGACTAGTGTAAAACTCACGAATGCTTTTTTACAGGGTTACAGTCAAATCTTGAAAAACGAGAAGACTTTTAATATTTTAGTAGATTAGGTTTTTTTGGTTTATCATAAGGAGGCATACATTTTCCCTCAGGAACGCACGTTTCATACCTTAGGTTCGTGGATGCATGGGCATTCCATCCTACCGTATTGAGGCGTTGTCCCAGAGAAATGAAGAAGTGGGGCAATCCTCAACCTTTATTCGGGTATCCATAGATGCCGAATAAACCAGATGCAAAAAACGCTAAGGATTTATTTCCGAGAGTGAAATGATCCAAAATGGTACAGGGCATCAAAACCAAATATTTTTAATCATCATTCTATAGGAGTCAAAGATGGAGAACCTTCCCATGATCAGCGCGTTGGTTGGCGTCGCGGGTGTGGTCTTTGCTGCAATTCTCGCGGGAGTTGTAAAAGGAGCGCCTGCGGGCAACGAAAAAATGCGCGAAATTGCGGATGCCATAAGCGAAGGTGCAATCGCGTATCTGAATCGTCAGTTAATCACCATGTCCATGACGGGAATCGTGATTTTCGTCATCATCTGGTTGAGCATCGATTTGAAAACCGGTGTTGGTTTTCTTGTTGGAGCAGTAGCATCCTTCATTGCGGGGTACATTGGAATGCGGGTTTCGGTACTGGCCAATGTCCGAACCGCTGAAGCTGCAAGACAAGGACTTGCCGCAGGACTTTCCCTGGCATTCAAAGGCGGGGCGGTAACCGGGATGATGGTCGCCGGACTGGCTTTGACGGCAGTCGCGGGCTTTTACCACTTCACCCACGATGTCATCGCACTGGTAGCGCTTGGTTTCGGCGGAAGTCTGATCTCGATCTTCGCACGGCTTGGAGGAGGAATCTTCACCAAAGGTGCCGATGTGGGAGCTGATCTCGTCGGTAAAGTCGAAGCCGGAATTCCCGAGGATGATCCTCGGAATCCCGCGGTGATTGCAGACAACGTCGGGGATAATGTCGGTGACTGTGCTGGCATGGCCGCGGATCTCTTTGAAACCTATGCCGTGACCGCGGTTGCCGCAATGCTGTTGGGAAGCCTGATCTTTCCTGACCATCCGATTGCGACTGAATTCCCATTGGTTCTGGGTGCGGTTTCGATCGTGGCATCGATGATCGCGATCTTTTTTGTTCGTCTCGGACAGAACGAATACATCATGGGAGCACTCTACAAAGGGATGTTCGGATCCGCGATTCTTGCCGGGATCGCATTCTATTTCGTCACCGATGCGATGATGGTGGGCATTCCAGGAGTTGATTCGATGTCCCTCTACCTTTCTACCCTGGTCGGTTTGATTTTGACGGTTCTGATTGTGGTCATTACCGAGTATTACACAGGGATCTTCACACCGGTCAAATCGGTTGCGGAAGCTTCCAAGACAGGACACGCCACCAACATCATTGCCGGGCTCGCAGTGAGCATGCAGGCTACGGCGGCACCGGTGATTGCGATCTGTATTGGAATTTATGCGGCTTATGAATTTTCCGGACTTTACGGAATCGCCATGGCCGCAATGTCGATGCTTTCGATGACGGGGATGGTGATCGCCATCGATGCCTACGGTCCGATCACGGATAACGCAGGAGGGATCGCGGAAATGGCAGAAATGGAAGAATCGGTCCGTGCTGTCACTGATCCTCTCGATGCCGTCGGAAACACGACCAAAGCCGTCACCAAGGGCTACGCCATCGGTTCAGCCGGACTTGCGGCGCTGGTGCTCTTTGCTTGTTATGTTTATGAATTCAAGATCAAAGGCGCGGGAGAAACCATCAGTTTCGAACTGAGTGATGTCAACGTCATCATCGGTCTCTTCATCGGCGGTTTACTGCCTTACCTCTTCGCCTCAGTGGCGATGAATGCCGTGGGTCGAGCAGGGGGTGCAGTGGTGGAAGAAGTCCGCAGGCAGTTCAAAGAAATTCCCGGGATCATGGAATACAAAGCAAAGCCTGATTACCGCAGCATTGTCGATATTGTCACCAAGTTTGCCCTCAAGGAAATGATCCTTCCGGCGTTGCTCCCGGTGGTGGCTCCGATCGTGGTCGGATTGCTTCTAGGCAAGGTCGCCCTGGGTGGCATGTTGATTGGAAGCATCGTCACCGGACTTTTTGTGGCGCTTTCCATGACGACCGGAGGGGCAGCCTGGGATAATGCGAAAAAATACATTGAAGACGGAAACCTTGGCGGTAAGGGCAGCGAAGCCCACAAAGCCGCGGTGACTGGTGATACAGTTGGCGATCCCTACAAGGATACTGCAGGACCGGCCGTCAACCCGATGAT
>ENA-OSEY01000721-OSEY01000721.1-marine-metagenome-genome-assembly--contig:-NODE-721-length-23490-cov-12.990219_pt1 | contig 23490 bp, 27 predicted proteins | sample MGYA00248465_ERZ534230 | MGnify/ENA primary metagenome ERZ534230 (study PRJEB26409, sample SAMN06344110) | marine metagenome | isolation source: Sea water from surface | place: Atlantic Ocean:Southern...
GTAAAAAATATTCTAACAAAAAATAATAGATATACAATAAAAAAAAAAATAATAGATATACTCATTAAATTTAAAAAAATAAAAAATACAAAAACCATAAACTTAAATGGAAAACAATATTGTATGAAAAAGTATAATCACATAGATTTATATAAAGAGGCAGATTTATTTAACAAATGGTATACACCTTACTATAATAAAAAATTGGCCAAACCTCATAAAAAAAAAAAAATTAGAAAAATTATAAATGTCTTAATAAAAAAAATAAAATTACCAAATAACACTTTTGTTCATAGAGACTTTCATGTTTCTAATATGATGTATAAAAATAAAAAAATATATTTAATAGATAGCCAGGATGCTGTTATTGGTAACCCAGCATATGATTTGGCGTCATTAATAGATGACGTAAGGTATAAATCATCAAACCTATTAAAAAAAAATATTTATTCATATTTTTTACAAAAAAGTAAAAAAATAGATAGAAAATCTTTTGAAAATGACTTTTTAATACTTTCTGTTTTGAGAAACCTAAAAATTTTAGGAATTTTCACAAGACTTGCAAAAAGAGATAAGAAAAACAATTATCTGAAATTAATACCCTATACATGGAAATTAATTAAACTTAGAACAAGTGGCAATAACATTTTTGATGAGTTAGTTTCTTGCTTAAATAACGAAAAGTAGAAAAGATGAAAAAATTAAACACAGCTATAATTATGTGTGCAGGTTTTGGTAAAAGATTAAAGCCACTAACAAATAAAGTGCCAAAACCCCTCTTAAAAATACATAATAAGTCTCTTCTAGAAAACACAATAGAGTTATTATTTAAATTAAATATAAATAAAATTTTCTTAAATTCTCATCATTTAAGTCAACAAATAAAAAGATACATTTTAGAAAAGAAATTATCAAAAAAAATTAAAGTGTTTGAGGAAAAAAGAAAAATTTTGAACACAGGAGGGGGTATTTTAAATATTGTAAAATCTTCGAATGATAAAAATTACTTAGTTTTAAACCCAGACACAATTTGGACCAAAAAGCATTCAATCGAAATAATTAAAATGAAAAATTTATATTTTTCTAAAAAAGCCTCAAACATGCTCCTAGTAGTTAAAAAAAAAAGAAGTTTTGATAAAAGACTAAGTGGTGATTTTTCAATGAAAAAAAATATTCTTACATATAATTCAAAAAAAGAATACATATTCACAGGCTGTCAAATAATCAACAGAGATCTATTTATTAATATAAAAAAAAAAATTTTTCCTATTTCATTAATCTGGAACAAATTGTTAACGGATAAAAATTTGTACGGTTATGAAAGTAAAATTAATTTTAAACACGTAACCGATATTAAAATTTATAAAAAATTAATTATTAAATAATAATTTTTTAGCCCTTGCCTCGTCAAGATATCTTGCTTTGATTACCTTTAAACTATTATCAAAATCTATAACCAGTGGATTGCCAGTAGGTATTTCTAAATTTGAAATATTTTCATTACTTATTTTAAATAAATATTTACATAAAGCTCTTATAGAATTTCCATGTGCAGCAACCAATATCCTTTTTTCCAATTTTAGTAGTTTTAATATTTTACTTTCAAAATATGGAATAACTCGATTATATGTGTCCTCTAAAGACTCAGTATCAGGAATATTTCTTTTTGGAATGTTTTTGTATTTATCTATATTCAATGGATGATAAACATTATTTTTATCTAAATTTTCAGGCTTTAAACTCCATGATCTTCTAAATTCATGTATTTTTTTTTCTCCAAGTTTTTTTTTCATTTCCTCTTTATTTAAGCCAGTTAAAGCTCCATAATGTCTTTCATTCAGTTGCCAAGCCTCTTCAAACTTTAGATTTTTAATTCCTATAGTTTCTTGGATTAACTTTAATGTATTGATAGCTCTTTTTTGAAATGAGGAAAAATAGTAATCGAATTTAAGATTTTCATTAATAATTAATTCACCAGCAGTTTTTGCCTCTTTTTTACCTTTATCAGATAAATCTATATCAACCCATCCAGTGAACTTATTTTGACTATTCCATTCGCTCTGTCCATGTCTTATTAATACAAGGTGCACCATTTATACATGTTTGATAACTTAAAATTACAATTAAATAAATGTTTATAATGAGAAATATTAGAAAATATTTAGACTTATTTTTCAAAATTTCTAATTTTACTATAATAATTCTATATTTATATCCAGGTAGTATTCTTGGATGGATACTATATGGAAATTTAAAATCGCAGCCTCAATTAACTGGAGATTTTTTATCTTTATCATCCAATCATCTCTATACGTTTTTAATTTTATCATTTATTGCTGTTTTAAATTATTCAAATAACTCAAAAAAACTTAATTACATTTTTTTATATTTACTTTTTATTTCGATAATCCTAGAACTAGCACACATTATAATTCCAAATAGAAGTTTTCAATTTGAGGATTTGATTGGTAACATAACAGGTGTTATAATTTCTTATATATTAATGAAATTTTATGAGTTCATTCGAAGATAGAAAAAAAAATTTTGAAAATAAGTTTGCTCATGATGAAGAGCTTAAATTTAAAGTAAATTCAAAAAGAAACAAATATTTAGGTGAATGGGCCGCAGAAATTTTGGGAAAAAAAGATCAAGAAAAAGAACAATATATATTAGAAGTAATAAAATCTGATTTTAGCGAACCAGGTGATGAAGATATAATTAAAAAATTATACCAAGATTTAAAAGACAAAAATATTTCAGAAAATGATGTTAGAGAAAAATTAAATGAACTACTGCAAACTGCAAAAAAAGATTTTTTATAGTTTAATTATTTTTTTTTTTTTAATTTCAAAACCTATTCATTCATTAGAGGTTGAGGGATTTGCAAAAGTTATTGATGGTGACACAATAATTATAGATAAAAAAAAAATTCGATTATTAGGAATAGATGCACCTGAAATTGACCAACACTGTAAAAAACCTTGGATACAATTTAATTTTATTACTTTAAATAAAAAATACAAATGTGGTTTAGTAGCAAAAGAAAGATTAGATAAAATTATTTCAAAAAATAAAATAAAATGTAAAGGTGAAAAGTATGATCGCTATAAAAGATTAATTGCAATTTGTTATAAAAAAAAAATAGATTTAAACAATTGGATGGTTAAAAATGGGTTAGCATTAAATTACACCAAGTATTCAAAAAAATACATTAGTTCTGAAATACAAGCTAAGAGAGAAAAATTGGGATTATGGAAAGGTCAATTTGATAAACCATGGGAATGGAGAAAAAAAAATAAATAAATTATAATTCTGAAGTGATTCATTTTAAAAAAACTTGGATAATTTTTTTCTTTTTTTTAATAAGTTGCTCATCGATACCAAAAAATACATCTGATGGCTGTTCAATATTCTCTGAAAGATATTTATGGTACAAGCATTCAAAAAAAACAGAGCAAAAATGGGGCACACCAATTTATATACAATTAGCAATAATTAAAATGGAGTCTGATTTCGATTGGCTTGCTAAACCCGAGAGAAATAAGATTTTTAAAATAATTCCTTATAAAAGACCTTCATCTTCTTTTGGGTATTCTCAAGCAGTCAAGGGTACCTGGAAACAATACAAAAAAGAAACAAACAATCCGCTAGCAATTAGAAACAGGTTTAAAGATAGTGTAGATTTTATAGGATGGTATACAAGCAAATCCTCAAAAATATTAAAAATTTCGAAAGAAGATCCTTTTAGACAATACATTGCTTACCATGAAGGGTGGGGCAATTATAAACACTATAAAAGAAATAAAAAGGTTATTAATTTAGCTAAAAAAGTAAAAGGTTATTCTGAAATATATAAAAAACAATTAACGAAGTGTAAAAAAAAATTAAGTCGAAAGAAATTTATAATTTATTAACTTAACTCTTTATTTAATTTTTCCTCAATATAATTAATACTTTTAGTATTTTTTCCAATTATCAAATAAATTACTGGTATCACATACAAGGTAAAAAATGTTGAAAAAAACATACCTGCAAATATCGTTATACCAACAGTTAATCTACTTGCCTCGCCAGGACCGCTGCTAATTATTAATGGTAAAACTCCAAATATAGTAGAGGAAGATGTCATTAATATTGGTCTTAATCTAATGCTAGCTGACTCCATAACAGCTGTTTTAATATTCTTTCCTTCGGCTCTTAATTGATTTGCAAATTCAACAATCAATATCCCATTTTTTGTGGCTAAACCTATAAGAATAATTAATGCTATTTGACTATAAACATTTATTGAACTTCCTACTAATAACAAACCGACCAAACCACCTAAAATAGCTAGTGGAACTGTTAACATGATGGTTAACGGATGTTTGAAACTTTCAAATTGGGCAGCCATTACTAAATAAGCAGTTATTAATGCTAAAACAAATATTAAATATATTTGATAACTAATTTCCTTTATTTGCTCACTTTCACCCTTGAATTCAACCCTGGCTTCTGGGGTATTCTTCTTTACAACATCTTCCAAAAAATTAAGTGCTGATACTAATGTGTAATCACCAATAATATTCGCAGATATTGTTACAGCTTTTTGTCTATTATATCTCGATAAAAATGGAGCAGTGCCTTCCTCGTCAATTGTAACTAAATTAGAAAGAGAAATAAGCTTATTAGTATTTTTTGATCTTACATAAACTTTATTTAAACTTGATGGCTCATTTCTATTAGATATATCACCCTGCAATATTATAGAATATTCTTTTCCGTCTTTAGTAAAGTTAGTAACATTTTTTGAACCAAAAATTGTTTCAATAGTTTTTCCTATCTCTACAGTCGAGATACCTAAGTCAGAGGTTTTTTTTTGATCAATCTTTACATTTAAAATTGGTTTATTTAGTTCAAAATCATCCTCAATATTAGTAAGATTTTTATTTTTTCTTGCCTCCAATTTTATTATTTCTTTCCATCTTATTAATTCTTCATAAGTATTTCCTTGTATTACAAATTGAATAGGTTTTTCTACACCACCAGTTCTAATTCCTTGTGGCATTATTGGAAAAGCTAAAACTCCAGGCACTTTAGAAATTTCTTTAAAAGACTCCATCATAATTTTTTGACCACTTCTGTCTCTTTTTTCCCAACTCTCTAGTAAAGCGATTATGAATGCAGAGTTTACTTGTTTACTACTTTTTCCAAACCCAGGTACTCTTAATATCACTCTTCTGTACTCACCTTTGCCAATTTTAGGGAGGAGAAATCCTTCAATTTCTTGAGCTTTGTTTGATGTAAAATCAAAGCCAGAACTTTGTGGCGCTTTTACAATTACAAAAAAAGCTCCTCTATCTTCTTTTGGAATTAGTTGTTTGGGAGCATAAAGAAATGCTGCTATTGTTAATATTAATACAGAAAACAAAAAAAATATAACTGTCTTTTTCTTATCGATCCAGTATGAAAGCGAGTTTTTATAAAATATTTTAAAGTCTTTTAGTTTTTTTTCGAAACTATAAGTTAATTTATTTTTTTTATCATTTTGCCCTAGGACCTTACTTGCTAGCATAGGGCTTAGGGATAAAGCTACAAAACTAGAAATTATCACTGCAAAGCTTAAGGTAACGGCAGTTTCCATATAAAGAACACTTGATAATCCCTTAACAAAAATTAGAGGAATAAAAACAGCTACAAGAACTAATGTTGTTGCAATAATTGCAAATGAAACTTGTTTCGAACCTTTGTAAGCCGCAACTAATGGTGACTCTCCAAGCTCAATTCTTCTTACAATATTCTCTAACATTACTATGGCGTCGTCTACTACAATTCCAATAGCAAGTACTAGTGCCATTAATGTGAAAAGATTTATTGAGAAATCGAAAAAATATATTGCTAGAAACGTAGAAATTAGTGAAACGGGCAAAGCAACAAGAGGTACTATTAATGACCTAAAATTACCTAAAAAAGAATAAATTATAAATGATACAAGTATTAAGGCTACAAAAAGTGTTTTATAAACCTCTTTAATTGCACTTGAAATGTAATTACTCCTATCAAAAGAAACTTCTAATTTTGTTCCATCTGGTAGACTGGGTTCAATTTGTTTTATTTTTTTCTTAATTCTGTTTGCTACTGAAATAGTGTTTGCATCTGAGTTTTGATAAATACCTATACCAACTACTTGTCTACCATTTCCTTTAAATAATGTTCTTGTTGACACTGGACCGAATTCGATTCTAGCAACATCTTCAAGTTTGGTAATAGATCCGTCTATCGATTTTTTTAATGGCAATTTTTTAAAAGATTCAAGTGATTCATATGCATTTTCGAGTTTAATTGTTAAATCAATATCTTTAGATTCTATTTTTCCAGCAGGAAATTCTACATTTTCCTGCCTAAGGACATTTTCTATATCTTGAGTTGTAAGATCTCTAGCTGCTAATGAGAGTGGATCTAACCAGACCCGAAGAGATAGTTCCCTCTCTCCACCCAACCTCACTCTTCCAACACCTTCAACTGTTGAAAAATAGTCGGTTAAATACCTATCCGCATAATCTGTCAATTCAAGATCAGACATAAAGTCAGAACTAAAACTTAACCACATGGTTGTTCTAAAACCAGCTGATTGTTTGAATATTTCAGGTGCATCTGACTCAGTAGGTAAATTATCTAATACTCTTGCAATCGAACTTCTCACGTCATTTGCCACATCATCAATATCAAGATTATCTTTGAATGTTAGATCAATTCTTGACCTTTCATCTTCACTCATTGATTCTATAGAGACTAACCCGGCAGTACCTCCAACAAAGTCCTCAATTTTTTGAGTAATTTGTTTATCAACAACATTTGCAGATGCGCCTTTATAATCTGTTTGTATCGATACTACTGGTCTATCAATATCTGGAATTTCATTAGTAGGGATATCAAAAAAAACTAGACTTCCAAATATTACTAATACCAAACTCATCACTGAGGCAATGACAGGTCTTTTAATAGATAAATCAGTTAGAAACATTTTAATTTAAAATTTTTATTTTAATTTTGTCTCTTACCTTTGATATTCCTTCGGTAACTATTTTGTCTCCTAAAGACAATCCATCAATTATCGAAACTTTACCAAAGTTTCTCTTTCCAATTTTCACTTTGATCTTATTGACCGTATTATCTTCCAGAACTTTGTAGACAAAAGCAGTTTCACCTTGAATTAAAAGTGAATTTTCAGGAATTCCTAATTGTTCTTTCTTATCGTAAATAATTTTTATATCTAAAAGCATACCTGGAATTAACTTTAAGTCTTTATTTTCAACAATTATACTTGCAAGTACAGATCTTGTACTGGGGTCTACCCTTGAACTGACAGACTCTATAGTACCGTAAAATTTTTTTTCAAACGAATCTGATTTAACTTCAGCTGAAAGCCCAGGTTTTAATATGTTTAAATATATTTCAGGAACTTTAATATTTAGTAATATTGATGTTGTATCATCCAAAGTTAATATAAAAGACTCAGTTCCCAAAACTCCTTGTGCTATTTCTCTTTTCCCTAAAATACCTTTAAAAGGTGCAACAATTTTTTTATCTGAAGTTTCAAAAATAACCTCTCCCTCTTCAACAACCTTACCTATAATTATGTTTTCGTTTAATATTTCACTTTTTTTAATTCTATAATTTTTATTTTTAAGAGATAATGCAGTTCCAAAAGTTTCTATACTTTCATAAAATGTGGACTTGCTTACAGCGTTAACTATTACACCTGGTGGTGGCATCTTAGAAAATTTCTTTACAAAGTGTTTAGTAACAAAATGCCTACCAACTATTACTGAAATAATAATAATTAATAAAACTATTAAAAAAAATTGAATTTTTTTCGATTTAATCATGGTGAATACTTACCATATTCACTCCAAGATCCATCATAAATAATTGGCTGGTAGTCTTTATTTACTATCTTATAAGCATATGCTAGCACTGAGGCAGTGACTCCTGATCCACAAGTAAAAACAAATTTATTATTGTTCTTTGTTTTTATTATTTTTTCAAAAATTAACTTAAGTTCGTCCTTGGTTTTTAATTCGTTTGTAATTTGATTTATACATTCTCCATAAGGCAAACATAAAGAATTTTTGATACTTCCTCTTCTTAATCCTTTTCTAGGTTCATCTATTTCTCCATTAAATCTTTTAAGACTTCTTGCATCAACAACTGCAAAATTATTTGAATCAATATTTTCATTTATTTGGCTCATATTAAAAACATAATTTTCTTTTTTAATTGCTTTGTAATTTGAAGTTACGATATTGGTTTTCTCATCAGTTAAAGCTTTATTTTCTTGTTTCCATTTTTTCAATCCTCCGTTTAAAATATATAATTTTCCAATGTCATGCCCAAAATACAATAAAGAAAACCAACATCTGCAAGCAGAATATAATCTTGAGTTATCGTATATAAGAATTTTATCATTATTAGAAATGCCCAACTTAGAAATACTTTTGCTCCATTGATCCTCAGAGGGTAACATGTGAGGGAGATCAGTATTTTTTTCAGATGTATTGTCTAGGTCGAAAAAAACGGAGTTAGGAATATGACTCTCCTTATATTCTAAATAAGGATCCCTATTTTCAGTTGGTAAATGCCATGAAGCATCAATTATTTTAAATTCTTTCAAATTTTTTTCTGCAAAGTCTGTTGATATTAGGCTCATAGATTTTTCATAAGATATTTTTGATGATATTCCTCTGCCTTACAATAATTTAAAACCTCAGTTATTTTTGTAACAATCCTGCCTTTAAAATCTAAATTTCTCTTATCTAAAACTTTTCCAGCTACTTTTTTTTGGATTTCATTTAAATAGAAAATTTCACTTCTATACTGAGTTCCTATATCTGGACCTTGTCGGTCAAGAGTTGTTGGATCATGAAAATCAAAAAATAGATTTATTATTTTTTCGTATGAAATGATATTTTCATCAAACTCAATTTTTACTACTTCAGCATGTCCAGTGGTACCAGTGCAAACTTCTTGATAATTTGTATCTTTATTTTTTCCACCGCAGTATCCTACTTCAGTATTAGTTACACCGTCTATTTCACCAAATTTTCTTTCTGGTCCCCAAAAACATCCTAAACCTAATATTGCTATTTCCATTGATTATTAAATTAAAGTATCTAAAAGTATGTTGAGTAAATCATATGCTCAGTAAAAATCAATTAGGTTTTTTGTACATGTTTCTATCAGTGTGCGCCTTCTCACTAATGGATTTAATAATAAAATGGACTGCAGATTACCCACTTGGTCAAGTTGTTTTTTTTAGAGGTTTTTTTGGGATAGTATTTTATTTTTTTGTAATACCTAAAAATAGAATAAATAATTTTTATCAAACAAAAAGAGCATTTTTACATTTTTTAAGGTGTTTTGTGGGTCTTATAGCAATGGTAGCAATATTTATTGCACTAAGAAATTTACCTTTAGCTACAGTAGTTAGCATATCATTTGCTGCACCTATATTTACAACTATTTTTTCAATATTTTTTTTAAGTGAGAGGGTTGGTATCTATAGATGGCTCGCTGTAGTAATTGGATTTGTAGGAATTCTAATTATTACAGAACCAGGTTTTGAAAGTTTAAATATTTATTATATCTTCCCAATAATTTTTTGTATTGGTCTTTCATATGTTGCAATTGCAATAAGACAGCTTTCTTCAACTGAACCAGTTTGGTTAATTTCATTAAATTTTTCAATAGCAATCACAATAGCTGGATTATGTACTTTACCTTATGGTTGGAAAATACCTTCCTTTTTTGATTTTTTTGTTTTGTCTCTAGTTGGTTTGTTTGGTGGTGTTGCAAACCTCTGGCTAAGCCAATCTTATAAATTTTCTGAGGTATCTTTAGTTACTCCATTAAAATATTTAGGATTAGTATTTGCTATTTTTTTTGGTTATTTAATATGGGGTGAAGTTCCATCTTTGAAATCATTAATTGGTGGATTATTAGTAATCTTATCTTCAATTATAATTTTTAGACGTGAAATAATAATTAAAAAAGTACCCACAATACAAAGACATGACTAAAAAACCGCATTATTGGAATAAAGCAATAAAAGTTTTATCAAAAAAAGATAAAATAATGAGAGGGTTAATACTAAAGTATCCTGATAAGACCTTAACAACTCGTAAAGATTTATTTTATTCTTTATGTAAAAGCATTATTGGTCAACAAATAAGTGTCGCAGCCGCCAACTCGGTTTTTAAAAAATTTTCAAAAGTATGTAAAGGAAAAATAAAGCCCGGAAATGTTGCAGTATTAAATAAATTAAAACTTAAAAAGTGTGGTTTAAGTAGACAAAAAATAAAAGGTATTCAAGAACTTGCAAAAAAAATTAAGAATAAAACCTTTGATGCAAAAAAAATTAAATATATGAGCGATGAAGAAGCAATTGAATATCTATCTGATTTACGTCAAATTGGGAGATGGTCTGCAGAAATGATACTTATTTTTAATTTAAATAGATCAAACATTTGGCCAATACAAGACATTGGCCTTTTAAGAGCTATTTCAAATAACTACAAAAAAAAATATCATCCTCCAAAAAATTTTGTAAATAAGCTAAATAAAAAATTTACTCCTTATTGTACTGTAGCTACCTGGTATTTATGGAGATCAATAGATGATGAACCAATACAATATTAGAAAAATTTCTTTACTTTTTCTGAATTTTTTCATGTAATAAAATTTTTAAATGTCAAAAAAACTTATTATTGATTGGGATACATACAATAAGTCCATAGATAATCTGGCTGTCCAAATTAGTGACAGCGGCTTCAAACCTAGCTTTATAATATGTATTGCAAGAGGTGGTCTTAGAGTAGGTGATATTTTAAGTAGAATCTTCAATGTAAAATGTGGATATTTAGGGGTTGAGAGTTATTCAGCAGAAAAAAATAATCAATTTGCTGATAAACAAAATGAATTGACTTTTGCAAGAGATTTGTCAACTACCTCAAGGAGTTATGGAGAAAATATATTAGTAACTGACGACCTAATTGATACAGGTGTAACTCTAGAAAAAACTTTAAAATGGCTAGAAAATTATAAAGATTTTAAGGATAAAAAAATTAACTTCAAATCAGCTGTGCTTTATAAAAAAGAAAAATCTAACTTTAAATCAGATTATATAGTTCACAATTTACAAGATAATCCTTGGATTGTGTTTCCTTACGAATTAAGAGAATTAATTTCTATAGAAGATTTAAAAAAAGAATTAAAGTAAGGGGCTAGTTTATTGGCCAGCCCCTTTTAAATTCTAAGCTACAAGAAAACTTATTACACTCAAAACTGCTATTAACCAAATAGCAGGAGAAGTGTTAGATATTTTTCCAGTAAATATTTTAATCAAAGCATAAGATATAAAAGCTAAAGCAATTCCATTACTAATACTATAAGTAAGTGGCATTGTTATCATTGCTACAATTGAGGGAGCAGATTCTGCTATATCATTCCACTCAATATCCGTAATGTTTCTTACAAAAAGAACAGCAACATATAGAAGTGCAGCTCCGTCAATTTCCTTAGGCAAACTTGTTGCAAGAGGAGAAAAGAATAAGCATGATAAAAACAGGACTCCAATTACTAAAGAGGTCATACCTGTTCTTCCACCCGCTTTAACACCAGCACCTGACTCTACATAACTTGTTACAGTCGTTGTGCCCATCATAGCACCAGCAACTGTAGCAACACTGTCAGACATCATGGCTTTATTTATATCTGTAACTCTACCTTTACTATCTACTTTTCCAGCAACATTAGCAACAGATGTTAATGTTCCTGCAGTATCAAAAAAATCGATAAATAACAACGTAAAGACTACAGTTGACATACTTGCTGATAACGCTGCTTTTAAATCAAAATCAAATAAATATGTCATTGGCGGAGGTGAACTTACTACTCCATTAAATTTTGCTAAACCAGTTACCCATGCAATTATACTAAAAGCAATAATTCCAATTATAATATTTCCTTTAACTTTAAGTTTTTCAAGAACAACCATAGCAACAAAAGCCAAGCACCCTAATAGCACTAAAGGATTTTTTAAATCACCGAGAGTTACTAAAGTAACTGGATGATCTCCAACAACTCCCATAATTTCCAATCCTATTATGGCTAAAAACAATCCTATACCTGCTCCAATTCCTAATTTTAAACTTTTTGGAATTGAGTTTATTAACCATGCTCTTAAAGGTGTAAGAGAAATAATTAAAAATAATATTCCAGCTACTAAAACTGCACCTAAAGCAGCTTGTGGAGTGTAACCCATACCCGCAACTACACCAAAAGCTACAAAAGCATTTATTCCCATTCCTGGAGCAAGTCCTATTGGCCAAGTTTTTCCGTAAAAAGCCATTATGAAACAAGCAAGAGCGGTTGCTAAAATTGTGGCTGTAAATACTGCACCAAAATCAAAAAAACCTTTTTCAGGTCCAGCGAATTCCCCCGATAAAATAAAAGGGTTTAGGAACATTATATAGGCCATTGTTAGAAATGTAGTCACACCCGCAATAACCTCAGTTCTAAAATCTGTTTTATGTTTTTTGTATTCGAAATATTTGTCTAGCATAATTCCTCCCGATTAAAAAAAATTATCAGATTAATAAAATAATTCCTTAATAAAATATTCTTTATTCACAATATTCAACTACAAGTTTATTTTTAATAATTTCTCCTATGCTAATATTCCGTCTAATGAAAAATATAATTAATATATTTTTGATTTTGTCATTTGTTTCTTTATCGTCCTGTAAAACGGTACAGAATAAAGCTGATGAAGTTATTCAAAAAGAAGATAAGTATTTAATGAAATTTCTAAACAAAAAAAAAGATTTGTTGATTGCAGAATTTGGATACCCAGATTTAACAATGCCAAATGATGGAGAACCACCTGGTTCAGGAAAAATTATATATATTTCAAAAAAATACGGGATTAAATGTCAAAGAAGTTTTGAAATTGATGAAAGTGATTTTGTTGTAGGTTATTCCTCAAAAGGATGTTTTTAACTTGTGGGGCTTTACCCCACAAGCAAGGTTTAGGTTATTTAATTTGAATTAACTTCTTTTTCTTAAAGTCTGGAACTATTCTTTCACATTCAATAGTTAAAAGCCCATCTTTCAAATTAGCTTCACCAACTTTTACGTCTTCAGCAATTTTAAATGATCTAGTAAATTGTCTTTGAGATATTCCTTTGTGTATAATCTCTCCATTTTCGACAGTGTTATCAGATTTTTCAACTTGCTTAGTTCTTACAGTTAAAAGATTGTCTTCATATTCTACTTCAACATCTTTTTTGTTAAATCCCGCAAGAGCTACCTCAATTGAGTATCTGTCTTTACCAGTTTTTCTAATGTTATATGGTGGGTAATTTGACTGAGTTGTCAAACTTCCATTTCCTAACATGTTTTCAAATTGCTCAAACATATCATCAAAACCAACAGAAAATGGTCTTAATGAATTAAAGATTGATAGATCCTTACTTGTCATTTTTCCTCCTTTGTTAGCAAGGTTATTTAGTGTCCCATTAGGCAACACTTAAAGTTATATGGTAACTATTTTAAAATTTTCAATATGTAATTTTTTATTTATTTTGCTGTAATGCTTTAACATGCTCGTCAGCACTTTCTGCTAGAGCATTTAAATCATAGCCACCTTCTAAGATTGAAACTACTTTTCTATTATTATATTTATTTGTTGCAAGAAGTGTTCTTCTTGTAATTTCATAAAAATCTTTCGATTTTAGTTTAAATTGTGCAAGAGGGTCATCCTGGTGTGCATCGAAACCTGCCGAAAAAATTAAAAACTCAGGTTTAAATTCATCTAACTTTTTTAACACATGATTATATGCATCAAAGTAATTTTCAGAAGATGTGCCAGCTGGCAAAGGTATATTAAATATGTTATTAAACTTGCCCTTCTCATTCTCAGATCCGGTTCCAGGATAAAAAGGATACTGATGAGTTGATATATATAAAACTTTTTTATTATCGTAAAAAATGTCTTGGGTGCCATTACCATGATGAACATCAAAATCTATGATACATACTTTATTGTAATTATATTTTTCAATTAAATATTGAGCCCCTATTGCTGCATTATTAAAAATACAAAAACCCATAGCTTTATTTTTTTCACAATGATGCCCAGGAGGCCTTACAGCACAAAATACATTATTAAATTTTTTGCTCTCTACACCATCTATTGCTTTAATTATAGAACCTACTGCGTCGTATGTTGCCTTCTTACTTCCGGGAGATATAATTGTGTCTCCATCTAAAAATCTTAAACCGCTAGACGGAAATGAATTTTCTATGCTATCAACATAATCAGACCCATGAACTTTTTTTAATATTTTTAGGTCAAACTTTTCTGACTTAACCCATAATAGATTTTTCCTCTTTTTTAATCTCCTAACAACTGCCGAAACTCTTTTTGGTTGTTCTGGATGACCATCACCAGTAATGTGATCCTCTGATGTATCGGATGTTACTATTGCAGTACTCACTTAAAGTATTCTTCTAATATTTCTGCATAAATTTTAGTTAAATTTTTTAAATCTTTTAAGGATACTGCCTCATCTATTTTATGCATAGTTTTGCCAACTAAACCAAACTCAAGGCAAGGTGATATCTTTCTTATAAATCTTGCATCAGATGTACCACCCGATGTTGATAGTTTCGGTTTAATTTTTGTATTCTTTTTAATAATATTCTGAATTTTATAAACAAAACTACTCGGTTCACATAAAAATGCCTCTCCAGATACTTTATATTCAATTTCATATCTAGATTTTTTCTTTCCACATATCTTTGAAAAAATAGTATTTAGTTTTTTCTTTAAAGATTTTGATGTATGTTTATTGTTAAATCGTATATTAAAAGTGGCCCCCGCAGAACCTGGAATAATATTATCTATATTGTTATCTATATTTATACTTGTAACTTCTAGATTAGTTGGCTGAAAATTCTTTGTACCACTATCAAATTTTATATCTTTTAATTTCTTTAAAATTTCTACTATAGTTGTAGATGGATTATTGGCTCGGTGTGGGTATGCAACATGCCCTTGAACACCATTAATAACTAACTTTCCAGTTAAACTACCCCTTCTACCAATTTTAACCATTTCACCCAATTTATTAGGATTGGTTGGTTCCCCAACTAAACAAAAATTTATTTTTTCTTTTTTCTTTTTTAAATAATCTACTAGCTTTTTTGTTCCATTAACCGCATCGCCTTCTTCATCCCCTGTAATCAAAAAGCTTATTGAACCTTTTAAATTTTTATTTTTTGTCAAAAAAATACTTACAGCAGATACAAAAGCTGCAATTGAACTTTTCATATCATTAGCACCCCTGCCAATTAGATGACCATTTTTAACTTTTGGTTTAAATGGGTTCACAGTCCAGTCATTTAAATTACCTGGAGGTACAACATCCAAATGTCCAGCATAACAAAAATTTGGACCTTTATTTCCTAATCTTGCATACAAATTTTTTACGGGTTTATGTGTTTTATCTTTAAAGGTAATTATCTTAGTTTTGAAACCTAATTTTGTTAATTTTTTTTCAAGAAAACTCATCACCCCTGCGTCTATAGGTGTAATAGATGGAAATCTAATTAGCTCTTTAGCTAACTCAAGCTCATTTATTTTTTGCATTTTTATTCTCTTAAAAGATCGTTTACCGAAGTTTTAGATCTTGTTTTTTCATCAACTTGTTTAATTATTACTGCGCAGTATAGCGATGCAGCTGATGAATTATTTTTATCTGGTAAGGTTCCTGGTACAACAACTGAGTAAGGAGGTATTTTACCATAAGATATTTTTCCTGACTTCCGATCTACAATTTTAGTTGATTGACCAATGTACATTCCCATGCTCAAAACCGATCCTTCACCAACGATCACTCCTTCAACTACTTCGGACATTGCACCTAAAAAAACGTTATCTTCAATAATTGTAGGCAATGCTTGAGCCGGTTCCAAAACTCCACCAACTCCAGACCCTGCTGATATATGACAATTTTTTCCAATTTGACAACAACTGCCAGCTCTCGCGAAGGTGTCTATCATCGTGCCCTCATCAATGTATGCGCCTATGTTTACATAGCAGGGCATCAACACAGCATTTTTACCAACGAAAGATCCTTTTCTAACTGGAGAATTAGGAACCATTCTAAAGCCAGCTTTTTCATGATCCTCTTTAGACCAACCAGCAGTTTTACCTTTTAACAAATGAGCTTTGTCATACCAACTACTATAAGGACCATTTAAATTTTCCATTGGATATATTCTAAAACTAAGCATTATTGCTTTCTTAATGTGTTGGTGAGCAATCCATTGACCATTTATTTTTTCAGCGGCTCTAACTTTTCCGCTATCCAAGTCCGCAATTATTTGATTAATTGCATCTTTAAGCTTTGGATCTGAGCTAGGGCTAATTTTATCCTTAATTTCCCAGGCATCGTTAATAATTTTTTCTAAAGACATAATTTACTTGTTTTTTAATAGCCTTATTTCTTTAAGAAATAAAGACAGATTTTCTATTTTATGAGAAATATAATCTTTATTAGAGTCTATCTTGCCAAAATGCTCATCATTAATTAGCCAAACTGTATAGCATCCTCTTTCGTGACCAATACCTAAATTTTTTGCAATATCTTCAATATAGATCGTTTCTTTTGGATTTATCTTAAATTTATTGAGCATTAGATCAAAAGTCTTTGCCTCAGGTTTTGGGACATATCCAGCATCTTGAATATCGAACACTTTATCTCTTCCAAAAAGATCATAAACTCCAAGGTGTGATAATATGTTTTCAGCGTGTTCAGCACTCCCGTTAGTGAAAATAAACTTCTCCATATCTAAATTAATCAATTCATCTCTCATAATTTTATCTTCTTTCATAAAAGAGAGATCGATTGTGTGTACATATTTCAAAAATTCTTGAGGTGGTATGTCATGATGTATCATCAGCCCATTTAAACTTGTGTTATACTTATAAAAATAATCAGTTTGTAATTTTTTAGCTTCATCTCGATTTATTTTAAGTCTTTCAGAAATAAATTGTGTCATACGATTGGATACTTGGCCAAATACTTTTTCTAATGAATAATTATTATGTTTCCCGTAACATACTCCATCAAGATCTAATAATAGATATTTCATTTTTTTTAAATCTTTCATTTTCTTATTAAAGTTCCTGATCCTTTATCTGAAAAAATTTCAAATAATATTGAATGTTTTTTTCTACCATCAATTATTGCAACAGCGGTTACTCCATTATTAATAGCGTCTAAACATGTATTTATCTTTGGTATCATTCCCTCAGTTATTGTCTCATCTTTGATCATCTCTAAAATTTTGGAAGAGGAAATTTCTTGTATTAGCTTTTTATTTTTGTCTAAAACTCCTTCTACATTTGTCATTAAAAGCAATCTTCTTGATTTGAGCGATTTAGCTATTGCCCCTGCAGCAGTGTCTCCGTTTATATTATAAGTTTGTAGATCTTTTCCTAATCCTAAAGGAGAAATTACAGGAATAAAATTTTCATTTAATATTTTATTAATAACATCAGACTCAATTTTTTTAGGCACACCTACAAAGCCCAATTCACTTGACTCTGGATCAACATGAATAACATTATTATTTTTTGTATTAATTGAAACTCCTTTTGTCCCTTTTTCTTCTAATGATTTAACAATATCATTATTAAAATCTATAAGAACATTTTCTACAATATTTATGATTTTTTTGTCGGTTACCCTTAAACCTCTTATAAACTTTGATTTGATGTTTGATTTATCTAATTCTCTTTTTATTCTAGGACCTCCACCATGTACTACAATAACAGAAAGCCCTAACTCGTTTAATATTTTTAAATCAGATATAAAATTATTAAAAATTTCTCTGTCAATAAATACGTTACCGCCATATTTTATTACTATTAATTCATTTTTATATTTCTGAACGTATTTGTGAACTTCCTCAATAGGAGGACCATCTTTAGGTAAAATTTTTTCTAGTTCCATTTAAGAGGCGGTTTTAACAGTAGTTCTTTTCATAATTACATACTGTTGGGCCATAGTAAGAATATTGTTTGCGGTCCAATACAGCACAAGTCCTGATGGAAAAGGAGCTAAAATTATTGTTAAAAATAATGGAAAGAACATAAAAATTTTTTTTTGTATTTCGTCCTGAGGGGCTGGATTTAGTTTCTGCTGCAGCCACATTGTGAAACCCATCATTACAGGAAGAGCCCCAATAATCATGAAAGATGGTGGATCCCATGGTATTAGACCAAATAAATTAAAAATTGAAGTTGGGTCCTTTTCAGACAAATCTTTTATCCATCCAAAAAATGGCTGATGTCTCATTTCAATTGTTACAAATAACATTTTGTAAATTGCAAAGAAGAAGGGTATAGAGATCAAAATTGGCAAACAGCCTGATACTGGGTTAATGCCTTCTTTCTTATATAGTTGCATCATTGCCTGTTGTAATTTCATTTTATCGTCTTTGTGAATTTCTTTTAGACGAGCCATTTCGGGTTGAACTAACTTCATACGGCTCATTGACTTAAAAGCATAATTATTTAATGGAAAAAATGCTAATCTTAAACAGACAGTTATTAGTATTATTGCAATTCCATAATTACCTGCGAGTTTAAAAAAATAATCATTTAAAAAAAATAGAGGTTTTACTATCCAATAAAACCAACCCCAATCAATTACAAGATCAAACTTTTTAAGACCTAAGCTTTCATTATAACCATCAATAACATTTACTTCTTTTGCTGCAACAACCACATTAACAATATTACTAATTTGGGCATTTGGTTTAGAGTCATAGGAGTCTGTTTCTATGTAGTTTACTTTGAATTTTTCATTATATTCAAAGTCAGCTCTAAATTTTTTATTTTTTTGTGGAATTATACTTGTTAACCAATATTTATCAGTTATTCCTAAAAATCCATTATTAGCATTTTTTGAATATTTTTTGTCTAAGATATCTTTGTAATCTTTCTCGATCAGTTGATCATCTAAAACTCCAAGAGGCCCCTCATGTAAAATAAAAAAGTCTATAATCTCTGGAATTTTAGTTCTAATAATTTGTGCGTATGGGTAAAAACTATAAATCTTATCTGAACTATTTTTAATTTTTTGTTCTATGGTGAATAAATATTGATTGTCAATTTTTATAATCTTCTCAAAAGTTAATCCCTGATTATTTTTCCAAATAAGAGTCACATCATCATTTGGTGTAAGTTTTGAATTACCTTCAATTTTCCAAATTGTTTTATTATCAGGAATATCTATATTTTTATTGTTAGATGCCCAACCAGACTCAACATAATAACCATTTGAAGTTGATTTGGGATTTAATAAAGTTACGAATTGATCAGAATCAAGTTGAGTTTTATATTTTTTGAAAATTAAATCATCTATTGTTGCACCCTTTAATGAAATTGAGCCCTTAATACTCTCATTTTCGAAATAAAATCTGTCATCTAATTTTAATGCTTCTTCTCTAGAGAGATTGGTAATTTTTTCAGTAGTGTCTATATTTGGAGCATCACTACTGTTAACAATTTTTTCTTTTTCTTTTCTTTTTTTTATTTCTTCCGGTGATGGTTGAAAAAATAAGCTCCACATTACTATGATAGCTAAACTAAGCGATATAGCGGCTATTATATTTTTTGTATCCATATTTATTTTTTATTTTTTAACGGTCTGTAACCTTCTCCTCCACCTAAAAATTTAATTGGGTGGCAAGTTATCAGTCTTAGAAACCCTTTAATAGATCCTTTTAAAGGTCCATAAGTTTTTAAACAATCAATAAAGTAATCTGAACAAGATGGAAAATATCTACAGTTATTTCCTAACAAAGGGGAAATTAGATATTGATAAAATTTAATAATTTTTATTAGTATTATATTAATAAATTTGATCATAAAATTTTTTTAAAATCTACAAGCATTGTTTCTTTAATTTCACTGTACTTACTATCTAATACATTTTTTTTAGCAATAATTAAGTATGAATATTTTAAATTTATTTTAATAGATTTCAGAATATAGTTAATTATATTTTTCAATCTTCTTTTAATTTTGTTTCTTTGTACTGCTTTTCCAAGTTTCCTTTTTGTGATAATGCTTAAATTCAATGAATTATTGTTTTTATGTGACAATTTTTTAAAAAAAATTGTGGAATAATAATTATTTATTTTTCTGCCGGACAAAATTTTTTTGAAATCTTCGTTTTTAGAAAGACTTAAAATTTTAATACCCATTATACGGTTAGTTTTTTTCTACCTTTTTTCCTTCTCCTTGATAGTAGTTTTCTCCCACCTTTTGTTTTCATTTTAGATCTGAAGCCGTGTCGCCTTTTTCTAACAAGTCTGCTTGGTTGATATGTTCTTTTCATAGGTAATATTAAATATTAAAATTTTTGGGTAGTTATAGAAAATATATATGTATAAGTACAGAAAATTTTTATAATACTTCAACATATGGAAAATACAAAAAAATTAAAAATTTATTTAGGTATTTCTTATATAATTTTGATATCCACATTCTTATATTATTTTTTTAGTAAATTTTCTTTACAAGAAGTATCAAGTTATGATTTTATAAAAAACAATGTAGACTACTTTTCTAATCTAAAAAATAAGAATTACTTTACATTAATCATAACTTTTTTTTTCTTTGTAGTTATTTGGGTTTTGCTGCTGGGATTTGGTTCACCAGTCGCTTTAGCATCAGGTTTCATATTTGGAAAATGGATTGGCACAATCCTAATTGCGATATCTTTATCTATTGGTTCTTTATTACTATATTTAATTACTATTTTCTTTTTTAAAGATTTGGTTCACCAAAAACTTGGCAGTCGAATGGTTTTCTTAAAAGAGTTATTTAACAAAAATGAATTTTTATATTTTTTAGTTTATAGATTTATTGGAGGAATACCTTTTTTTATAGCTAATACACTCCCCGTAATATTTAATATCAAAATAAAAAACTATTTTTTCGGAACTTTAATTGGGATGATACCTCAATTATTTATTATGGTTTCAATAGGCAGTGGTCTTGAAAAAATTATTGATGCTAATACTACTCCACCCTCATTTTTTGAAATAATTTTTTCTAAAGATATATATTTACCTCTTATAGCTTTCTTGTTCATAGTAATAATTAGCGTTTTTTTAAAAAAGAAATTATATAAATAAAATAATTGGTGCCCCTTGCCCGACTTGCACGGACGACTTTTTCCTTACCATGGAAATACTCTACTACCTGAGTTAAAGGGGCTTCTAAGAAATGATAAATTTACTGTATAAAATTAATTTTTTCAAATTATTGCCTTATTTTTTTTTTTTAATATAAGTATAATTTTGTTAAGGAAATTTATGGGAATTCACTACGATTATAAATCTACAAGAGGCGCTAAGGCTATGGAGAAGCAAGCTAAAAGAGAAAAAAAGCTTGCTGAGAAAAGAGCAAAAAAACAACTTAAGTCTGGCTTAAATAAAAAAGAGGAAGAAACAATTCCTATTGATCAAGTAGTCACATTAGAACACTTAACAAATCCTGAAAAAAAATAACAAGAATGAATAACAAAAGAAAGCCCTCAAAGCTTGATCTTGAAAGGGCTTTACGTCAAAACTTAAGAAAAAGAAAAATTTTTAAAAAACCAAAAAAAAAAAATGATACTAAATGATAAACAAATAAAAAAGTTATCAGAAGAAGAAGAAATGATAACACCTTTCGTCTCAGAAAGTATATCAAAAGGTATAAGTCATGGACTCAACTCTTTTGGTTACGATTTAAGATGTGGCTCAGAATTTAAAATATTTACAAATATAAAAGGTGCTACAGCCGACCCGAAAAATTTCAGTGAGGATAATTTTGTGACAGTTAAAGGTGAAGAGTTCATATTAATACCTCCAAATTCATTTGCACTAGCAAGTAGTTTAGAATATTTTAAGATGCCAAGAAATGTTACAGGACTTGTTACAGCTAAATCTACTTATGCAAGATGCGGATTAGGTACTCCTCCAACAGTTTTAGAAGCAGGATGGCATGGAAATTTAGTTTTAGAGTTTTCTAATCACACAAGCAATTCTATAAAACTTTATGCCAATAGTGGCGCTGCACAGATATTATTTTTTAAAGGAGATCAACCGGAGGTCTCTTACTCAGATAGAAAAGGTAAGTATCAAGGCCAAGTTGGAATTACTCTAGCAAAATCAAAATAAATGAAAAGATTTTTAATAAATGGCCCTAATAAAGGTGTTAAGGGTGAAATAAATGTAAGTGGTGCTAAAAATTCTTGTTTGCCTTTAATGGCAGCTTCAATTTTGTTTAAGAAAAAGGTTATTTTGAGAAATGTACCTTTTGTGAAGGATGTTTTGACCATGAAAGATTTACTTATATCTTTAGGTTCAAAAGTTGAGCTCATAAAAGAAAAAAAAATTATTAAAATAACAAATAACAAAAAACATAAATTAATTGTTCCATATAATTTAGTTTCTACTATGAGAGCAGGCGTTTTAACAATGGGACCTTTATTAGCCAGATATCCAAAAAGTAAAATTAGAGTTGCTTTAGGTGGAGGTTGTGCTTTAGGTATCAGAGACACTTCTTGGCATCTTTCAGGATTTAAAAGTCTTGGTGCAGATAATACTCTTAACAGAGGTTATGTGAACATTTACTCAAAAAACGGTTTAAAAGGAAATATTTTTAAATTTCCAAAAGTTACTGTTACAGGAAGTTCAAATTTGATTATGGCATCAGTGCTTATAAAAGGAGAACACATAATCAAAAATATTTCAATAGAACCTGAAGTAAAAGATTTGATTAAATTTTTAAATAATTCTGGGGCACAAATAAAGTTTATAGGAAAAAGATCTATAAAAATTCAAGGGGTTAACGAACTTGTAAATGGTGATCATACTATTATTGGTGATAGGATTGAAGCTTTTAGTTACTTATGCGTTGCTGCGATAACGAATGGAAGAGTCAAAGTAAAAAAAATTGATCCCAAATACTTAAATGCAGAATTAAGAATATTAAAAAAAATCGGATACAAAATAGAAATTAATGTGAATTCAATCATGATTTCACCAGGTAAAAAAACAAAACCTGTATCAATTAAAACTGGTCCTTGGCCACAATTTGCCACCGACAACATGCCAATTATTCTTGCAGTTTTAACAAAGGTTTCTGGAAAAAGTGTAATTGAAGAAACAATATTCTCAAATAGATTTATGGCAGTCCCAGAGTTAAAAAGAATGGGCGCAAAAATATCAATAAAGAAAAATAAGGCATTTATTATTGGACAAAAAAAATTAAATGCTGCAGATTGTATTTCATCAGATTTAAGAACTACATTTTCAATAATCTTAGGAGCAATATCAGCCGAGGGATCTTCTACAATATCTAGAATTTATCATGGTTTA
>ENA-OSEY01000723-OSEY01000723.1-marine-metagenome-genome-assembly--contig:-NODE-723-length-23475-cov-7.139627_pt1 | contig 23475 bp, 21 predicted proteins | sample MGYA00248465_ERZ534230 | MGnify/ENA primary metagenome ERZ534230 (study PRJEB26409, sample SAMN06344110) | marine metagenome | isolation source: Sea water from surface | place: Atlantic Ocean:Southern...
TGTCTAGAATTGGCTTAGCATAAGTTTCAATTGTACTTCGCCATTGTTGTTCACTTTTTGGGTTCGTCCATTCTTCTCTTTTTTTGGTTGTAATATAAAGGTCAGCAATTTCAGAGAATTTTTTATTTTGTTGTACTTTCAAAATCTCATGTTTTCTTTTCTCATGAAGTGGATTTATTTGCTTTAATCGCAGTCTTTTTTGCTCTGCTAATTTTTCTCTTGCCTCAGATAGTTTAACCTCAGGATACGTCCCTAAAGACATTTCATAAGATGTTTTATTAAGATTATATCTATAGGTCCAAAGTCCTTTTCCTTGACGTGTGATACGTATATATAGTCCTCCTCCGTCATGATATTTTCCTTTTGTTAAATGAATTAACTGTTTGTTTTTAAGTTTGTACATCATTTCTCCAGTCCACAATTTAGTCCACAATTGAACGTGATTTATGATGATTTACAGTGAAATACTCTGGAGACCTCTGGTCAATCTTTTTCCCAGTCTTCTGGGGATTATGACATAGCATGACATAACATAGTTAGGTACATGGCGGAGAGAGAGGGATTCGAACCCTCGAGAGGCTTTCACCCCTACACACTTTCCAGGCGTGCGCCTTAAACCACTCGGCCACCTCTCCATACGGATTTTATAATTGAAAAATTATATTAATCATATTAAAAAATAGCATAAGATGGGAAGAATATTTATTACATTTGGTTTAATTTTTTTTGCAATATCAGTTCTTGGTATTTATTTAGATGTTTTGTTGCATATAGATGGTAATGTTGGATACACCCAGATAGGACAAATATGGTACAAGTATGCTCCTAACAGTTTACAAATTGCTGAAGCAATTGTTAGTAGATATATTGATCCATGTTCATCTTTAGAGATTTTAAATTGTTCTGGTTTTGTGTGGCATCCAATTATATCCACATTTTTAATCTTACCTGGCGGATTAACATTTGGTATCTTAACAATTTTTTTTATTTATTTTGGAACCAAAAAAAGAAGAATAAATAAAACCAGTTAAATCTTTAAAGCTTCAAAAAAAGCGTTTTGAGGAATCTCAACTTGTCCAAATTGTCTCATTTTCTTTTTTCCGGCTTTCTGTTTCTCAAGAAGTTTTCTTTTTCTAGAAATATCTCCTCCATAACATTTAGCTGTAACATCTTTTCTAACAGCACTTATGGTTTCACGAGCTATAACTTTAGAGCCAATGGCAGCTTGTAAGGCAACTTTAAATAATTGTCTAGGAATCAATTCTTTTAATTTCAAACAAATAGCTCTACCTCTTTTTTCAGCATGATCTTTATTTGTAATCATTGCTAATGCATCAACTTGATCCCCATTAACTAGAATTGAAACTTTTACAAGATCTCCTAATCTATACTTATCAAATTGGTAATCAAAACTAGCATATCCTGAAGAAACACTTTTCAGTCTATCATAAAAATCAAAAACGACTTCGTTTAACGGAAGCTTATAAACCAACATAGCTCTTGTCCCAACATAACTGAGATCAACTTGTTCTCCTCTTCTTTCAGTACATAAGGTTAAAACTGAACCTAGGTATTGATCAGGAACAAAAATTGTAGCAGTTATCCAGGGCTCTTGAATATAATCTAGATTATTAGCATCTGGTAAATCAGCTGGATTATGTAGTTTAACTATTTCTCCATTAACTTTTTTGATTTCATACACAACAGACGGTGCAGTAGAAATTAGTTCTAAATTAAATTCCCTAGTTAATCTCTCTCTAATGATTTCCATATGCAATAAACCTAAAAATCCACATCTAAAACCAAAACCTAATGCTGCTGAAGTTTCTGCTTCAAAACTAAATGATGAATCATTTAAGGATAATTTCTCTAATGCATCTTTAAGATCACTAAAATCAGCACTATCAGTTGGAAAAAGACCACAAAAAACTACAGGTATTGAAGGTTTGAAACCTTCTAACATTGAATTTGTAGGTTTTTTGTCATCAGTAATTGTATCCCCAACATTACAGTCAGCTACAGTTTTAACTGAAGCTGTGAAAAAACCAATTTCACCAGGTCCCATTGAGTCTACATTTAATATTTTAGGAGTAAAGATTCCTAAGTTATCCACAGTATAACTTGATCCAGTTGACATAAACCTTATCTTCTGGCCCTTGAATAATTTACCATCCACAATTCTAACTAAAATTAAAATTCCTAAATAAGGATCAAACCAACTGTCAATTAACATTGCTTTTAATTGATTATCAATTTTTCCTTGTGGTGGAGGAAGTTTTTCAACTAATGAACTTAAAACTGATTTTATTCCAAGCCCAGTCTTTGCAGAAACCTCAATTGCCTCTTCGCCTGGCAAACCTATAACTTCATCTATTTGCTTTTTTATTCTCTCAGGCTCAGATGCAGGAAGATCAATTTTATTTAAAACAGTAACTATCTCGTGATCAGCATCAATTGCTTGATAAACATTTGCAAGAGTTTGTGCTTCAACTCCTTGAGAAGAATCTACTATTAATAAAGACCCTTCGCAGGCAGATAATGATCTTGATACTTCGTAAGAAAAATCAACGTGTCCAGGGGTGTCTATCAAATTCAATGTATAGATTTCTCCATCATCATGTCGATATTTTAAACGAACTGTTTGAGCTTTTATAGTAATTCCTCTTTCTCTTTCTATATCCATGTTATCAAGAACTTGTTCTTTCATTTCTCTATCTTGTAAAGCACCACATTCTTGTATCAACCTATCTGCCAAAGTTGATTTTCCATGATCTATATGAGCTATAATTGAAAAATTTCTAATTTTTTTTATATCTTCCATTTAAATAATTTAACTATTAAAAAAAAATTTACAATTTGATATTCGTAATTTTATTTTAAGTTTAAATCCTCTTGACTAAACTTGTTATATTGTTAGGTTAAATTATGAATTTATATGATTTGTCAATATGTAATCTACTAATCCTATGATGCCCTGTCTCTTTGGAGCCAGGGATGTTAAAACTTTTATTTATAGGATTTATGTAAAATGACAAAATATAACAAATATACTCAATACAAAACGGTAGATATTAAACAAAGGGATTGGCCTAATAACTCTTTAAACAAATGTCCTATTTGGTGTTCAGTTGACTTAAGGGATGGAAACCAAGCGTTGGCAGAACCAATGGACAGTGTCCGTAAAATGAAATTTTTTAAAAAACTTATAGAAGTAGGGTATAAAGAAATAGAAGTTGGATTTCCATCAGCTTCAGACACGGATTTTAATTTTATAAGGGAACTTATTAATGATGGCCATATACCAGACGATGTAACCATTCAAGTTTTGACACAATCAAGAGAAGAATTAATAATTAAAACAATTGATAGTTTAAAAGGATCAAAGAACGCAATTATACATCTTTATAACTCTACAAGCACTCTGCAAAGAAAAGTTGTTTTTAAAGAAGATATGAACGGCGTAAAAAAGATTGCTACTGATGGCGCAAAAATAATTAGTGATAATATTGGGATTTTAAATAATACTAATGTCAGATTAGAATATTCACCAGAGAGTTTTACTGGAACTGAGTTACCATATGCTCTTGAAGTATGCGAAGAAGTTTTAGACATTTGGGAGGCAAATGAACTTAAACCTGTAATAATAAATCTTCCAGCAACTGTCGAAATGTCATCTCCTAATATATATGCTGATCAAATTGAATGGATGAGCAAAAGCTTTTCTGATAGAAAAAGAATTGTGCTTTCTTTACATCCTCATAATGACAGAGGTACTGCTGTTGCGGCTACAGAATTAGGATTAATGGCAGGAGCAGATCGAGTTGAAGGAACTCTTTTTGGAAATGGAGAACGAACTGGTAACGTAGATTTAATCACTTTAGGTCTAAATTTATTTACACAAGGAATAAATCCTCAGATTGATTTTTCAGATATAAATTCTTTAATTGAAACTGCAGAATACTGTAATAGGTTACCAATTCATGAAAGACATCCATATGCTGGAAAACTTGTGCATACAGCTTTTTCAGGAAGTCATCAAGATGCTATAAGAAAAGGAATGGATGCTATTGAAAAATCAAATTCTCAAAAATGGGAAGTTCCATATTTACCTATAGATCCTGCAGATATTGGAAGAACTTATGAAGCAATTATCAGAGTTAACAGTCAATCAGGCAAAGGTGGCTCCGCCTGGATATTAGAAACTGAACATCATATAAAGATTCCAAAACAAGCAGAGATCGAGCTATCAAAATATGTTCAAAAACTAGCTGATACATCTGGACTTGAAATTTCTAGCAATGATATTTGGGAAATATTTCAAAACCAATTCATAAAAACTGATCCTTTTAAATTGATAAACTTTGTTTCTAAGGCATCTAATAAAACTTCTGGTCTAGAAATAATTAACGCAGAGATACAATATAAAGGAAAAATAAATAATTTCACTAGTGAAGGAAATGGTCCTATATCTGCATTCGTAAATGGAATAAGAGAAAATTATAATTTAGAATTTACACTTAAGGATTTTGGACAAAATACTAGAAGCGCCACCTCAAAAGCAGAATCTGCAGCATATGTAGAATTAAAAGATAAAAATGATCAATCTATTTTTGGATGTGGAATTCATACCAGTATAACTTTAGCTCCAATTCTAGCTGTAATTAGTGCAATAAATAAAATTAATTAGGTGGTAATGGTGCACTTACCACAGTATTTTGGAAAGAGTTCATTTTTTTCAATTTAATATACCAATTATTAACATTTGGAAAATTATCAAAAGATATTTTAAGATTAACACATCTATGACACCAAATTCCAAGAGGTATGTCTGCTAAACTAAATTTTTCATCAACAATGAAATCTTTTTTAGCCAAATGATTGTTTAATATATTTAATAAACTGAAAATATCATTTTTTGCCTTGTCGGCAATTAATTCATCTCTTTGATCTTGAGGCAAACTTAATTTATGTGCTGTAAGAAGAGAACATGGAGATGCAAAAGTAAAACTACCCCAATCAATCCATTGATCAATTTTGCCACTAATTTCTTTTTTTTCTTCAACTAAAATATCAAATTTTTTTGATAAATACCTCAAAATAGCATTTGATTCATACAAAATAAAATTGTCATCATCCAATACTGGAACACGACTGTTAGGGTTCATGTCTTTAAACTCGGTCGTTTGTGTTTTGCCATGTACACCGCCATAATTTAAATTGATAACGCTAATATTTGCATATTCACAAAACCAATTAATTTTTTGAACGTTTGCTGAGGATAATCTTCCATAAATTTTTATTGCCATAAAAAAACCTTTTTGATTTATTATCGATATAATTGTAAATTATGGAAAACAAAGTATCAATTTTAAATAATAGATCTGTTATAAAAATTTCTGGGAAAGATAATTTATTATTTTTAAATAATATTATTTCTAGTGACCTATCAAAAATAAATCACGAAGAATTATTTATAACAACTCTATTGTCACCTCAAGGAAAAATTTTATTTGATTTTTTTATCATAAAAAATGAGGATTGTTACTTAATTGAATGCAGTAAAAACCAGCTAAATGATCTAATAAATAAATTAAAATTATATAGCTTGAGATTAGATGTTACTTTTGAAAAAAAAGATTTAAATGTAATTGTTTCAAATTATTTTTACCAAGATGAAATTTCAAGAAAAGATTTGAGATTTAAAAATAATGATATCTATAGACATTTTTCAAAACCTAAAAAAGATTTTAAAAACGTTTGTTTAAAAGATTGGTATGATCATTTGAGATTTACAAATTTGTGCCCAGAAGGTGAATTAGAGATACCTTCAAATAAACTTTATCCATTTGAAATTGATATAATTTACAATCAAGGAATTGATTTTGATAAGGGGTGCTTTATTGGCCAAGAAGTTATTGCAAGGGTAAAGTACAAAGGATCAATAAAAAAGAAATATATAAGTTTTAAAATCAATTCTTCTGAAATTATCGATAATGCAAATATTAATGACATTAATAAAAAGATAGTAGGATCTTTAATTTATAATTCAAAAATAAATAATGATATTTTTGGTTTTGGTTTAACAAAAATCGAATATATCAAAAAGCCATTAGAGTTATTTTGTAAAGACATTAGATTAAGTATATTAAATTAACTAATAATAGTTTTATATTCTTAAATTGACATTTGAAGATTAAAAATTTACTTAATGATTATAACAATAGGAGTTATTATGTCACTTTTGATGCCAAAGGCTACAGCAGTATGGTTAATTGATAATACAACTTTAACATTTGAACAAATATCAGAGTTTTGTGATTTGCATGTTTTAGAAGTTCAAGCTATTGCTGATGGTGATGTAGGTCAAGGAATCATTGGTTTTGACCCTATACAAAATGGACAACTATCTAAAGAAGAAATTGAAAGATGCTCTTCAGACCCAAACTTAAAATTAATACAACTTGATAGTAACAATAGCTTTGCATCTGACAAAACAAAAGGTCCAAAATATATACCTTTATCCAGAAGAGGTGACAAACCAAACGCAGTTGCATGGCTTGTAAAAAATCATCCTGAGCTTAAAGATAGTCAAATCAGTCGACTTGTTGGAACTACTAAATCTACAATAGAGAAAATCAGAAATAGATCTCATTGGAATATATCAAATATTTCTGCAAAACATCCTATATTATTAAAATTATGTTCCCAAGAAGATTTAGAAAAAGAAGTTTTAAAATCTGGAGGGGTAATAGGTAATCCAACAGAAGATGGTTAATAAAAATACAAATTACCTAGTTGGAATTATTATGGGAAGTCAATCAGACTGGGAGGTCATGAAAGAAGCCAAAGATCAGTTAGATGAGCTTTCTATTTCAAATGAACAACTTATTATTTCTGCTCACAGAACACCTAATAGAATTTTAGATTATGCAAAAAAAAGTTTGGAAAATGGTATTAAAGTCATTATTGCAGGTGCAGGTGGTGCAGCTCATTTGCCTGGCATGATGGCATCCCATACACAGATACCAGTAATTGGTGTTCCAATTGAAAGTACGAGTTTAAATGGAATTGATAGTCTATTGTCAATTGTGCAAATGCCTAAAGGAATTCCTGTTGCAACAGTTTCTATTGGTAAAACTGGAGCAAAAAATGCTGCAATTTTAGCAGCAGAAATTTTAAGCCTTCAAGATGAACAAATCCGTAAAAAATTATTATCTTGGAAAATTTCAATGACTAAAAATGTACCATACAAGCCAGAATAAAATTTTAATTTTTTTTATTAATTAATAAATTTTAAAAATAAAACTATAGGCATACTTGGAGGTGGTCAACTTGGCAAAATGACAGCTATAGCTGCAAAAAAATTAGGTTATCACACTTTCCTTTATTGCCCAAAAGGAGACAACCCAGCTGAGTATAGTGTAAATGAATATATTTTTGGTGATTGGGATGATAATAAAAAACTAGAACTATTTGGATCAAAAGTTGATGTTATTACATCCGAGTTTGAAAACATACCTGCAAAAACCTTAGATAATTTATCAAAGATAACAAAAGTTTATCCATCAAGTTTTTGTTTTAGTATTGCTCAATATAGAAACAAAGAAAAAGAAATGGCAGCCAAATCAGGTTTTTTAGTTCCAAAATGGTACAGAATTAAATCTTTAGAAGATTTAATAAAATACTCAAAAATTTTAAATCATGATTGTATTCTGAAAACTAATTCTCTTGGATATGATGGTAAAGGCCAAATTAATATTTCATCAGAAATAAATTTTAAAAAAATTTGGAGTGAAATAAACTTTGATGATTGCATTTTAGAAGAAAAAGTTAATTTTGACAGAGAAGTTTCTATTCTTTATGCCAAAAGCTTAAATGAATCTGAATGTTTCTTCCCATTATCAGAAAACTATCATGAAAATGGTATTTTAAAATATACAATAGCACCAGCCATTCTTGAACAAGAATTAGAAATTAAATTAAAGTTAACTGTAAAAAAATTTGCAAAATTATTAAATTTAAAAGGCCTTTTAACTATAGAGCTTTTTCAACGTAATAATGATTTTATCTTTAATGAAATTGCTCCAAGACCCCATAATTCATTTCATTGGACTATTGAAGGTTGTAAAAATAGTCAATTTGACATTTTAGTTAAATCAATAATGGGTCAAGATATAAATGATCAGGTAGTAGGCGAAAACTGGAAAATGATAAATTTACTTGGAGATGAGGTTGAAAATTTAAAATTTTTTAATTTTCATAAAGATCAAAAAACTCATATTTATGGAAAGAAAGAGGTAAAAAATGGAAGAAAGATGGGGCATATCACATATCCAATTTAGTTGTTTTTTCCAAAATCAAATGGTACATCCTGATAGACTTCATTGATAAAATTTGAAAATAATAGAAAAGCATAGGGCCTCCAGCGATTAACTGGTAATTTTTGATCATCATTGTCCGGAAAGTAGTTTTCAGGAAGAGATATATTTATATTTTCATTTTTATCTCGTAAATATTCATCTTTTAAAGTTTCTGCGTCATATTCTAAATGATTTAAAATATAAAGATCTTTTGTACTTCGTGATCTCACCATACCAACCCCTGATAAAGTTGATTCTGCAAGAACTTCAAGATCTTCGTCAATTAAATCTTGCTTTCTTGTTTCAGTGAAACGTGAAACTGGCATTGGAAATCGATTTGTAAAACCTTGGAGTAATCTATCATTATTTTCTAATAATTGATGATCGTACACACCAAATAATTTATTTTTTAAAATATGCTTTTCCACATCATAGAAAATTTTTAAAAAAACTTGACTTCCCCAGCAAATCCCAAGTCTTCTAAAAACGTTTGATTTAGACCAATTTATAATCTCACACAATTCATCCCAATAATTGACATCTTTAAAAGGTAATGTCTCAATTGGAGCACCTGTGACAATTAAAACATCAAAAAAGTCATGCCTAATATCATCTAATGTTTTGTAAAATTGAATTAAATAATCTTGATTCGTGTTTTTAGGTTGATATGACTTTGTAGTCATTAAGGTAAGTTCAATTTGCAATGGAGAAGCTCCTATTAATCTAGCAAATTGAATTTCAGTAGGAACCTTTTTTGGCATAAGATTCAACAACAAAAACTTCAGTGGTCTTATATCCTGCCTTTCAGCATAACTACTATTAATTACGTCAACTGCTTCACTTAAGAGAGATTCTCTTGCAGGCAAATTATCAGGAATTTTTATTGGCATTACTTAATCATTTGATTTGTATGAATATTTGCTTGAATTAAATCTTTGCAATATTTTAAAGAATGTATTGAATGGATTAGATTGATTAATGACATTCTTAAATTTTTTGATTTTTCCAAAATTAGAAACATTGTTCAATCTTCTTTGAAGAAAATCTTCAACTTTAGCAAAGTCACTTTCATTTAACCAGTATGACAAAGTAGAACTATAAACACCCGATAGAATTAATCTTTTTGTGTAAAAAGAAAAATCAGTGGATTTATCTCCACAATCTCTCCAAATAATGTCACATGTCTTATATAACATGTTTAAAGCTATTTTAGAATTTTTTGGTAAAGCCATCATACCTAATGATATTCTGACAGCTTCTTTAAATTTATTTGCAGCTTTAAGTCTTAGTATTATCTGAGACTTAATTTTATCTGGTATTCTCAAATTTTTAGATTTAGATTTTTTGAAATTTTCTTTCATTTCATTGTCTAAATAGATATTAAATTCCTGAATAATATTAACAAGACTATTATTAAAAAGGTCTCGAACATTACCCTTTTCAATTTCTGATAATTTTTTTGATTTAGTTAGACCGACATCAACAGCAGATAAATATAGAGTTTCCCATGACCAACCATCAAAAGGTACGTTTTCTAAGAATGACAGTAATAATTTTGTTTTTGTTTTTTTATTAATATCTTTCATGATAATCCAATTATACTATTAAGTATGAGAATTTAATAGTGTTTCAAGAAAATAAATAATTTAATTTTGTAATTTATATAAAACACTTGCAAATAGTTAAAAAAACATGTTATTAAGACGCTCTTTAAGGAATAAATTATATGTATGTATCTGTAAGAGACAATAACGTTGATCAAGCTTTACGCATTCTCAAGAAGAAAATGCAAAGAGAAGGTGTTTTCAGAGAAATGAAAAACCGAAGAGTTTATGAAAAACCATCTGAAAAAAAGGCTAGAGAATTAGCTGAGAGCACAAGAAGAGTAAGAAAGCTGATGAGAAAGAGATTGGAAAGAGAAGGTTATTAATATTCTTACGTTAATAATTTTTATACCGTACATTCGTACGGTTTTTTTTTGAGAAATTAAATGATAATAGGTTGTCCTAAAGAACTAAGTAAAGATGAAAAAAGAGTAGCTCTAACACCATTAAGTGCAAAAGAGTTAATAAAACTTGGGTTTAAGTGCCAAATAGAGACTAAAGCAGGATTAGAATCAAACTACTCTGACCAAGATTATAAGGATGCTGGTGTCAAAGTTATATCTTCAAAAGATATTTGGTCTAAATCAGACATCATTGTTAAAGTTAGAGCTCCTTCTAACCTTGAACTAAAATTATTAAAACCAAAAACAACTCTCATCTCTTTTATTTGGCCTGCGCAAAACAAAAAACTTCTTGAAGATCTTAAGAAAAAAAATGTGTCTGTAATATCTATGGATATGATACCTAGAATTAGTAGAGCTCAAAAAATGGACGCTCTTTCATCTATGGCTAACATAGCTGGTTACAGAGCGGTAATTGAGGCAAGCAACAACTTTGGTAGATTTTTTACAGGCCAAATTACTGCTGCAGGGAAAGTTGCTCCTGCTAAAGTTTTAGTAATTGGTGCCGGAGTTGCTGGGTTAGCTGCAATAGGAACTGCTCAGTCATTAGGAGCAATTGTAAGAGCATTTGATGTAAGACCAGAAGTTGCTGAACAAATAGAGTCAATGGGTGCTGATTTTTTACTTTTAGATTTTGATGAAGATGGGTCAGGCGAAGGTGGATATGCAAAGCCTGCTTCAAAAGAATTCATAAAAAAAGAAATGCAACTTTTTAGAGAACAAGCTCCTGAAATTGATATCGTTATTACTACAGCCCTTATTCCTGGAAAACCTGCACCTCTATTATGGCCAAAAGAGATGGTTAAGCTAATGAAACCTGGTTCTGTTGTAGTTGATTTAGCTGCAGAACAAGGTGGAAATTGTGATTTAACTAAACCTAATAAACTTTATAAAACAAGTAATAACGTCACTATTATTGGATACACTGATTTACCAAGTCGAATGGCAACACAATCTTCCAATCTATATTCTACGAATATTAGACACATGTTAAGTGATTTAACTCCTGACAAAAATGGTAAAATTAGTATTAATATGGATGATGATGTGATTAGAGGCTCTACAGTTGTTTTAAATGGAAAAATAACATTCCCTCCACCTCCTCCAAAGGTTCAAGCAATTGCTAAACATGAAAGTAAAAACACATCAAAAACACAAGAAGAAATTGAAAAAGAAGAAATACTGAAACAAAAAAAAGCAGGTTTTCAACAGCTTGTATTATTAATAGTTGGCTCATTATTAATGCTATTAATTGGTTTTTATGCACCCCCATCTTTTATGCAACATTTCATAGTTTTTGTTTTATCTTGCTTTGTTGGTTTTCAAGTAATATGGAATGTTTCTCATTCTCTTCATACGCCATTAATGGCGGTAACAAATGCAATTTCAGGCATTATAATTGTCGGTGCCCTTTTACAAATTGGTTCTTCCAATTATATCGTTAACATTTTAGCAATTATATCAGTCATGATTGCAACTATAAATATAGTTGGTGGATTCCTTGTCACAAAGAGAATGTTATCAATGTTTAAGAAAAGTTAGTTATGACACAAGAATTATTAACAGCATTATATATTGCAGCTAGTGTTTTATTTATATTATCACTCGGTGGCTTAAGTGATCAAGAAAAGGCTAAAAAAGCTGTTTGGTACGGCATCATTGGAATGATCATAGCTATTTTTGGAACCATTCTAGGCCCAGATATGAAACTAGATAAATTATTAATACCAGCTTTGGTTGTTGGATCAATAATTGGATTAGTTGTAGCATTAAAAGTTCAAATGACAGGAATGCCACAACTTGTTGCAGCCCTTCATTCATTTGTAGGTTTGGCAGCTGTGTTTATTGGGATCAACTCATCAATTGAACCCCCTCAAAATTTATCTAATGTTGAGATTATAATCCACGAGATAGAAATATTCCTTGGTGTATTTATAGGAGCAATAACTTTCACAGGTTCAGTGATTGCATATGGAAAACTCTCTGAATTAATAACCGGTAAAGCTCTTGTGCTACCTGGTAGACATGTTCTAAATATATTAATGACATTAGCTTGTCTTGTTTTAGGTTATATGTTTTTGCATCAATATGGTTTATGGACTTTAATTGCAATGACTATAATAGCTTTTATTATAGGAGCTCATCTTGTTCTTGCTATTGGTGGAGCTGACATGCCCGTAGTAGTTTCAATGTTAAACTCATATTCTGGTTGGGCTGCTGCCGCTACTGGATTTTTACTGGGCAATGATTTGTTAATTGTTACTGGTGCACTAGTTGGTTCTTCAGGAGCAATACTCTCATACATAATGTGTAAAGCTATGAACAGAAATTTTATTTCTGTAATTTTAGGTGGCTGGGGAGATAATGTATCTTCATCTCAAGAAATTGAAGGTGAAATGGTCCCAGCAGATATTGAAACAGTTTCAGGTGCACTTAATGATGCTCAAAATATCGTTATAGTACCTGGTTACGGCATGGCTGTGGCTCAAGCTCAAAGTGCAGTATCTGAGTTAACATCTAGATTAAGAAATAAAAAGAAAAACGTTAGGTTTGCTATTCATCCTGTAGCTGGGAGACTTCCCGGACATATGAATGTATTACTTGCAGAAGCTAAAGTACCTTACGATATTGTTCTTGAAATGGACGAAATAAATGAAGATTTTCCATCAACTGATGCTGTCTTAATATTAGGTGCTAATGATATTGTTAATCCATCCGCACAAGATGATCCTAATAGCCCAATTGCAGGAATGCCTGTCCTTGAAGTTTGGAAATCAAGTCAAGTCTTTATATTTAAACGTGGTCAAGGCAGAGGTTACTCAGGTATTGAGAATCCATTGTTCTTTAAAGAAAACTCAAGAATGGTATATGGAGATGCAAAAAAATCCTTAGATGAAATTTTACAAAAAATTAGTTAAATAATCCTACTTTTTTCAATACTTTATTTTGTTTATCTTTGAGATTTTTCTCACTAAAATCACCAACTAACTCATGAAAAACTCTGTACCAATTGATTTCAGCTTTTAAATGCATAAAAACTGAACCAAGTCCAATAGCGGCTCTATCCATTAACACAAATTCTCTAGGAGGTTTTACACCTCCAATTTTTTTCAACTCTTTATGAACTTTTTCAGCTGTTTTTCTTCCATATTGACCAGTTGGCATTTCTGAAATAGGTCTAATTCTATCTTCTAATAGAGGTTGATATATAAATTTAGCCCAAATATTTAATATTTCGATTAAATCTTTATTTAAGTTTTCAAACCCCCATCTCTCGTATGCTGATATTGCTAATTCAATGTTATCATCTCTTAGAGCTTCATACAAATCAATAACTCCAGTAACAAATTCAGGCTTAAATATTCTAATACATCCAAAATCTAATAAATTTACACCTGCATCTTTTCTTATAGAATAATTGCCTAAGTGAGGGTCTCCATGAATAATTCCATATTCATAAAAAGGAACATACCAAGCCTTAAACATATTTAGAGCAAGTTTATTTTTAAGTTCTTGATCTTCAGTTTCTGATATAAAGTCCATGACTTTTTGACCTTCAATCCTAGTCATAGTTAATAATTTATTAGTAGAGAGATTTTTTATTGGCTTTGGTAAAGTTATTTCGTCAAACTTTGATAACATTTCTCTATACAAATTTAAGTTTTTCAATTCATGTGAATAATCTAATTCTTCCATTAATCTTTCTGATAACTCTTGATGTATTGCATTAGTTGAAATTGCAGAATCATACCTTTCATAAATAGAAAATATAAGTTTAAGCTGGTTGAGATCTGCTTGGACTGCAGAACTCATGTCTGGGTATTGAAGCTTACATGCTAATTTATTACTTTTTAAATCTTCAGCAAAATGAACTTGTCCTAATGATGCAGCAGCAGAAGCTTGCTTATCAAAATTTTTAAATTTTGATGCCCAATCCTCACCTAACTCTGCTCTCATTCGTCTTTTTACGAATAACCATCCCATTGAAGGTGCATCAGCTTGAAGATGAGCTAACTCATTTGCATATTCTTTAGGAACAGCATCAGGAATTGTAGATAATATTTGAGCTATTTTCATAATCGGACCTTTAATCCCGCCAAGAGCTTCCCTTAACTGTTTTGCATGATTTTCTTTATCAATTTTGAGCCCCAAATATTTTTCGCCCGCCAATTTAGCAGCAAGTCCACCAACTGCTGAAGTTACCTTAGCGTATCTTTTGATTCTTCCAGCTGTAAATGAGCCGTCTAATTTATCATCAAAATTGTTAGTCATGAATTATAAAGTTTCTAATTCATCAATCATATTTGTGATTGAGTTAACACCCTTAGCCCAAAAATTATTATCGTAAGCACTTAATGAAAATGGCTTTAACAATTCATCATGCCTTTTAGTTCCACCTGCTGCTAATAAATCGATATATTGATTTGCAAATTTACTTTTATCACTATTTTGATATTCATTCCAAAGGGCATTTACTAAACAATCACCAAAAGCATACGCGTAAACGTAAAATGGCGTGTGAACGAAATGAGGGATATAAGCCCATAAAGATCTATAATCATTATCTAATTTTATGTAAGGTCCAACTGCATGTTGTTGAGTTTTCATCCATATATCAGAGATTTCGTCAACAGTTAATTCTGAAGAGACACGAGCTTTATGAAATTCATTTTCAAATTGATGAAATCCTATCTGCCTTGCAACTGTATTTAACATGTCTTCAATTTTATTTGCTAACATTATTTTCTTTTGACTTTTTTCAGCCTTATTAAGAAGTTTTCTAAATACTAACATTTCTCCAAATACAGATGCAGTCTCAGCAAGTGTTAAAGGTGTATCTGAAAGAAGATATCCTTGTTTCCCTGCCAAAACTTGATGAACACCATGACCTAGTTCATGAGCAAGTGTCATGACGTCTCTTACCTTGCCTTGATAATTCATTAAAATATAAGGATGATGACTTGGAACTGATGGATGAGCAAAAGCGCCAGAAGCTTTACCTTTTCTTGGCTCAGCATCAATCCAATTATTATCAAAAAATTGTTTAGCTATTTTTGAGATCTTCGGATTAAAATCATTAAATGCCTCTAAAACTATATCTTTTGCATCATCCCATTTAATAAGCGTATTTTCACTGTGATTTAGTGGTGCATTTCTATCCCACCAATCTAATTTTTTTTTCTTAAATACTTTAGCTTTCCATTTATAATATTTATGTGTAAGATCTGGCATCTTTTTAGATACAGTTGACACAAGTGAATCAACAACTTTATTTTCTATATCATTATCTAAATTTCTTGATTCTAAAATAGACCCAAAACCTCTTTTACTATCTTCTACATATTTATCTCTTGAGATTACATTTAAGATCATTCCAAATAACCTTGAATTATCTTTTAAGATTTTTGATAACGATTTCCCTGCAATTTTTCTGCTTTCTGGATTACTATCTGATAATTTATTTAAAATCTCAGCTTCAGTTAAGGTTTGTTTTCCATATGGAAACCTTAAAGCTGCTGAAGTTTCATCAAATAGTCTAACCCATGATGATCTTCCAGTTGGAGATTTTTCAACTAATATTTCTTCGACAAGAGGAGATAATTGATATTTTTTTCTTTTTCTTAGGTTCTTTATTAAGGGGATCCATCTTTTTGAAACCTTATCATTTTCCCAAGCCTTAAATATCTTATTATTCACCGAGGATATTTCTAAAGATAAAAATATTAGTTTTGAAAACAACAACGATAAATTATCAGAGATCTTTGCGTTATATCTAGATACTTCAACATCTTCCATATTACTTGCAAATGAAAGACTGCTATGCGTACTTAACAATCCCATTATTTCATTAATTTTTTCATACTCTTTTAAACAATTTGATATTTCTTTTCCTGATAAGTTTTTAATTTTCCCTTTCCATTTATCAATAAATTGATTTGTTAACTTTGAAAGTTTCTTTAAATCTTTATCAATTTTAGGATCATTATGACCTACATAAATTTCATCCAAATTCCATTTAGGCAGTTTATTTTTTTTCATGATTATAATTTATTCTCTTTATTAAATTAGTATACTAATTAAATAGTATCTATTTTTTAAATTACATTAGAAATTAAAAATTTATGAATAATTTAAATGAAATTTTTGAAAGTCAAAAAAATAAACTTAGAGACAAATCTTTATTTTGGCATAAAGAAAATGGCAATTGGGTTTCAATCAGTTGGAATGAGGCTGGCCGACAAATAAATATTTTATCAGAATTCTTAAAAAAAATTGAAATTAATAAAGGTGATAAAGTTAGTTTAATATCAAAGAACTCACCCTTTTGGTGTATTTCTGATTTAGCAATTATGAAAATAGGAGCGATAACTGTTCCTGCATATACAACCAGCAATGAAAATGAATTACTTTATTTACTTAATCACTCAGAAAGCAAACTAGCTTTATTAGATGAAGAAGCTTATCTAAAAATTAAAAAGATCAAAAAGAAACTTGTTTTTACAAAAAAATTTATTTTGTTAGAAGATTTTAAAAGTACTGAAAATAAAAGTTTTTTTATATATCACAAAGATATTTTAAATAAAAAAATTATTACAAATTCTCAAGAAACAAATATCGATTATAAAATAAGTAAAGATGATACGGCTTGTATAATTTATACATCAGGCACAAGTGCTAACCCAAAAGGTGTTATGCTCAGCCACAATTCTATAAAATCGAATATTGAAGGTGCTAAAATATATTTAGATGATATTAAAATAAATAATCATAAATTTTTATCTATTTTACCTCTTTCGCATGCTTATGAAAGAACAGGTGGTTTTTTACTTCCTATTTATATTGGTGGTGAGATTTACTTTTCAAATAATAGAGACCAATTATTAAATGATCTACAATTTGTTAATCCTACTCTTATGGTAGCAGTTCCAAGACTATATGACGTGTTATTAAAAAAAATCTCAAACTCTATTAAATCAAAAAATAAAATAATCAAATACTTGTTTGAAAAAAACTTAATACTAGGAAATAAAAAATACAAAAATGAAAGTCTAAATGTAAAAGACAAATTTTTAGACTTTATTATTGATTTAACCATAAGAAAAAAAATCAAAAAAATTTTTGGTAAAAACCTAATGGCTTTTGTATCTGGTGGAGCAGCTTTAAAACAAAATGCTGCAATTTTCTTCTTTTCAATGGGCATTAAAATTTTACAGGGTTATGGACAAACTGAATATTCACCAATTATTTCTATAACCCCCTTTAACAATATTAAGTTAGATAAAGTTGGTAAAGCTATACATTTGACAGAAATCAAACTATCTAAAGATAAAGAAATTTTAGTTAGAGGAAAATCTCTAATGCAAGGTTATTGGAAAGATAAAAAGTCTACAGATAAAACAATTATAAATGGATGGCTGCATACAGGGGATTTAGGATTATTTGACGATGAAAACTATTTAAAAATATTAGGCAGAAAAAATGAAATGATTGTAAATTCAGGAGGTGAAAATATTGCTCCAGCACCTCTTGAAGATCTTTTTTTATCCTATGATGAAATAGATCAAATTATGATTTATGGACATGAAAAACCATATTTGGTTGCTTTAGTTTATCCTTCTGAAGAGATTAAAGAAAATAAGAAATTAGTAAGAAAAATTTTTGATGAGGTTAACAATAATTTAAGTTTAACAAAAAAAATTAGAAAATTTTATTTAATAAAAAACCCATTTTCCATTGAATCCTCAGAATTAACCCCAACATTAAAAATGAAAAGAAGAATCATAGAAAAAAATTATCACAAAGAACTTCAATCACTTTATAAATAAAGTGGTGAGGACGACAGGACTCGAACCTGTTACCTTGAGATTAGGAATCTCACGCTCTATCCTGATGAGCTACGCCCCCACTTATCAAACATTCTATAAACCTATTATAGACTAAGTAAATGAAAAAGTGTTTAATGGGTTATAAAGAGGATTATCTATGAATGATTTAGGATTAAAAGGTAAAGTTGCAATTGTTACAGGTGCAGGCGGAGGAATTGGAAGAGAAATAGCGTTAGCCCTAGCCAATGAAGGTGTAAAAATTTTAGCAAATGATATAGGTGTATCTCTAAGTGGAGAAGGTGGATCAATTCAACCTGCAGAGGAAACTTGTGGATTGATAACACAAAAAGGAGGAGAAGCTATACCAGACACTAATAGTGTTACCTCATGGTCATCAGCATCAAAAATTATTGAGAATGCTTTAGATAACTTTAAACAAATTGACATTATTGTAAATAACGCAGGTATTTTAAGGGATGTAATTTTTCATAAAATGGATCCAAAAGATTGGACAGATGTTATTGATGTACATTTAAATGGTAGTTTTTATATTAGCAGAGCAGCAGCACCATTTTTTAGAGAACAAAACTCAGGTTCCTTTGTTCATATGACAAGTACTTCTGGTTTAATAGGTAACTTTGGACAGGCTAATTATTCTGCAGCAAAATTAGGGATTGCTGGATTATCAAAATCAATATCTTTAGATATGAAGCGTTTTAATGTAAGATCAAATTGCATTGCACCATTTGCTTGGAGTAGAATGACAAATTCTATACCCTCAACAACCGAACAAGAAAAAGATAGAGTCAAACGTCTAAAAAAAATGACTCCTGAAACAAATGCTCCACTTGCAGTATACCTTTCATCAGAAGATGCAAAGGATATTACAGGACAGATTTTTAGCTCAAGATTAAATGAATTATTTATTTATAACCAAAATAGACCTGTAAAAAGTGTTCATAATAGTGAAGGATGGAATCCACAAAAAATAATGGAAATAGCGATGCCAGCATTTAAGCCTTACTTAACTCCTTTAGAAAGAAGTGGTGATGTATTTAGTTGGGATCCCTTATAAATTTAAAACTGATTTTAACTCAGATATATTATTTAGATAAAAATCTGCCCCTAAAGATTTACAATCCTCATTTGTATAACCACCATCAACTATTACAGAACTAATTCCTGCATTTTTTGCTGCTAAAATATCTACCTTTGTATCTCCAACCATTATAAATTCATTTTCATCACTATCATATTGATTGCATATAAAGTCTATCATTTGTCTTTGAGGTTTAAGTGGAACATTCTCTTTTGCACCAACAATAAAATCAAAATTATCAAATAAATTCATTAGTTTTAAAATTTTCTCTGCAACATGTTGTCTTTTATTTGTACATATATTTATGCGAATATTTTTATCTAATAAATAGTTAAGAATATCTTTAACACCTGGCATTAAAGTAGTTAGGTAATATGGATTTTCAGAATATTCTTTTCTATACATTAAGAAAAAGTCATCTATTAAATTCAAATTGGCTCCTGAAAATTTAAGTACATTCTCAGATAATTTCAACATACCTTCGCCAACAAACTCTTGAAGTTTTTCCTCTGTTATAGATTTTAATTTAAATTGCTCTAATGTTTTATTCATAGCAATACACATATCTGGTATTGAATGAATTAAAGTTCCATCTAAATCAAAAATGATTATTTTGTTTGCAGTATTCTTTGACATAAATTATCTCAAAGAAGCTATTCTTTCCTTATAAATACTTTTATTTTCTCCAGAAAATATAAAAGATCCAGAAACAAGAATATTTGCACCAGCATTTTTAACAAGTGTTGCCGTTTTATCATCTATGCCACCATCAACCTCAATATCAATATTGAAGTTTTGCACTAATTCTTTTATGTTTTTAATTTTTTGAATTGATGAGTTTATAAACTTTTGTCCTCCAAAACCTGGATTTACTGACATAACTAAAATTAAATCAATCTTATCTAAGACATACTCTAACCCAGAAATATCAGTACCAGGATTGATTGAAACACCAGCTTTACATCCTGTATTTTTTATAGATGATAAAGTTTTATCTAAATGTCCACAAACTTCTTTATGAACAGTAATTATATCTGAGCCAGCATTTTTATACTGTTCTATATACTCATCAGGGTTTGATATCATTAAATGAGTATCAAAACATTTTTTGGTTTTATTTCTAATACTAGAAATAACAGAAGGACCAAAAGTTAAATTTGGAACAAAATGTCCATCCATTACATCTAAATGAATCCAATCAGCGCCAGCTTCATCAATATCATTAACTTCTTGACCAAGATTACTAAAATCAGCAGATAAAATTGATGGTGCAATAATTATGTTTTTTGAGGACATAAACTATATATATTTTCCTATTTCTAATGCAGTATCACACATTCTATTTGAAAAACCCCATTCATTATCATACCAACTCAAAATTCTTACAAATTTCTTATTCATAACTTTTGTTTGATCAGAATGAAATATTGAAGAGGATGGATTATGATTAAAATCACTTGAAACAAGTTTTTTATCATTAAAACTTAAAATATTTTTTAATTCATTTTCAGATGCAATTTTTATTGCCTCATTAATTTCTTCAATCGAAGTTTCTTTCTTTGAATTAAACTTAAAATCAACAACTGAAACATTTTGTGTAGGAACTCTAATTGCAACACCATCAAGTTTACCATCTAGTTCAGGTAAAACTAACCCAACAGCTTTAGCCGCACCTGTTGATGTAGGTATCATATTAGCAGCTGCAGCCCTTGCTCTATAAAGATCACTATGCATTGTATCTAATGTTGGTTGATCTCCAGTATAAGAATGTATTGTGGTCATAAAACCATTTTCTATACCTATAGATTTATTTAATACATATGCTAAAGGAGCAAGACAATTAGTCGTACACGAAGCATTTGATAAAATTTGATGTTCACTTGAGATTTTTTTATGATTTACACCATACACGACAGTAAGATCGACTCCACTCGCAGGAGCAGATATAAGAACTTTTTTTGCACCTGCAGTTATGTGTTGTTGAGCCTTTTCTTTACTAGTAAAAATTCCAGTACATTCTAAAACAAGATCTACGTCTAATTCTTTCCAAGGTAAATTTTCTGGATTTCTTTCTGAAGTGACTTTAATTGGTCCTGTTCCAACATCTAGATCACTACCATTAATTATAACATCCCTATTAAGAATGCCATGAACAGAATCATATTTTAATAAATGTGCATTTGTTTCTATAGGACCTAAATCGTTAATGCCAACTACTTTGATATTGTGATTTTTATTTTCTATAATAGACCTAAGTATATTTCTACCAATTCTTCCAAATCCATTAATTGCTACTTTGACTGACATTATTTTCCTTTCGTAAGTTAACTTATAGGTTCGATACCTGGCAATACTTTACCTTCTAACCATTCTAAAAATGCTCCACCTGCAGTGGATACATAACTAAAATCATTCAATACTTTTGCATTGTTCAATGCAGAAACTGTATCACCTCCACCTGCAACACTCAAAATCTTTTTTTGTTTTGTAAGGCTTGAAACATGCGAAGCGACTTTATTAGTACCTTTATCGAATGGGTAAGTTTCAAAAGCACCTAATGGTCCGTTCCATAAAATAGTTTTACAGTTATTAATATTTTTATTAATAAGCTCTATCGATTTTGGGCCAATGTCTAGTGCCATCATATTATGTGGCAATGAGTCAAAATTAGCAGTTGTATATTCAGCATTTTTTTTTAAATTTTTAGATACAATAAAATCAGTTGGCAAAATTAAATTACAATTATTATTTTGTGACTTTTCTATAAGCTCTTTAGCTAAATCAATGCATTCTTTCTCAAATAAACTTTTACCCACATCAAGACCTTTTGCAGCAACAAAGGTATTAGCCATAGCTCCACCAATAATAATAATATCCATTTTTTTGAGTAAAAAATTTATTACATCTATTTTAGTTGAAACTTTTGACCCTCCAATTATTGCAGCTACAGGTTTATTAGGATTATTTAAAACACCCTCTAAAGCTTTAATCTCTTTTTCTAAGTGAGTTCCCATAAAAGAGGGTAAAAAATTTGTTACACCTACCGTACTAGAATGCCTTCTGTGGGAACATGAAAAAGCATCATTAACAAAATAATCAATCCCCAGAGTTAAATCTTCCGAAAAATCTTTATTATTAGTTTCTTCTCCCTTATGAAATCGTAAATTTTCTAAAAGTAAAGTTTGACCCTCTTTAAGATTATTTTTTAGTTCTTCTGCTTCTGGCCCAATGCAAGTTGGTGAAAAATCAATAGGACAATTTAATGCTTTTGACAAAGGTTCTATTAATGGTTTTAAACTGTACTTTTTATTATATTCACCATTAGGTCTTCCAAAGTGACTACAAAGTACTACCTTGCCACCTTTTTTAATAATTTCTTGAATAGTCGGTAAAACAGATTGAAGCCTTGTTTCATCTTGAACAACTCCATTTACTACAGGCAAATTCAAATCAACCCTGACAAGAATCAATTTATTCTTTAAATCTAATTTAAAAAATTCTTTCGAAGAAGGCATAAACTTATGTATTAATTTTACCTAAAATTTTTTCTCTAATCTTATCTGAACTTAATCCAAAATGTTCAAATAAATGATTTGCAGGTGCTGATGCTCCAAATGTTTTCATTCCGATAAAAATACCATTTGATCCTATATATTTATGCCAGCCTAATTCTGAACCCGCTTCTACACCAACTTTTAATTTTTCTCCAAGAACATTTAATTTATATTCTTCTGATTGTTTTTCGAATATCTCCCAACATGGTAAAGATACCACTGATGCTTTAATATTATCTTTTAATAATAGATCAGAAGTTTCTAATGCAATCTCAACCTCAGAACCTGTGGCAATTATTGTTAAATCTCTTTTATTTCCAAAATCTTTAACGAGATATCCACCTTTACTTGTAAGATTATCATTCCTTTTTTCATCCCTAAATGTTTTTAAACCCTGTCTTGATAAAGCCAATATAGATGGTCCATCATATTTAAGTGCAAGTTCCCATGCTTCTGCTGTTTCAACTGCATCAGCAGGACGAAAAACATTGAGATTAGGTGTTGCTCTCAGCATTGCTAAATGCTCCACTGGTTGATGTGTTGGGCCATCTTCACCTAGACCAATTGAGTCATGTGTTAAAACATAAATTACTTTAGTTTTCATAAGAGCCGATAACCTAATTGAACTCCT
>ENA-OSEY01000725-OSEY01000725.1-marine-metagenome-genome-assembly--contig:-NODE-725-length-23433-cov-3.248202_pt1 | contig 23433 bp, 27 predicted proteins | sample MGYA00248465_ERZ534230 | MGnify/ENA primary metagenome ERZ534230 (study PRJEB26409, sample SAMN06344110) | marine metagenome | isolation source: Sea water from surface | place: Atlantic Ocean:Southern...
CAAAATTTCTTGGTAAACAAGACATGCCCAGGTTTTCTGCCAATCTTGGATATCTGTGGAAAGAACTCCCGCTTCCGGAGGCGGTTCTTGCCGCACGAAAAGCGGGCTTCGATGCAGTGGAATTCCATGAACCCTACCACTATCCTGCCGAAGAAATCCGTGAAGCTCTTGATGAAACCAGCTTGAAGATGCTCGGGCTGAACACCCGTCGCGGCATTCCCGGAAGTAAAGACCGGGGCCTTGCCGCCGTCCCAGGAAGAGAAGCCGATGCCCGGAATATTATCGACGAGGCCATCGAATATGCCGCTTCGATCAATTGTCAAAACATCCATGTCATCGCAGGGATTACCGGGAAAACCCAGGAAGCCGAGGAGACCTTCCGGGAAAACCTCCGTTATGCCACGCAAAAAGCTTCAAATCACGGGATAACCATCCTCATCGAACCACTGAACCTGCTCGACACTCCCGGCTATCACCTGTCAGACCTGGACCACGCCATAGAAACCCAGGATGCGGTAAACAAACCGAATTTAAAAATCATGTTCGACTGTTACCATATCCAGGTCATGCAGGGTAACCTTTTACTCAGACTCAAAGAACACCTTCCCAGAATCGGTCACATCCAGTTCGCCAATTCCCCAGGCCGCACCGAACCCGATTCAGGAGAAATCAACTTCTCCTGGCTCTTTGCCGAAATCGACTCCATCGGCTGGGAAGGTTATTTAGGGGCTGAATACATCCCAAAAACAAGTACAGAAGAGTCTTTGGGTTGGATAAGAAATTACCTGTAAATCGAATCAAACACCCATCTCATAAAGCAATAGATGGGTCTGTTCGTCTCCCATTTGTCCGGAGAAGGTAATGGATGAAATTTCTGAGGTGGGCGGAATTTCAACGGCTTCGTGTTTTTCCAGTATCATCTGATTCACCATGAGCGTTCCTTCAAGGCAGAGCACGTAAGCCTGTCGAGAGGGTTTCAGTTCGAATTCAAGAGACTTTCCTTCCTCGATTTCTGACGCGAAGAGATTGAAATCCTGATGGATTTGGATTTTCCCTGTCCCTTCCAGGTCCGAGACAAGATGGAGCCACTGGTTGAGCCTTGCATGCCTGGTGTTCGAATCTGCAGAAAAACTTCCATAACGAGGTGTTAAGCCCTGGGTTCGGGGAAGGATCCAGGATTGAATGAAACGGAGGTCCTGTTCCGGATCGAGGTTGTATTCACTGTGCATTACCCCGGTTCCCGCGGTCATAAACTGGACGCTGCCCCGACCCAGGGTTTCTTCACTTCCCATGGAGTCCTTGTGAGTCAGTCCTCCGTGAAGAATGTAGGTGATGATTTCCATATCCTGGTGTCCATGAGTTCCGAAACCCCGCGAGGGTTGGACCAGATCATCATTGACAACCCTCAGACACCCAAACCGGTTTCTTCCACCATGCCATTCAGCAAAAGAAAAATGGAATCGGCTTTTCAGCCAATTTTTATTGGTCCAACATGGGTGATCCGGTTCATTCGGACCGTTTCCAAACCACGAAGGGTCCGGTTCAGAGACAAAGAGGTCAGCAACTGAGATTTTATTCATATTCAATTTTTCAAAGTCGGATGTTTCAGTTAATTTGTACGATTTAAAAAATGCCGTCTTTAGATCCTGAATGATTTCATGATCAAACCAATTTCATAAAATTCCGAGCCGAATCAGACCTTACCGGTTCACTTGATTGTTGCGTATTCAGCCTTTTCCCGTTTCATCTTTTTTGAAAAGTTCAGTGTCCAATTCGAAGACTCAAACCATGACAGGATTCGAATGGATGCTGTTGGTGCTCTTGTCTGTAGTATGGGGCGGTTCTTTCTTCTTCAATGGCATAGCCCTGCGGGAATTTCCGACATTGTCGATTGTGACAGCAAGAGTGGGGCTTGCTGCACTGGCATTACTGTTCCTGATGAAGATGCTGGGACAGGGCATTCAGTTGAATCGTCAGATTCTTAAGGCTTTTTTCGGGATGAGTTTTTTAAACAACGTGGTTCCTTTTTCCCTGATTGTCTGGGGACAACAGCATATTGCTTCCGGAGTTGCTTCCATTCTGAACGCCACTACCCCCCTCTTTACCATGCTCGTCGCCCATTGGTTCACCACGGATGAAAAAATCAATCCGCGCCGCTTGCTCGGGGTACTGACTGGTATGGGAGGAGTCGGCTTGATGATGGGGCTCGATTCGATGGAAAGCTCGGGATTCCACCTGTTGGGCCAATCCGCCATTCTCCTTGCAGCGTTCTCCTATGGATTGGCAGGGGTTTACGGGAAAAGATTCGCTCAATTGGAAATTCCGCCTCTTGCCACCGCTACTGGACAACTCTGTGCTTCGAGCATGATCCTGATTCCCCTGACTTTGTGGATTGATCAACCCTGGACTTTCGCAATGCCCAGTATTGAAGGGATGGGTTCACTGTTGGGAATCGCACTGCTTTCAACGGCATTGGCCTACGTCATCTATTTTCGTCTTTTAAAAACTGCCGGAGCAACGAACCTGCTGCTGGTGACTTTATTGATTCCGGTCAGCGCGATCATCCTGGGAGTGTTCCTTCTGGACGAAAGTCTCGAACCACAACATCTTTCCGGAATGGCCGTCATCAGCCTTGGACTCCTGATCATGGACGGGCGTTTGCTCCAGTTTTTTCGAAAGACCTTTCCTGCATAATCCGTTTCCAAATAATATAACCCTATCTTCTGATCATCAATAACACCAGGAACCTCAAACAAAACCCATGGTTCAATACCCGTTTACCAAGGAATCTTCGGAAGCGATTGAGTCAGCCCTGAAAAATGAAGGGATGGTTTGTTTCCCGACAGAAACTATTTACGGACTTGGAGGAAACGCTCTTTCGCTGAAGGTGGTAGAGAAGATCTTTGCGTTGAAGAAAAGACCATTAGAAAAATCCCTTTCTGTGCTGGTTGACCAGGAATGGCTTGGGAAACTGGCTTACTGGGAGGATGACAAGATCGACCGGATCATAGAGGATTTCTGGCCGGGTCCCCTGACCCTGGTACTTCCTGCCAGGCGGGAACTTCCTGAATTCCTCAAAGGACCGAATCAAACCATCGCATTGCGCTGGAGTTCATCTTCGGTGGTTCAGGAAATGATCAAGCTTGGGGAATGCCCCCTGATCGGAACCAGCGCCAATCTGAGCGGGATGCCCTCGTGTTCCAGTTCTGCAGAGGTTGTTGAACAATTCGGAGACCAAACTCCACTGTTGGTGGATTCAGGTGTCCTCCCGGAAAATCCTCCTACCACGCTCCTCGATTGTACCCGAACTCCCTTTAGCTTCATTCGCTCAGGCAGTATCGATCAGAAGATATTGGAAGACTATATCTAGAATTTCCAAGCTGATCTTGGATTCTTTTTTTGGAAAAAATCCGTTAACCAGACTCAAAAATGAAGCCTGGCTTAGAGGTTGGAAACGTTGATTTCGGGAAGAAGGCCGGAGGGATTTCCCGTATGCAGCAGCCAGAGTTGATGCGCAGCCCGGGTGACTCCCACATAAAGAAGATGCCTTGATGCCTCATCGATACCATAGGTCGAAGCATCAGCATCGGTGAGGATCACATAATCGAATTCCAGCCCTTTGGTTTGGGCAATGTCCGTGATCTCAATCCCGGGTTTGAAAGTGAATTCCTGGTTTTTGATCAAACGCATGTTGGGCACATCCGCCCGAACCAAACCCCGATGCAGTTCTTCGGCAGCATCCAACTCACGGGTTAAAACCGCAACACTGGCTTGGGATTCCCTGATCTGGAGATCTTCCAGCGCATCGGAAAGAAACAGAATCAGAGCACCCTGATTCCTGAATGAAAAACGTTCCACCGGAGCACCGTGGCGAACTGCACGCCATTCTGTGTTGACCGTCTTTCTGCCGATCACGGATTTTGCAACAGTCATGATTTCATGAGTGGAACGGTAGCCCACAGTCAGTGGGTCCAGTGCCTTGACATCGACATTCAGATGCTCAAGAACCGATTCCCAATTTTCATGGCGATTACCGATCAAAATCCGCTGATCCATGTCTCCCGCAAGAGTGATGCTTGGACGGTCGGTGGGAGAAAGGTTGATGAGCAATTGCATTTCCAAAGGACTGAAATCCTGTGCCTCATCGATCATCAGATGGGTGTAGCGAAGAGGCTTACCATTCTTTCGCAGAATGGGGCCTATCAGCAATTGATGAAGCAAAAGCAACAGGGTGTCATCTTCTTCATCCAATGAAGGCTGTTCATCCATGAAGGAAGACCCCTGGCTCAATCCCTGGGCTGCCAGCGATTCAACGACACTCTCCCGATCGGATATTTCATTTTCTCCGGATAAGGCCGTTCGTCTTTGATACTGTCGGACACACCAGGACCAGACACTTCGAAGCTGCCCTTCGGTAAAGTCATCCGGTATGTGCTTTTTCGCTCCCTGCTCCAGGGTTTCCCAGAAAAGAAAACAGTCATTCCAGAGGTGAATCACCAAACCGTCCGGATTTTGTTCAAACCCCGGGAACTGGTCTTCCACAAGAGCTTCGAGGCTTTGCATCAGGGAAGGATTGGCACAGGGCTCGATGTTTCCTGCAACCCGATTGCCCCTCGACCACTGGAGCAGCCTTTTCACTTTTGGAACCAGGGGATATGGCTCAAGCTGCTTCCATAGATCCTGGACCAGTTGACTTTCCCCATAGGCACTGGTTTTCGAAAATAATTCCTGCTGGAACTGCTGTTCCCGTTGTCCGATCACTTCTCCGAACCATTTGAGCAGGAAAGGATGACGTTTGAACTGGATCACCGCAACTGGAGTACTTTCCGAGTAATTCGATGGAAGTTCCGGAAAAAGACGCGCCCGCAATCTTGAAGACCATTCCTGATACACTCTTGGTTTGACTCCATGAATCCCGAGGGAAGGCAGGACCTTTCCAATATAATTTGCCAATGCGGGCCCAAAGACCACCGGCATCACCGTGTCAGACTTGAAATAACCGGTTTTTTGACTGATCAGGTAGGCCATCCTGTGAAGAGCGACGGTTGTCTTACCCGAACCTGCTCCTCCCTGAATCAGGATCACTCCTGACTCTGGCTGGGTAATGACGTCAAACTGCTGTTGGTCGATCAGTGCCGTGATCTGTTTCAGATGCTTGTCGACACTGTAATGTTTGGGGCCCTTGGAGCGGCCAAGCCGCCCTGCAATGAATTCTTCCTCAAAGGGTCGGGTAGCACTTCCAGTACCTCCTTTCAGCCGTGAGATATTTTGGGCGCCTTGTACCCAACGTCCATGGCGTTCTTCAAGCATCCCACCGTTCCAGGTGATGCGCTGCACATGCCCTTCTTCGATCACCAACATACGCCTGCAGATTATTTCACCCTCGATTTCCCGGTCGCCGATTTCCTCGACATAATCATCTCCTTCTCGGTATTTGAAGAAAATCCTGCTGATGGGAGACTGGCGCCAATCGACAATGGGACAGGGAAGATGACTGGAAAAACAGTTCCCTGAGCCGATCAGCAAATCGCGTTCACGACCGTTTTCCAACAAACGCATGTGCCCGAAGTAGGGTGATTCGGGATCGATGAAACTCGAACTTTGAGTGTTTTGCTGCTGGTGTTTGAGAATCACCATCCGTTCCATCTGGGCCATCAGTGCAGGCAAATCTTCTGTCCGTGCTTCCGCCAGGGAGTCCCGGATTTCGATGATCTCCCCAAACTGATTTTTTAACTCAGGATCCTCCTTATCCTCTGAGGCTTCCAAAAGCAAACCCTGTTGGACCTCCAGCAGAAGTTTCAGTTCCTCTCGAAGAACCGAATCTTCATCACCGCTCAAACTTGTGCTTTCCTCGTTATTCTCTGTCTCTTCCATTTCACCATCTTCAAACATCGAATCAGGCCCCCCTGACGACCGAGGAACCCAACCAATCATGCAGGCCACGTCGGTTTCGGTTCAAAAAAACCAGTAACAGGGGCCATCCGCCCAGAACAAGCCCAAGCAACCAGCCCAATTCACGGAGGATGTTTCTCGCAAGGTTTGGACTTTCTGTCTTGAAATCCGATTCGGACTCATCCTGGCGGATAACCCGTACTGCACAGATGAATTTCCCCGGAGTCTGTCCTCCTAAGGAATGAAACAAAATGAAATATCCTGCAAATAGCAAACTTAAATACATGACCGTCAGCGGTTGAGTCGGGACTCCAGTCACCTGTTTCATGAACCAATGCATGTTTTCCATGATCAATCCGTCTGTGAGAAAATCCGTTAACAAAAAGAAAATTAGGATCATCTGGTAATCGATCAATCTTGCCATAAGTCTAAGGATCAGTCCTGGCCTGTTCCTGTTACGAGATTCATTCAAATCATAACCTGTATACGTCTCTTCTATTTGCATCAGACTGGAACCCTTTTGATTTTTCCACCCAGTGCGTTCAACCTTTGGTCGATGGATTCGTAACCCCGGTCAATCTGCTGGATGTTCATGATCTCCGTGGTCCCATGAGCCCCCAATGCTGCGATCAGCAGAGCCATTCCTGCACGGATATCTGGAGACGAGACCAAGGCTCCCCGCAACGGAGATGGCCCGGAAACAACCACCCGATGCGGATCACAGAGGATGATCTGGGCTCCCATGGAAATCAGTTTGTCCACCCAGAAGAGTCGACTTTCAAACATTTTCTCAAAGATCAGGACGGCTCCCTCACATTGGGTGGCAGTCACAGTAATAATACTTGTCAGATCTGCGGGAAAACCCGGCCATGGACTATCATCGATTTTGGGGATCCCACCTGGAATGTCGGTTTTCACCTTCCGCTTTTGTATTTTGGGAACAATCAGATCATCCCCATCGGCTTCGGTTCGGATTCCGATTTTTTCAAACATGTTGCAAATCACCGAGAGATGTTTCACCCCGGCGTTTTTAATCGTCAATTCACTTTTTGTAACGGCTGCAAGACCGATAAATGAACCGACCTCCGTATGATCGGGCTGGATCCGGTACTCTCCTCCCCCCAATGCATCGACCCCTTCAATTTGGAGCATATTGCTGCCGATTCCCTCAATTTTCGCTCCCATCAGGTTGAGAAAATGACAAAGGCCCTGGACATGGGGCTCACATGCCGCGTTGTATATCGTAGTCTTACCCTGGGCAGTAACCGCAGCCATCAAGGCATTTTCCGTTGCCATGACACTCGCCTCTTCAAGCTGTAAATAACACCCCTGTAGCCTGTCGGCATGCATGATAAATTTCCCTGGCTGACTGTCATCGATACTGACCCCGAGTTGCTGAAATGCCTGCAAGTGTACATTTACAGGGCGCAGGCCAATACGGTCTCCTCCGGGATAGGGCAGTTCTACCCTGCCTCTTTTTGCCAACAACGGACCTGCCAACAAAAAGGATCCTCGGATGGATGAAGCTTTCTTGGACTCCAAAGAATGCTTTTCAAGTGAAGTGGGATCAAATGCATAACTGCTGGGTGACATTCTCTCAACTCCAACACCGAGTTCCTCGAGAATTCCACACATCGAGCGGATATCAAGAATATCGGGAACATTGTTGAGCGTTACCGTTTCATTGGCCAATAACACGGCCGCTAAAACAGGAAGTGCTTCATTTTTGTTGCCGGAAGGCTCAATACCTCCTTGAAGAGCATTTGCTCCTTCGACGATAAATTTTTCCATCATTTCATGAGTTCAGAAGTGATGATCCTTTAAACTGAATCTGTTTGCCAGAGTCACCGAAACATCTTTGAAATTGACCTGATAGGTAAAATGATCAGGAGCTATATCTCACGACCATGGCTGATTAAAATATGAATGGATTGGAACCATGAATTCCCGGAGCAAATCTTCATCACCCGGGAATGTAAACCCTGCCTTGTTAACTCATAACCTCCTGTATCGAAGGAGTCAGGTGATGCCGCAGGCGGCTAAGATTACCTGGCAGGCTGGTTAGAGTCATCAAGATTCCCTCCTCCTGATAGTCAATACTGTCGACCCTGCTGTATTGATAAATGTCTGAAATATTTTGGGATTGTTGGTAATCCAAGCGGATGGTCATCGTCTCCATCCTTTTTTCAAAAAAAATTCCGATGCTTTCTCTTAACTCTTCAACTCCTTCATTCAAGGCTGAGATAAAAACCGAATCCGGATTCAGTTTCCGCAGAATCTGAAGTTGAGCCTGTGGAACCTGATCAATCTTATTGAAAACCTTGAGAACCGGAATACAATCCGCATCCATCTGGCTTAGAACCTGATGCGTCGTTTGAATATGATCTTCAAAATCACTGCTGGCATCAATCACATGAAGCAATAGGTCCGCATCGCGGATGGTGCTTAGGGTTGAGCGGAAAGCCGCGACCAGTTCGTGAGGAAGATTCTTGATGAATCCCACCGTATCAGATAACAGGATCTTGGGCCTGAAATCCTCCTCCATCAATCGTGTGGTCGAATCGAGGGTGGCAAATAAGCGATTTTCCACCAGTACATGGGAGTCGGTCAATCGATTCATCACGGTCGATTTGCCCGCGTTGGTATAACCCACCAAACTGACATTCAGGCATTGAACCCTTCTTTTTTTCTGGGTGTTGCGTTCTTTTTCGATTCGTTTGATTTCATCGCGAAGTTTCGAAATCCTGCGTCGCAGATATTGACGATCATTTTCAATCTGCTTTTCCCCTCCACCACGGGAGACTCCAATACCACCACGTTCCCGGTCCAGATGTTTCCAGAGTCCTGCGAGTCTTGGCATCAAAAATTCTGCCTGGGCCAGTTCAATTTGAAGCTTGGCTTCCCTCGTACGGGCATTACGGGCAAATATTTCAAGTATCACCTGGGTCCGGTCCAAAACAGGACGTTTCCATTTTTGCTCAAGGTTACGGGTTTGTTTCGGAGTCAAGGAGGCATCCACGATTACAGCGTCTGCACATTTCTGATGAAGGACTTCCTTGATTTGACTTAATTTTCCGGTACCGAAAAAGTAGGCAGGGTGAATTTGGGACCGGTTCTGGATGATCCGGTCAGCAACCTTGGCTCCCAGAGATACCACCAGAGAGGCTAATTCTTCCAGGGATTGATGCGCTTCCTGACTGGTTTGTTCTAGTTGAAGGGAAAGTAATAGGGCATTTTCCCATACACCAAACAAACGGTTTTCGTCCAATCGACTCCTGTATAAGGATTTTATTCAGAAAAAACTTATGCTTTTAAAAACTTTTTTTGAAAAGATTTTACAAAAAAACATTCTTATGATTGTTTACTGAAACCTGCAAAAGTCAATCTGATTTTAAACCTTTGAAATGACGAAAAATAAAATGATTTTAAACTTAACTGTAGTTTAAAAAATGGTTGTTTTGAAAATTTAAATTGGAATGGAGGAACCGCCCCCGTTAGAAGGCGATGTATGAACAATGAGGGGTCAGGAACTGAAGAGATTATTCCAGAATTGTTTGCTGACCTGCTTACCAAGGTCTGCAATGGACTCCGTCAGTGGGATGGATTTTGGACAGGCTTCAACGCAATTTTGAGCATTACCACAATCAGAAATACCACCTTTCTGCATCAGCACGTTGAGTCTTTCATTGCGAAGATTTTTTCCGGTGGGATGCATGTTGAATAAACGCGCCTGGTTCATAGCCGCTGCACCAAGAAAGTCATTGTTCTTGGAATATTGGGGACAAGCTTCCACGCAGCATCCACAAGTCATACATTCTGAAAGTTTGTAGGCAACATGCTGATGTTCCGGAGAAATCCGTTCCCCCGGACCCAAATCATGATAGCCATCTGCAGGAACCCATGCCTGAACTTTCTTAAGAGCATCGAACATTCGCGAACGGTCCACGGCAAGGTCACGGACGACTGGAAATTTGGTCATCGGTTCCAGACGAATGGGTTCTTCGAGTTTATCGACCAGTGCGCTGCAGGATTGCCTTACCTGACCATTGATCACCATGGTGCAGGAACCACATACTTCTTCCAAACAACTGCAATCCCATACCACCGGAGAAACTTTTTCTCCTTTACTATTGACCGGGTTGGCTTGGATGTCCATCAAACAGGAAATGACATTTGAATTGGACTTGTAAGGAACTGTGAAATCTTCCCAATAGGGAGCAGCATCCTTCGAATCCTGACGCTTGATTTTAAATTTCAACATTCTTGACATGGCGGTTCTACTTCAATCGTATTTGCGTGGGCGAGGGGCTATCAACGACGTATCCACCGATTCGAAATCGACAGCAGGTTTTCCATTATTGTACGTTGCAATCGAAGATTTGAGCCAATCTTCATTGTTTTTTTCAAAACGTTCCATGTAGTCCACATGACTCGGGGCAAACTGATCCTTGTGGACTCCTCCATTGGCTTTTTGTTCCTCATATTCCAGGTAGTCCGCAGGATCAAAATCATCAGGCTGATTCAGATCAAATTCGGGCTTGTAATGGGACCCACGGAACTCATCTCTCTTCAATGCCCCCATGGTGATGATTTTTGAAAGCTGGATCATGTTCCAAAGCTGGTTGACAAAACTTGGAACAGGATTGGACCAATCCTGGGTGTCGACACATTCAATGTCCTTCCAGCGTGATTCAATGTCTTCAATGACGTCCAAAGTGGATTGTAGTTTATCGTTCTCTCGGACAATCAAGACGTTGGAAATCATGGCTTCTGCCAATTCACTGTGGAGAGCATAGGGGTTTTCAGACCCTTTCATGCTTGAAATATCAGAGAATCTTTCCTTCCAGCGTTTTTCGTCATTTTCAAAGACGGATGACGGCAATTGGGATGCTGCTTCCGGGAGATTTTTTAAATAGTTATTCACTCCCGGTCCCATCATCAATCCGGTGTAGATGCAACTTAACAGGGAATTTGCACCAAGCCGGTTCGCACCATGATACTGATAATCCGCTTCTCCTGCTGCGTATAATCCTGGAATGGACGTCATTTGGTTTCTTGGAGACTGATGATTGATGAATCCGTCATCAGTGCTTTCGTAATCGGTCCAGATTCCACCCATCGAATAATGAACCGCTGGAAAGATTTCCATGGGTTCCTCACGGGGATCAACGCCAGTGAATTTTTCATAAATTTCTAGAATTCCTCCAAGACGGTCATCGAGGAATTCCCGGCTTTTATGAGTCAGGTCCAGGTAGACCTTCATTTCACCATGCACACCGAGTTTCTGGTTGATGCAAATATCATAAATCTCACGGGCACCGACATCACGCGGAACAAGATTACCAAAACGTGGATACTTTTCTTCAAGGAAGTAGAAACGTTCGTCTTCTGGAACATCCCGGGGTTTACGCTCGTCTCCAGGGTTTTTCGGGACCCAGACACGACCACCTTCTCCACGAGCTGATTCACTCATCAGTCTTAACTTATCTCTTCCCGGAATCGCTGATGGATGAATTTGGATGAATTCCGCATTCCCGTATTTTGCTCCCTGAAGGTAGGCTGATGTCGTTGCTGTTCCTGTACAAACCATGGAATTGGTACTTCTTCCGTAGACCAGTCCCGGACCTCCGGTTGCCAGGATGACCGCATCCCCACGTTCTGCCCGGATTTCACCGGTTCTTAAGTTGTTGATGGTTGCCCCGACACATCGTCCCTCAGAATCAAGCACTGCTCCCAGGTACTCGTGCCATTCCATTTTTTCGACCAGCCCCTGAGTCTCAAAACGTCTTACCTGCTCATCAAGAGCATAGAGTAATTGCTGTCCGGTGGTTGCCCCGGCAAATGCAGTCCGGTGATGCAGGGTTCCTCCAAATCGTCGAAAATCCAGATTTCCTTCCGGAGTCCTGTTGAAGGGAACCCCTAACCGGTCCAGAAGGTAAATCACGAAAGGCGCGTGATAACACATGTCCTTGCAAAGAGGCTGGTTCGCTAGGAAATCTCCGCCCTTGACTGTGTCATAAAAGTGAATTTCCGGAGAATCGCCTTCACCCTTGATGTTGACTGCACCATTGATTCCACCCTGGGCACACACGGAATGGGAGCGCTTAACCGGTTGGAACGAAATCAGAAGAACTTTGGTCCCCAGTTCGGCAATCTTCATCGTTGCCGCCAGTCCGGCAAGTCCTCCTCCAATGACAATAACTCTTTGATCAGCCATGGCTTAATTTATGTGAAGTAAAACGATAAATAAATTGTTTTTTTACCAGATTGCTGCAAGAGCATAAAAACTGCTCATTGTAAGTACGAGAAAAGTGATGACACTGATCACCCTCATCCGCAGCTGTGAACGGGGGGTTAGGGCAATTCCCCAGGTGATGCTGAAGGTATTGATGCCGTTGGCAAAATGAAAGGTTGCGCCAAGCACACCAAGAACATAAACCGTTTTGGTCACCAGGCCGCTTTCCGGATCTGCAAATCCTTCAGCCAGATGTTCAAAGTGTGTTCCCCAGGTGTCAGCCATCAGAGGTCCGAGCTGAGCGTTCCAGACATGGGCAATGATGAAAAACAGCACTCCGATGCCGCTCAAACGCTGAAGCCAGTAAAGCAGATGGGCAAAATAATGATAATTCGGTTGTGCCTGGGCTTCGAATGTGATCATCGCCCCGTAGACCGAATGAAAGATCAGGGGAATGTAAACGATCAATGCCAGAACCCAGAGTGCCAACGGGCTGTCATAAAAAGAGTTGACTACCTCATTGTAAACCTCCGCACCCGAGTGCAGATAAAGCTGAATGTAAAGGTGATAAATCAGGAACAATCCGACCGGGACGATCCCGGTGAGGCTGTGAAGCCGACGATAAATAAAATGTGCGTCCATCGAAGCCCTCGGGGATGGAAGTTGACTGGCAGGTGAGACTCAATTTTTATGGATCAGGACTTAAGGGTCAATCATAAAAGACCCTTAAGAATAGATTCTGAATTGATTCAAACGGATGGAATGCATTACCGAAAAAAAAGTCTGACAGAAGCCATCAGACTAAAGCAGTTACTCAGCCGTTTGAGCTCTGCCCATGGCAAGTGCCAATCTGGACTTATAACGGGCTGCGGTTCGGCGATGGAGTATCCCTTTGGTCACTGCTTTATCAATGGTTTTTTGAACTCCGGGATAAGCTGTTTTCAGGGTTTCAGAATTTCCTTCCTGCAGCAATGCACGAAATTTTTTGATCGCCGTTCGTGTGCTTGAACGAAGCGCCCGATTACGCAAGGTTCTTTTTTCGGTTTGACGGATACGTTTTTTTGCAGATTTATGATGTGCCATGGTTTCCTTATTTTTGGTTAAAAAACATTTTCCAGGTGTTTTATCGTTCCTTCATGATTCTGATTCATGATGACAGAGATGACATCGAATCGAGGTTGTCTTGTTTCATCTTCATGTTCCATCAAGTAAAGACTAGCCAATTCACGGATCCTCTTGCCCTTAGCTTTGGTGACGGATAGAGATGGATGCAACGGAGCAGAGCCTTTCCTTGTTTTGACTTCACAGAAAACAAGGTATTCGGAGTTACAAGCAATGATGTCAATTTCGCCGTAACGGCAACGGAAGTTGCGTTGAAGAATCGAATAGCCGATCCGCTCAAGGTAATCCGAAGCCAGTTTTTCCCCAATCGATCCAATTTTCTTTCTTTCATCACTCAAAACAGGGACGGCTGAATTAAATCCTCAGAGTTACCCACATACTGAAATGAATGGCGGTGAATCATGGACGGTTTCCTCTTCTGAAGAATTTCACGGTGTTCTTGAGTCGGATACCCCTTGTGACGCTCAAACCCCCATCCGGGATAAAGACATTCCATGCCCTGCATGACGCGGTCTCGAACCACTTTCCCAACGATCGATGCAGCAGCAATACTGGCTGATCGCGAATCCCCCTTGACCAGTGCCTCACCTGGAAGCTTCATTTCAGGATAACGGTTTCCATCGATCAGTGCATAATCAGCTTTAGGGTTGAGTCTTTCTACAGCTTTTTTCATGCCCTGCAAACTGGCCTGAAGAACATTGAGGCGGTCTACCAACTCGGCACTCATTGAGACAGTACTGACAGCAAGTGCTTCTTGACAGATAATCTCATAAAGTTCTTCACGTTCCTTCACTTTTAACGCCTTTGAATCATCCAGTCGGTGATTTTCGTTCCAGTTTCTTCCAAGAATCACTGCTGAAACAACAACCGGTCCAGCCAAGGGCCCCCTTCCGGTTTCATCCACCCCGGCAATATTTCTGAATCCTTCACGCCAGGCCTTTTGTTCGTGACTCAGATCAGCCGCGATGGAACATCCTTTCCTTGATGCGTGCGGCTTTACCCCGCCTTTCCCTGAGGTAATAGAGCTTTGCCCTGCGGACCCTGCCGATCTTGAGTACCTTGATACTCTCGATACGAGGGGAGTGTAGCGGGAAAATACGCTCCACTCCGTATCCCTGGGTCACTTTCCTTACGGTGAAAGTCGCCTTGTTGTTTTTGGGGCCACAGTGTTTGCGCAGCAGTACCCCTTCGAAGGACTGAATCCTCTCCTTGTTGCCTTCAATGATTCGATAATTGACACGAACCGTGGAGCCGACGCGGAGATCAGGCAGATCATCACGCAGTTGTGAGCGTTCTACCAATTCCATTGCAGTTGCCATGATCTTACTCAATGTTACGGGTTATTAAATCTGGACGCCTTTGTCGGGTTCTTTCCAGCGCCCGGTTCTTTCTCCATGCTTCAATCCGGCCATGATTCCCGGACAGCAATTCTTCCGGCACTTCCATGCCTTTATACATTCTAGGCCGCGTGTATTGCGGATATTCCAGCATACCTGCGGCAAAGGATTCGGTTTCCGAAGAATCCGGATTGCCCAACACCCCAGGCACCAGGCGGCTCACGGATTCAATGATCAGCATCGCAATCACTTCTCCACCGAGGCAAACATAATCGCCTCCCGAAACCTCTTCATCCACCAGTTCACGGACCCTTTCGTCAAATCCTTCATAACGCCCGCAAACCATCAACAATACCTCTCCGCATTGACTCCATTCCCTTGCTTTCTTCTGGTCGAAGGGACTTCCCTGCGGAGTCAGCAGGATTTTTCTAACCTTGCGCCCGAGTTGCCGATGATAGCCAACTCGGGTTTCTAAAGCTTTGGCGATCGGTTCGACCCGTAAAAGCATCCCGGGACCTCCACCGTAAGGCTCATCATCCACCTTTCGATGAGAACCGATCCCGTATTCCCGGAAGTTATTCAGTTCCACCTGCAGCAGTTCCTTCTCAATCGACTTGCCAATCAGGCTTTCTGAGAGAAACGACCCGAAAAAATCCGGGAAAAGGGTCAGCAGGTCAAAATGCAGCATGGCTGCTTAACTCTTTTACAGCAGAGATGAAAAGCCTCATTCATCCCCTGACAGACTTGGAAGATGGCTTTTTTGCACCTCATCATCATCAAACAGACCAGGAACCGGATCGATCACCAGCTTCCGTGTTTCAAGGTCGAGTTCAAGAACCACCCCGGGAGCATCCGGTATCAGGAATTCCTTTCCCTGATATTCCACTTCGTAAACAAGGTTGGCCCCGGTCTCAAGCCCCCTGATCACAATCCCAAAATCTTCCCCGTGCTGATCATAAACCCGACATCCAGGCAGACGATGTAGGAAAAATTCATCCTCGTCAAGGGGTCTCAGCCTGATATCCGCGATCAGCAACCGTCTGCCTTTAAGGGCTTGGGCCTGATCCCTTGTCTCTAGTCCTGAAAGGCGAATCAGCCAATTGTCCTGGTGAAACTGTATTTCAAGAACCTCAACCCTCTTCAGACCTTCTGCGGATTCCAGCAGAAATTCTTTTTCCTGAAGGTAGTAGTCCGGAGTGTCCGTCAACGGTCGGACCCTCACTTCTCCTTTCAAACCATGCGGCCCCAGGATCGTACCGATCCAGGTCAGATGACCATAATCCGGTGGATGATTCATCTTTCTGAAATTCCACCTGTTTCAACCAAAGAGAGTTTAAGCCCCTTCGATTTCGGCCTGCTTCATCAGTTTTCGAACCCGATCCGTCGGCTGTGCCCCTGCAGAAAGCCAGTATTTGGCTCGTTCCGAATCGATTTCAAAACGGTTTTCCTGAATCATCGGATTATAGAATCCAATGCGTTCGATGAATTTACCGTCACGTTTCTTCCGAACGTCGGCAACGACAATCCGGTAGTAAGGTTTTTTCTTAGCTCCTCCTCGGGCGAGGCGAATTTTGACCATGTTGTTTTTCTTCGTATTAGTTCAAAGGGTTATGACCATGATTGATCCATCACATCATGCTCTGCATCATGCGCATTGCTTTTCCTGGATCCTGGGTTTTTGAAAGTTTGTGCATCATCTTCCGCATCTGCACAAACTGTTTCAGCAAGCGGTTTACGTCACTGACACGGGTACCGCTGCCTTTTGCAATTCGGAGTCTTCTGGAACCATTCATCAGATTGTGATTGCTGCGTTCCTTGAAAGTCATGGAACTGATGATGGCATCGATGCGGTTGATCTTGGATTCATCAAAATCGGCATTTTTCAGGGCTGCGGTATTAACTCCTGGAATCAATTTTACGATGTCTGTCATTGACCCCATTTTACGCATCGAACGAAGTTGATCGCGAAAGTCATCAAGGGTGAATTCATTCCTCCTCAACTTATTCTGCATCCGCAGGGCTTCTTTTTCGCTGTAGGTCGATTCTACTTTTTCAATCAGCGAAAGCATATCGCCCATGCCCAAAATACGGGAAGCCACGCGTTCCGGGTGAAATTGTTCAAGATCTTCCAGTTTTTCCCCGGTCGTGACGAATTTGATCGGCTTTTGAGTGATGGCCCGGATGGATAAGGCCGCACCGCCCCTGGCATCTCCGTCCATCTTGGTCAGTAATACTCCGCTCAACTGAAGCCGGTCATCGAATCCCTTAGCAACATTCACCGCTTCCTGACCCGTCATCGCGTCTGCCACGAAGAGGATTTCATTTGGATTCACATTTTGTTTGATGCGAGCCAACTCCTCCATCAGCGTCTCGTCGATCTGTAGCCGTCCGGCTGTATCGATGAAAACGTAATCAGCTTCGTTTTCTTTCGCTTCCTGGAGCCCGGCTTTGACAATTTCGACAGGATCCTGGCTGACTTCTGAGGCATAACAGGGAACTTCAAGGGTTCGTGCCAGTACCTGGAGTTGGTCGATCGCTGCGGGTCGGTAGACATCGGCAGGAATCAGAAACGGCTTTCCTCCTTTTTTCTTACAGTGGAGTGCAAGTTTTCCCACTGAAGAAGTTTTTCCTGAACCCTGGAGTCCAACCATCATTGTGACTAAAGGTGGGGTTTCAGATGGGCTTAAGTCAACATTCTCCCCGCCCATCATTTCCGTCAATTCCTCATTGACGATTTTGATGAATTGCTGCCCCGGTGTCAGTGATGCCTGAACTTCCTCACCCATCGCCCGCGCCTGGACGGTTCTCAGGAAGGATTTAACGACCCTGAAATTGACGTCGGCTTCAAGCAGTGCCCGCTTGACTTCATCCAGCGTGTCGCGGATGTTGTTTTCATTCAAACGTCCACGCCCCCGCACCTTTCTCAGGGAACCGGTCAGTTTTTCGGAAAGCTGATCAAACATCTTTATTTAGAAAAAAATAAAACTCTATATTTAAAGTTAATTTTCTTTTTTTGTCAAGTAAGCCCAGTTTTTCCAACCATTTGATATGAAAAATGATCAAAAATGGTGTTTCGGAATTGAACCTTGTCTCCATTGAAAACCCATGAAAAACTTGGTCAGAATCATGGGAACACAGCAAAAAAAAACCCCGCACCGTTTGTCGGAGCGGGGTTTCAAATTGGCTCCCCAAGCCGGACTCGAACCAGCGACCCAGTGGTTAACAGCCACTTGCTCTACCAACTGAGCTATTGGGGAACAAGCTCTTTGGGAAAAATTAAATTAAAAGAAAAGCCATGGGCTTACAAGTTTTTTATACTCCCAGGAGGGTAATTGAGTTGACTGCTAAAGACCGGATCGGGCCCTGACTCTGATCCCTTGACAAAAACAGGAGATGGTCCTCCAGACTGGTTTAGGGCCCTTTCGAGATAAGCCAACAAAAGGGGCCAGTAGCGGCGGCGGTAACGCCCCAGCATCGGGGTGTGTCTCCCTTCCGGGATGCTCCAAAACTCCTTGGGATTAGAGGCCGCTTCAAAAAGTTGAAGTCCGTGGTGATAGGGAACAATCGGATCACGGGTTCCATGAACAATCAACAGTGGGGTCGGACTGATACGGTGGATCACCGGTTGGGGGGCAAAACGGTCGTCAAAAAACCATCGTGAAAAAGGATCCCTGAACCATCGCAGGATTCCGATGTCGTTCATCTTGTCGTGGGCAATTTGTTGATAGGAAGCAAATGCCGATTCAGAAATAACCGCCGCTACCTGGGAGGGTTTTCGGTTACCGACCCAGTTCAGGGCAATCGCTCCGCCAAGGCTCTGTCCGAAAACGATCACCGAACCAGGGTCCTGCTCACGGCCCTTGACCAGGTATTCCAGTGCAGCATCCGCATCGGCCAGGGTCCCTTCAGGATCCGGAGATCCCTCCGAGAGTCCGTAACCTTGGTAATCGAAGGTAAAAAGGTTGTATCCTGCATCCGGGAATTCTATCACCGAAACCAGAAAATGACTGATATTGTGGGCGTTACCATGAAAGTATAGAACCGTTCCCTTCACTGGTTTGACCCGCGAGGGGAGATACCATCCATGGAGCTTTTCCCCCTGGCTGTTGTTGAAATAAACATTTTCATGGGGAAAACCGAACATCTGCGGAGTAAAAAAAAGCTTGTCTGTCGGGTAGTAAAAAAGACCCTGGCAGCCAGCAGAAACAATGAACAACCATGAAAGCGTCGCCCAGAAACAGATCCATCTGATTTTCAAACACCCTTGACTAAAGAAAATCCAATTCACGTTTGAACTGAGATGAAACATCTTTTCCTGAAACTGCTGATTTGCTTCTTTACTTTTTCCGCCCATGGTTCCCAAGGACTTCCACGAGGATGGAATCTGATTTCTCTAAAGGACCTCATGTTAAAAACCATCGATGGCGATACCTTCGAGGCAGACCTCAACCGAAATGGAAGAATAGCAGGAAAACAGGAGCGCGTCAGGCTCCTTTATGTCGACACTCCTGAACTGAATGAATCCCATAAAGGGAAGGATTTGCAGTATGGAATTCCTGCCAAAGATTTTTTGAAGCAAAAACTGAATACCGGAAGATGCAGTCTTTGGGTGGATCCGGAAAATTCCAGGGGGAATCGCGGACGTCTCCTGGGGCTCGTCGAATGCTCGGGAACCAACATCAACCTGGAATTGATCAGGGAGGGACACAGTTATTTTGACACCCGTTTTTCCAGACCCCGGAATTATGTGCTCTATGCACGGCAGGAAGCCCAGGCTTTCAACAGTCGGAGGGGTATCTGGAGCAGCCTTGATTCTAGAAATGCCTACCTGAAACGGTTAAGAGACGAGGGGAAAACCGTCTATTCCCTGAAAAATCCCCTTTTCCGAGCGGAGCCCAGGGAATCTCTCAACTTGAAACCTGCTCAATACAAGGGGCTTTTTCTCAGGGTTCGGGGGTCAGTGTTGAAAACCCGAGACTTGAGCCGGGGAGCCCAACTGATCTTCCTGAAAAGCCGCAATCTGAAGCAGGGACTGCCTGTCATCACTTTTAAGGAACAGAGAAAGGAAAACCGGTTAGAGCAGTTGAGCCGGGGAACACGCATCCAGGTCGAAGGTTTTGTTCAATTATACCGTGGGAAACAATGGCAGATCCGGATGCACCGGGGAATGGTGCTGGACTGAATTTGGAACTGATTTGCCTTTGATGTAAGACTCTTTTTACAGACCCCGCATACGTTTCAGCATCGCTTCCTGTGAGACTTCGTGGTAATCATAGGATCGTGTCAAGGCGTTCATCGAGGCAGTTGGAGCCTGGGATCCTCCCTCAGAAAAAATCTGGGTCTGTGCTTTTTTGGTGGGATTGACATTACACGCCGGTAACAAGATTGCGATTGCAAAGCTGATTACTAGAAACTTGATCTGATGCATGGTCTTAACAAATGGGGTTAATAATAGCATTGAATACCGAGCAAATTAAAACCACTGGGACGAAGTATCGCAAGTCCATTGTCATATCAAGTCACGGGGAGGAGAACTGATTGAAAACTTTTGCAGTCTTCAATCCGACTGCCGGAAGAGGCAAAGCGGGAAAACGTTGGAGTGAACTGGAACAAACACTGGAAACGGTGCATGGCCCCATCACCCCCTGCTTCACAGAATATCCCGGACATGCCACAATTCTGACTCGCCAAGCGCTTGGGGAGGGTGCTGATCAGATCATTGCCGTCGGTGGAGACGGAACCGTGAATGAAGTGGTCAACGGCTGGTTTGAAAACGACCAGCCGATCAATCCTGAAACCTCCATGTCCGTGCTGATGTGCGGGTCCGGTTGTGACTTCCAACGAAGCCTGATCCCAGAGGCTTTTGTCCATCCAACTCCAGAGGGTAATCCCTCAGAGACCAAACAGATTGATGTCGGGAAAATGACGTTCCGTGACGAATCCGATGGCAGTTCCGTGCGTTATTATGCCAACATTGGCAGCCTGGGACTGAGTGGGGAGGTGGATCGTTTTCTGATGCGCCATCCAAATTTAAAGCAACTCGGCGGAAAGGTATTGTTTCTCTATGCAACCCTAATCCAGTTATTGCGTTGTCCTCAATTTCAATTGAAAATTCGCCTTGATGATGATTCAGAGTTTGAGGTCCAAAGCCGATTGGTGGCCGTTGCGAACGGTCAGTTCTTTGGAGGAGGAATGCAGGTGGCGCCTGAGGCTCTCCTGGATGACGGACTTTTTGATGTGATTTGGCTGAAAGAAATGAACCTTGCTACTTTTTTAAGACACCTCCCAAAAGTCTATTTTGGCAAGCATATGGGCATTCCGGAAATTCAACACCAACGGGCCAAAAAAGTTGAAGTGCAAAGTGATGAAAATGTTTGGCTCGATATCGATGGAGAATCTCCAGGAAAACTGGATGCCTGCTTCGAAATCCTCCCGGGGTTGTTAAAACTTAAGACCTGATCGATTTAGAAAATGGAAACACTTTATTACAATCTCCAGGATCCTCCTCAATGGGATCCTCAACCGGAGGACCTCCCTTCGGATTCGGGTGCTGTTTTGGTGATGCGGCATTCCGTTAGATACCCGATGGTCGCGGGCCAGTTCGGCACCCAAATCGAACTTACCCCTTCAGGAATCGAGCGTGCAAACGATCTTGGAAGAACCTGGGGCGACCGCATCCAAAAAGTCTCCAGCAGTTCATCCTTTCGATGTATCAAAACCGGTGAGCAAATCATCCTTGGAGCAGGGTTGAATGCCACAACCCTTCACAACCCTCCTCTGGGAGAACCCGGTGCTTACATCAACCAGTCCGAAAAAGCGATCGATACCATGAAAGAACAGGGTCCGATAGAGCTCGTCAACACCTTACTCCGTGGAGATCCCCTTCCCGGTCATATTGATGCCGTCGAGGGCAGTCGGATCATCCTCCAGTCATTTTTTTCGGAACATTCACCAAAAGGAACGATCCGTATCGAAGTCACTCACGATACCATCCTAGCCACACTGATTTATCATTTACGGGGCTTGACATCTATCACTGAAAAGGATTGGCCGAGGATGTTGGAAGGAGCTTTGCTCTGGCAGGAAGAAGAAAAAATATGCTGGAAATGGAGGGGAGATAAAGGATCCAGAAAATTAATCATTTGATCTAATGAACTCAGAGGCATCCTCCCGTCTGAAAATGGGTTGCGGACCAGCTTTCATCCTGAGGATCAAACTTCAGCATTCTACGATTTCCTGAAACATCACAATGGGAAACTAGAATCTTATCGTTGATTCCTAAAGCACTGGCAACCTCGAATCCATCGAGTACGGGTTTCTCGGATGCCGCATTCCAGGATCCTCCGGAAACCTCCCTTTTTTCCAAAATGCCGTTACCGCCATCCAGACGGTACCGATACATTTGATGGTCGGATTCGACGCTGACCTGGCACGATCCTGTGCAGGACTGTTCCGCACATCCCGACATGACAAAAAGAGCCACTAAAAAAACAGGCAACTTCAAATCGATCATCACCTCCTCATTTTCTTTGGAGCATACCACACCTCCAACAGTCCGTGGCAAGCTCGAAATTCTCCAGCAGCCTGCTTGATTCTCAAAAAGAATCTGATACCATAAACCTTTCTAATTCTTCCAGCCCCCATGGAAGTATTCATGCTCCCGTAGTTTAACTGGATAAAATAGGGGATTCCTAATCCCTAGCTCTGCGTTCGAGTCGCGGCGGGAGCACCATGGTTTGCATCACATCACGGGCCATAAGCCCCCTTTTCTACAAAGTCAGGATCAAGGACACTCAGGCTTTTGGAAAAAAGCATGAGATACTTAAATCTCTGAGTGTCCTGACTTAATGCGAGTAGGATTCCGAAGACTTAACTTTTTCCTTCGGCTTTGAGGTGTCCTATGACCTCATAAATCATTTTAATGCCACTATCCGTTGCTTCTTTCCTATGATTATTTCTAAGGTTTGTCATTTCATCATAGGCTGCTTTATTTGGGAAGGTTGCTACTGATCCATGAGTATGTTCATCAATCTCAAACCATTGCACTGAACAACCGGGCACTGATTTGGACATAACCTCATTTAAACCATTTTGCATTTTTTCCCAGTCAATGGGCGAATCATGTTTCCACGCTGTGTTTACAATGAATGTCATAAAATTCCTTTCTAAAGTTTTGTTCCGATGTTTTTTTTAAATTAACCTTAAGGAGATATAAAGTTCAAAAAAATGATTACGAGCGTATTAAACTAAACCTTCAAGACTCTTGTTTTTCAATGATATATTGAAGGATTGCCGTCAAGACTTGAGGATGTTGGATGAAACAACATCCATTACAATCTTTTCTTCGATGATCGCTTCTTTGGTGAAATTAGAACCTTGATTAAAGTGAGATCCCTTCTCACCATAATCTTCATTTTGATTTTCTAAATCCAGGAAGAACCTCTATTTAAATCAGTCTTGCAAAGGGATCATTTGCATGGTGGACATATCCACTCCAGCTTCCTTAATTTTTTCCTGGTTTTTTGCCATGGCATTTTGGATGACTTCCATTGAATCCAACTCCTGTATGACATAAACCCTATCATTCTGCGCATCAAATCCTTTAGCCAAAACTTTAACCCCTGCTTCTTCACGCCTTTTGACGAATGCTTCATCCATAAACACTGTCTTCCAATGTTCGTAACCCTTCAAAACCTTAAAACTGGCGATGTTAATCATGGCAACCTTTCTTCATTGATCATTTGTGGAAAAAAATGTGTGATTCTCTCTCTTTCTTGATTCGGACCTGAGAAAAAGATCCTGCATTAAAATAAATGAGTTTCATATTATTTTATGTTTTGTTGATTC
>ENA-OSEY01000726-OSEY01000726.1-marine-metagenome-genome-assembly--contig:-NODE-726-length-23411-cov-14.109840_pt1 | contig 23411 bp, 21 predicted proteins | sample MGYA00248465_ERZ534230 | MGnify/ENA primary metagenome ERZ534230 (study PRJEB26409, sample SAMN06344110) | marine metagenome | isolation source: Sea water from surface | place: Atlantic Ocean:Southern...
CAAAACAAAAAACCAAAAAAACTCAATCGGAGCAGGAGCCCGCAAAAAAACTTGTCAGAGACGTATATATACCCGAATTCATAACTGTAAAAGAATTAGCAAATAGAATGACTGAAAAGTCAGGTGATTTAATAAAATCATTAATGAAAATGGGTATGATGGCCACAATAAATGAGTCAATTGATGCTGATACTGCAGAAATTTTGGTAACAGAGTTCGGTCATAACTTCAAAAGAGAAAATATAGAAGATCTTGAAAAAGACCTTATATCAAAAGATATAAAAGCGGAAAAAAATGACATCAGGTCACCAATAGTCACTATAATGGGCCATGTTGATCATGGAAAAACTTCTTTATTAGATAAAATTAGAAATTCCAATGTTGTTTCAGGGGAGAGTGGAGGCATCACTCAACATATTGGTGCATATGAAGTAATACATAATAGTAAGAAAATTACTTTTATTGATACTCCTGGACATGCAGCTTTCACAGATATGCGTGCAAGAGGTGCTAACGTAACAGATATTGTAGTTTTAATAGTTGCTGCTGATGATGGAGTAATGCCACAAACTAAAGAAGCTATCTCACATGCAAAGTCTGCTAAGGTGCCTATTATTGTTGCTATTAATAAATGTGATAAACCAGAATCAAATCCTCAAAAAATAAAAGAGCAACTTCTGTCAGAAGATTTAATAGTTGAAGATTTATCAGGTGAGATCCAATCAGTTGAAGTATCAGCTGAAACAGGTAGCAATATTGACAAATTACTTGAAGCTATTGTCTTACAGGCTGAGCTCTCAGAATTAAAAACAAATAATGAAACTTTTGCTGAAGCAACAGTAATTGAAGCAAATGTGGATAAAGGAAGAGGACCTCTTTGTAATATTATTGTAACAAATGGAAAATTAAAAGTAGGTGATATAGCTGTTGCTGGAAGTGAATATGGAAAAGTTAGGGCAATACTGAATGATAAAGGACAAAATCTAACAGAGGCGGTTTCATCTATGCCTGTACAAGTATTGGGTCTTAATGAGCCACCTGAGGCTGGAGATAGTTTTGTAACTGTTGAAAGTGATGAAAAAGCCAGAGAATTGTGTGAAATTAGAAGTCAAATCAAGAAAAATAAAGTTTTACCAAAAAAAATTAAAAATATAGATAATGACTTAGCCTTTGGTTCACTCGAAAATAGTAAGGAAATATTAGAAGTTGTAATTAAAGCTGATACTCGTGGTTCATCAGAGGCTATAATTCATCAATTAGAAAATATAAAAAGTGATAAAATAATAATTAATGTAATTCACTCTGGGGTTGGTTTCATTAATGAGAGTGATGTAGCTCTTGCATCAGCATCAAATGCATTATTGTTATCATTCAATTCCACTACTACAAAAGAAGCTAAGGCCAAAGCAAAAATAAACAATCTTTCGATACAAAACTTTAATATTATTTATGAGCTTATTGAATTTGTGTCTAATTTTGCTAGTGGTAAATTAAAACCCTCAATCAAAGAAAACTTCATTGGTAAAGCAGAAGTTCTGCAAATTTTTAAAGTTTCAAAAATTGGTGCAATCGCGGGCTGTAGAGTAGTTGAAGGTTCAGTGAACAAAAATGCGAAAGTTAAAGTAACAAGAAATGAAAAAACAATTTATGATGGAGATATTCTTAGTCTAAAAAGAGAAAAAAATGAAGCCAATGAGGTAAAATCTGGAACAGAATGTGGAATCAGTATAAAAGAATTTAATGATTTCGAAGTTGGTGATTTCATTGAAGCGTTTAGTATAGAAGAAATAGCACAATCATTGTGATCTTAAAAAGAAAAACTGAAAAGACTAGTAGATCACATAAAGTTTCTGAGATAATCAGAAAAGCTATAAGTGAGGTTTTGGTAAAAAATGAATTGCCACTCGATACACCTTTTGAGTTTCCAATTAATGTAGTAAAAGTTGAAATGAATTCTGATTTAAAGATTGCATATGTCTATGTAGTCGCTCATGAAAAAATTGATGAAACTGAAACTATTTTAAAATTAAATTCCTGTAAGCAATATCTCTCAAGAGAAGTGACAAGTTTAATAAATTTAAAGTATTCCCCTAGGCTTGTTTTTAGAAATGATAAAAGCATTAATGAAATAACTAACATAGAAAAATTACTTAAATCAGAGAAAGTTCTCAATGATTTAAAAGAAATTAAGTCATGAACGGCTGGATATTTATAGATAAGCCAAAAAATATTACATCATTTAAAGTAATTAAAAGGCTTAAAAAAGTTTTGAATCTTAAAAAAATTGGTCACACAGGTACTTTAGACCCTTTTGCAACAGGAATACTTGCAATTGCTTTAGGTGAAGCAACAAAAAGCATTCATTATCTAAACCAAAATAAAGTCTACAAATTTAACGTAGTTTTCGGGGAGCTGAAAGATACCGATGACATTACTGGAAAGACAATTAAAAAATCAAATATTTTGCCCACATTAGATGAAATAGATCAATGTATTAAAAAGTTTATAGGAAAACACAGACAAATACCTCCACAATTTTCTGCAGTAAAGGTTAATGGTAAAAGAGCTTATAAACTTGCGAGAAATAATCAAAAATTTGAACTCAAAGCCAAAGATGTATTTATTAAAAGTATAGAATGTTTAGGCGCTAAAAATAAAAATGAGTATTCTTTCATAATGGAATGTTCCACTGGGACTTATGTGCGATCAATAGCGAGAGATTTAGGAAAAATGCTTGGAACATATGCCTATGTTTCTGAGTTAAGAAGAGTAAAAATAGGTAAAATTGAGGAAAAAGATATTATTTTACTAGATAAATTTGAAGAATTAGTACATATTGGCGATCATTTTGAAGTAATGCATTCAATTAGAGACGTACTGGACGACATCCCAGCAGTATTGATCGATCAAGAATTAAGCCTTAAATTTCGAAATGGTCTAAGCTTTGAATATTCTAATAAAAAATCTGAAAATGATTATTTATTAATTGAAACAGAAAAAAAATTTATTGGAATAGGTAAAGTTGTAGAAGGAAAAATAAAGCCTGTAAGGGTGTTCAACTTATAAAAGGATATGTGATGTCGATAAATAGAGAAAAAAAGATTAAAATAATTGATGAACATGCGAGATCTGAAAATGATACAGGATCTCCAGAAGTTCAAATAGCAATACTTAGCGAGAGAATATCAAACCTAACAGAGCATTTTCAGTCTCATAAAAAAGATAACCACTCAAGAACTGGACTTATGCGATTGATAAATCAAAGACGAAGTTTGCTGGCTTATTTAAAAAAAAGCAATAAAGATTCTTACGAGAAATTAATAGATAAACTCGGTATTAGAAAATAAAGCAATGATAATTAAAATTTTTAGAGGAATGAAAGAATATGACAAAAGTTATTTCAAGAGAAATGAATTGGGGAGACCAAGTATTAAAAATAGAAACAGGAAAGGTTGCTAAGCAGGCAACAGCATCAACCATAGTTAGTTATGGAGATACAGTTGTTATGGCTAATGTCGTAGCCGCTAAAACCGCAAAGCCCGACATTGATTTCTTTCCATTAACTGTAAGTTACCAAGAAAAATTTTATGCTGCAGGTAAAATTCCAGGGGGCTTTTTTAAACGTGAAGGTAGGCCTACTGAATTTGAAACACTTACTTCAAGACTAATTGATAGACCTATAAGACCATTATTTCCTGAGGGATTCAAAAACGAAACTCAAGTTATTTTAACTGTATTGTCACATGATACAGAAACAAACCCTGACATAGTTGCAATGATAGCAGCTTCTAGTGCCTTGACATTATCTGGAATACCATTCATGGGACCAATTGGTGGATGTAGAGTTGGTTATGACGGAAAAGATTACATATTAAATCCAAAAATTAATGAAGAAACTCAATTAGACCTTGTCGTATCTGGAACTCAAGATGCTGTTCTGATGGTAGAGTCTGAAGCTAAAGAACTTTCTGAGGAAATTATGTTGGGTGCAGTCAAATTTGGACACGAGTCAATGCAAGAAGTCATAAAAATAATTATTAATCTTGCTGAGGAGTGTGCTAGAGATCCATGGGAATTTGAATACACTGTTAACGATGAGTTGATTAATGAGCTCAAAAGTGAATTCGAAGATCAAATCAAAAAAAGCTATTCAATTGTTGATAAGATGGAAAGACAAAACTCTTTAAGCGAAATTAAGTCTGCTGTAGAAGAAAAATACGCTGACATTGAAGATAAAAATATTAATGAAGTAATGTCATATTTCAAAAAAATTGAAAAAGATGTGGTTAGATCTCAAATTTTGAATGATAAATCTAGAATTGATGGGCGTAAGCTTGATGAAGTAAGAGATATTTCTTCAGAAGTCTCATGGTTGCCCAGAACACATGGATCGTCTTTGTTTACTAGAGGTGAAACACAGGCAATAGTTGTTGCAACGCTAGGATTTGGAGAAGATGAGCAAAGAATTGAGGCACTTCAAGGTTCTTATAAAGAAAATTTCATGCTTCATTATAATTTTCCTCCATATTCAGTTGGTGAGGTTGGAAGAATGGGTTCAGCAGGTAGAAGAGAAATTGGTCATGGTAAATTAGCTTGGAGAGCCCTTAAAGCAGTATTGCCTAATAAAGAGGATTTTGATTATACAATCCGCTTAGTATCAGATATTACTGAATCAAATGGTTCATCATCGATGGCGACTGTTTGTGGATCTTCACTTGCCCTGATGGATGCTGGGGTTCCCATCAAAAATTCAGTTTCAGGTATTGCAATGGGATTAATTAAAGAGGGCGATGATTTTGCTGTATTATCTGATATTCTGGGCGATGAAGATCATTTAGGTGATATGGATTTTAAAGTAGCAGGTACCAAAGACGGTGTTACCTCATTGCAGATGGATATTAAAATCACCGGAATAACATATGAGATTATGGAAAAAGCTCTCGACCAAGCTAAAGGTGGAAGAGAATACATCTTAAATGAAATGAATAAAGCGTTAGACTCTCCAAGAACTGAGCTTGGACCTTACACACCAAGAGTTGAAATGATGAAAGTCAAAAGAGATAATATTGGCGAAATCATTGGAAAAGGTGGCGCAACCATAAAAGATATAATTGAAAAATCTGGAGCAAGAATCGATATTAGTGATAGTGGAAATGTAAAAATAGCTGGAACCAATAATGAATCAATTCAAGCCGCAATTGAATTAATAAACTCAATTATTGAAGAACCAGAAGTTGGTCAGGTTTATGAGGGTAAGGTTGTTAAAATTATGGAATTTGGCGCATTTGTTAATTTCTTTGGTAAAAGGGACGGGCTTGTTCATATTTCACAACTATCTGAAGAGAGAGTTGAGAAAGTTACTGACGTTGTAAGTGAAGGTGATATAGTGAAAGTCAAAGTAATCGGTTTTGATAAAGGCAAGGTTAAATTATCAATAAAGGATGCTGAAATCTAAACAAAGGTTTCATTAATGGAATACATTAATACTTCAGAAGATAAACTTCATGAAGAATGTGGTGTATTTGGTATATTTGGAAGCCCAGACGCTTCCGCACTTACTGCCTTAGGATTACATGCCTTACAACATCGTGGTCAAGAAGGTGCAGGAATTGTTTCATTTGATGGAGAAAAGTTTCACGGCGTTAGAAGGCCAGGACTTGTTGGGGATCACTTTAATAAACAAGAGGTGATTAATAGGTTGCAGGGTAGCAATGCAATTGGTCACGTTCGATATTCTACAACTGGCGACTCAATTTTAAAAAATATTCAGCCGTTGTATGCAGATTTAATGTCAGGCGGCTTTGCATGTGCGCATAATGGAAATCTCACAAATGCTTCAGCTTTAAGAGAAAAACTTGTTAGTCGTGGATCAATTTTTCAATCTACATCTGATACTGAAACAATTTTGCAATTAGTAGCGCAGTCTGAGAGAAAGCAAATAGTTGATAAACTTATAGATGCTTTATTTCAAATCCATGGGGCCTATTCACTTGTTATTCTTACAAACAAAAAACTTATTGGTGTAAGAGATCCTTATGGAATAAGGCCTTTAGTTCTTGGTGACCTCAATGGGGCCCCAGTTCTAGCTTCAGAATCATGTGCTCTTGATATTATCGGTGCAAAATTTGTCAGAGAAATTGAAAATGGAGAAATAATAATAATTTCAGAAAAAGGGATGGAAAGCATTAGACCTTTCCCAAAAGTTGCAGAAAGACCATGTATTTTTGAGAGAATTTATTTTTCTCGACCCGACAGTATGTTAGGAGGTAACACAGTTTATTCTTATAGAAAAAATCTTGGAATAGAATTAGCAAAAGAACATCAAGTTGATGCAGATATAGTTGTACCTGTTCCTGACTCGGGGGTTCCAGCCGCTCTTGGCTATGCTCAGCAGTCAAGCATGCCATTTGAACTTGGTATAATTAGAAACCACTATGTTGGAAGAACATTTATTGAGCCATCCCAAAGTATTAGACAATTTGGCGTAAAACTAAAACATAATGCTAATGTTTCGTATATTAAAAATAAAAAAGTTATTTTAATTGATGACTCAATTGTGAGAGGAACTACAGCTAAAAAAATTATTAAAATGATTTATGATGCAGGTGCAAAAGAAGTACATTTGGGTATAGCATGTCCTCCGATAAAACATCCTGATTTCTATGGTATAGATACACCTGACTATAATGAACTTATTGCGTCAAAAAACAGTATTGAAGAGATTAATAAAGCTATTGGATCTAAATCTTTATTTTTCTTATCATTAGAAGGCACTTATCAAGCTATGGGTTATGACTCTAGAAATCCCGATCAACCTCAATTTACTGATCATTGTTTTACAGGCGAGTACCCTACAAGTTTGATTGATCGTGAAAAAGGCAATATATCAAAACAGTTCTCTCTTTTAACAGAAAAAAACTAAATTTCTTTAGGAACACCTACAATATTATAGCCACAGTCAACGTAATGTGTTTCACCTGTTACGCCGGAAGACAAATCACTTAGTAAGTATAGGCCTGATTTTCCAACATCCTCTAAATCAATGTTTCTATTCATTAAAGAATTTTTCTCAGACCACTTCATCATGTCTTTGCCACCAGAAATACCAGCCATAGCAAGTGTTTTCATTGGTCCTGCTGATAATGCATTGACCCTAATGTTGGAAGGGCCGAGATCAGCAGCTAAATATCTTACACTGGACTCAAGAGCAGCTTTTGCAACACCCATTACGTTGTAGTTCCGAATATATTTTTGAGATCCATCATAAGTAAGTGTTAGAAGTGAACCACCATTTTTCATTAGTTTTTCAGCTTCGTGAGCTACCTCCGTAAAAGAAAAACATGAAATAAGCATAGTATTTGAAAAGTTATTGCGTGATGTATTCAAATATTTTCCTTTTAATTCTTCTTTTTCAGAAAATGCTATTGAATGTAATACAAAGTCAATTTCGCCCCAATGATTTCCAATTTCATCAAATGATTTTTTTACTGATCCTTCTTTTAATACGTCACATTCGATTAAAAAATTACTTTTAATCGAATCTGCTAAAGGCTTCACTCTTCGATGTAAGGACTCTCCCTGATAAGTAAAACAAAGCTCAGCACCTTCATCAGATAATTTTTTTGAAATTCCCCAAGCAATAGAATGGTCATTAGCAACACCCATAACCACCCCTTTTTTTCCATGCAGTAAACTCATCCTTCAAACCTCTTAAATACTAATGATGCATTTGTACCGCCAAATCCAAAGCTATTACTCATTGCGGTATCAATTTTTTCATCATGACGTGAAGTAAGTATATTCATTCCAACTGCTTCTTCATCCAACTCCTCAATATTAGCAGATTCTGAAACAAAATTATTATTCATCATTAATAAAGTGTAAATTGACTCATGAACACCTGCTGCGCCTAAGGAATGTCCACTCAAAGATTTTGTAGAACTGATAAGAGGCAAATCATCTTTAAATACTTTTTTTATTGCTTTTAATTCAGCAATATCACCTACAGGTGTTGATGTTCCGTGAGCATTAATGTAATCAATTTTTTCAATATCTTTTTTTGCCATGATCATGCACCTTTCAGCACCTTCTCCTGATGGTTGAACCATGTCATGACCATCTGATGTAGCTCCATAACCGACTATTTCAGCGTATATCTTAGCATTTCTCTTTACCGCTGTTTCTAAATCTTCCAAAACGACTACCCCACCTCCGCCGGCAATAACAAAACCATCACGATGTTTATCAAAAGCCCTTGAAGATTTTGAGGGTTGATCATTATATTTTGAGGATAAAGCAGGCATTGCATCAAAGAGCGCTGACAAAGTCCAATCTAATTCCTCACCTCCTCCAGCAAATATACGATCTTGTTTTCCCATTTGTATAATTTCATAAGCATTACCTATACAGTGGGCACTTGTAGAGCATGCTGAACTTATTGAATAATTTATACCTTTAATTTTAAAATAAGTTGATAAAGTTGCAGAGTTGGTGCTGCACATGACTTTTGGAACACTTGTAGGACCAATTTTTTTCGGACCTTTTTCTCGAGTGATGTCAAACGCTCTCAGTAAGCTTTTGGTAGATGGTCCACCCGATCCCATAATTAAACCTGTCATATTATTCGATATTTCATCTTCATTAAGTCCGGAGTCCTCAATGGCCTCATTCATAGCAATATAATTATAGCTCGCTCCATCTCCCATAAATCTAAGAAACTTTCTTTCTATAGTTTCTTCTAAATTGAGATCTATTTGGCCACTTACCTGGCTTCTAAAACCCATTTCTTTTTGTGATTGGTCAAAAGAAATACCGGACGAAGCATTGTATAATGATGATTTTACTTCATCCTTATTATTTCCAAGAGATGATACGATTCCAAGGCCTGTAATTACAACTCTTCTCATTATTTAATCAGTCCTACTTTTAATCCTTCGGCAGAATATATTTGCTTACCATCTACTTCTACCACTCCATCGCCTACTCCTACAATAACACCTCTTTTTATTATTTTTTTCATTTCAATTTTATATTCAACCAATTTTGAGTCCTTTAAAATTTCACCACCAAATTTTACATTACCTGAACCTAGCGCCCTTCCGCGTCCAGGTTCACCAATCCATCCCAAATAGAACCCAACTAATTGCCACATTGCATCCAAGCCTAGACATCCTGGCATCACAGGATCCATTTCAAAATGACAATCAAAAAACCATAAGTCTGGTGTTACGTCCAATTGAGCAACAATTTCACCTTTACCGAATTTACCACCACTATCAGTAATTTTTGTTATTCTATCAAACATTAACATTGGCGGAAGTGGAAGCCGTGCATTTCCAATACCAAACATTGTGCCGTGAGCGCAATCTAAAAGATCTTCTTTTGTAAAGCTTGATTTTTTTTCCACAAGGTTTATCTATCTTATTGTTTTATATGAAGTTTGTAAGATTAATGTATTATTATTGTAAAATACATTAAATTTTAATAAAAATAAATTTATGAAAGATATCAAGCATTTTTTGAGACAAAACTCGCTAAGACCAACTAAGCAAAGAGTGATTATAGCTAATTACTTATTTGACGGTGTAAACAAGCATGTAACAGCTGAAACTCTATCAAATAAACTTTTGAAGATGAAAGCGGGAATATCTCTTGCAACAATTTATAATACCCTTCACGACTTTTACGAAAAAGGTCTTTTAAAAAAATTAATGATTAATTCTGAACGTATTTATTTTGATACTAACACTGAGCATCATCACCACTTTTATTCTAAAAAGGATCAAAAATTGATTGATATTAATGTAGACATGAAAGTAAGTGGCCTCCCAAAGCCTCCAAAAAATAAAAAAATTAATAAGATAGAAGTTCTAGTTCACTTAGATAATTAATTGATAATAATTCTCAATATCAGTTTAGAACGATTCTAATGTATTGACTTTTTTTAAATCAATTATATCTTTACATTAACTTATTAAGGAGAGACAAATGACTGAATTAAAAGATAGTAAAACTTTGGATAACCTAAAAGCAGCATTTGCAGGTGAGAGCCAAGCAAATAGAAGATATTTATACTTTGCACAAAAAGCAGATGTTGAAGGCCACAATGATGTAGCTGCTGTATTTAGATCAACTGCAGAAGGTGAAACAGGACACGCTCATGGACATTTAGAGTTTATGGAAGAAGTAGGTGATCCTGCAACAGGAGAACCAATTGGTTCAACAGAGGATAATCTAAAAGCTGCTATAGCTGGAGAAACTCATGAGTATACAGATATGTATCCAGGCATGGCAAAGACTGCAAGAGAAGAGGGTTTTGACGAAATAGCTGATTGGTTCGAAACATTGGCTAAAGCTGAAAAGTCTCACGCAGGCAAATTCCAAAAAACATTAGACTCAATCGATTAATTAAAAAGGGGCTTAAATAGCCCCTTTTTTCTATCATGGATATAAAAAAAGAAGGCAGTTTAGCTGCACCTACACGTGATATTGTAGATTGGAACTCAGATGAATATCTAAATGAAAAAGCTTTAGATGCTGAGATGCGTCGACAGTTTGAAGTTTGTCATAGTTGCCGACGGTGCTTTAATCTCTGCGATAGTTTTCCAACATTATTTGATTTTATTGACGACTCGCCAAATGAGTCAGTTGATGATTTAACAAAAAAACATTTCGAAGATGTTACAGATAAATGCACATTATGTGATATGTGTTTTATGACTAAATGTCCTTACGTACCACCCCATGAATTTAATATCGATTTTCCTCATCTGATGCTCAGATATAGAACTTATCAAGAAAATCAAAAAAAATTATCTAAAATTCCAAAAGAACTTGCAAAGGTAGATCGAAATGCGAGTCTCGCAAGACTGTCGCCCAGTATAGCTAATTGGTCATCTGATAAAAAAAATAAATTAACAAGAAGTCCGTTGGAACTTATGACAGGTATAGATAAAGATGCTGAATTACCTAAGTTCGAAAAAAAGTCATTTCATGATAACTTTAAAAATATTTCTAATAAGCTAAATAAAAATGCTCCAGCTTATGGAAGAAAGGTCGCAATTTATTCAACATGTTATGTTAACCATAATAATTCAAAAGTAGGAGTAGCAGCTAATAATGTTTTAAATTTTAATGGTGTGGACACAATATCAACGTACCCAGGTTGTTGCGGAATGCCACATTTAGAGCAAGCGCAGCATGAAAAAGTAAAAATTCAATCGGAAAATATCTCAGAAGAATTATGTAAACTTATCGATCAAGGTTATGACATAGTAACTCTCACAGCCAGTTGTGGTTTAATGTTAAAATTTGAATGGCCATTAATTAACCCAGAAAATAAAAATGTTAAACGGCTATCAAAGCATGTTTTTGACATTGATGAATATATTGTTGATATAGCTAAAAAAGAAGGACTTGTTGATGGTTTACAATCTTTTGATGATGGAATTACTGTTCACAACGCCTGCCATGCTCGGGCACAAAATATGGGCAATAAAGCGCTAGAAATGTTGAAAAAAATTCCCGAAACCAAAGTAGATGTCGTTGAAAAGTGCGCTGGACATGGAGGAACTTTTGGGGTTATGAAAAAAACAAGAAAGTCGGCAATTAAATACGGCAGGGCGACTGCTCGTCAAATCCGAAACAAAAAAAACAAGTATATGGTCTCGGACTGCCCTCTTGCTTGTAAGCATTTAAATGAATTTTTAAATGAAGATAAAGATACAAAATATATATCAATGCATCCAATAGAAGTTATAGCAAAATCCTATAATTTAACTTGATATTTAATGATTAATTATTAGGTAAGTGATATGCCAATCGAACAAAAAAAAATCGACTCGTCAGATTTATTAGACTTAACTACTTATTCAAAAGAGCGTAAGGCAATTCGAAAAGAAGTTGTTGCAATGAAAAAAAATAGACGAGTAGAGTTAGGACCACATTCTACTTTCTACTTTGAAAATTTTTTTACAATGAAGGCTCAGATACAGGAAATGCTTTATATTGAAAAAGGTGGCGATGAACAATTAAGAGATGAGTTAGAGGCGTATAATCCCCTAATACCAAATGGTTCAGAATTAGTTGCTACATTCATGTTTGAAATAGATAATCCATTAACTAGAAAAAAAGTTTTGTCCTCTTTAGGTAATGTAGAAAATAAGACATATATAAAGGTTAATGGAAATAAAATTTTTGCTGTGCCTGAAAATGACGTAGATCGTACAGACAACTCAGGAAAAACATCATCAGTTCATTTTCTACACTTTAAGTTTGAAGATCATCATGTTAAAGATTTTAAAGATATGGATTGCACTGTTGAGATTGGAACCGACCACGAACACTATCCACATATTTCTGTACTTACTAATGAGGTAAAAGCTGCACTAATAAAAGATTTTGATTAATCTTTTCCGGTAGATCCAAATCCTCCATCTCCCCTTTTTGTTTGATCAAGATTTTGAACTTCTTTAAACTTTACTTGTATAGCATTTGTGAAGACCATTTGAGCAATTCTATCTTTTGGATGAATGGTAAATTCATCTTTGCTTAAATTTATTAATACAACTTTAATTTCACCTCTATAATCACTGTCTATTGTTCCAGGAGTGTTTAATATTGTTATACCATGTTTAAATGCTAAACCAGATCTTGGCCGAATCTGAGCCTCCAAACCTTTTGGCATTGCAATTGAAATTCCACATGGAATAATTTCTCTTTCCCATGGACGAATTTTAACTGAATTTTCAATGGATGCACTTAAGTCAACTCCAGCAGCCTCATCAGTCTGATAAGAAGGAACATCAAAATCCTTAAGCTTTGAAATTTTTTTTATATGTACTTCTGAGAAAGGTAGATTAGCCAAATCAATAATATCAATTATTTAAGTGAAGAGAAATTTTTTGACATAGTTTCTTGGCTACTTCTTTTTTTGTCATCAATTCCCAGTTTTCAGAATATAGTTTTGACGTAAAGTATATTTTATTTGTATCCTGATTAAATATACTATTTTCTGAAACATTGTTGCCTAGAACCCAATCACAGCCTTTTTTATTTAGTTTTTCATCCGAGTTTCTTTCAAGATTACTAGTCTCAGCTGCGAAACCTACTACCAGTTTTGGCCTTAGATGGTTTCTTTTACTTAGTCTTTCCAAAATATCTGGGTTTTCTTCTAAAATAATATTTTGACGTGATCCATCTTTCTTTATCTTTGCAATCTCTTTATTAGCAATCTTATAGTCTGCTACGGCAGCAGCACATACTGCTATATCTGCTGGCAGTGAACTTTCGCATGCTTCTAACATTTGATCAGCTGAGTTCACTTTTATGACCTGTTCTACATTAGGCTCGGCTAAGCTCGTTGGGCCAGAAACTAAAGTTGTTTTTGCACCTAAGCTTTGTAATGTTTCTGCTATTGCATAGCCCTGTTTTCCAGAGGACTCATTAGAGATAAATCTTACAGGGTCTATCATTTCTTTAGTTGGACCAGCAGTCACTAAGGCAGTTCGATTCACAAGAGGTTTATAATCAAGCGCATCAAAATATTTTTTAATAAATTTTACGACTTCATTCGGTTCAGCCATGCGGCCTTCGCCGTATTCACCGCAAGCCATTTCACCGTTATCTGGGCCGATAAATTCGATGCCATCGTTTTTCAATGTCTCAACATTTCTTTGTGTAGAATTATTCAACCACATTCTCACATTCATTGCCGGTGCAATCAGTATTGGCTTGTTTGTAGCCATGAGAACAGTAGATGCAAGATCATCAGCTACCCCGTAAGCCATTTTTGAAATCATATTTGCAGTCGCTGGAGCAACTAAAATAATATCTGACAATCTAGAAAGTTGAATGTGACCCATTTCATGCTCATCTGTTAAATTAAACAAATCAGTATAAACTTTATTTCCTGAGAGACTTTCAATAGATAAAGGTGTTACAAATTCAGATCCAGATTTTGTTAAAATACATGTTACGTCTACGTTATTTTTCTTTAATTCACGTATTGTTTCTAGAGACTTATATGCAGCAATACCTCCAGTAATAATCAATAGAACTTTTTTATTTTGCATTTTGTACACGTATACTTTTTTATTCTAAATGACTAGTAATAAACGAAAAATTTTTCTAAATGAATACAAAAGCAAGCATTATTCCAACTATAAGGGCTACACCGCCTATTACATATGAATTGCTAGCACTATTTTTTGGAGTTTTATCCTCTTCATTCTTTACAATCAAATCAAAGGCTTGATCAGCTCTTGAGATAAAGTCGGGAATGTCAGGAACTTTTCTTGCTATACTTTGTAATGCTTGTTGCGTTTGTTGAAGTCTATTTTTTATTCCTAACTCATCTTTTAGCCATGTTTCAATTTCAGGTTTCGATACTTCCCAAAAATTAATATCTGGATCCAACTTTCTGGCAACGCCCTCAACCGTTATCATTGTTTTCTGTAAAAGCAAAAGCTGTGGTTGTAAAAACATATTAAATTGCTTTGTTATATCAAATAACTGGAGAAGCACATTTCCCATTGAAATATTTTTAGCTTTTTGATTTATGATTGGCTCCCCGATCGATCTCAAAGCTTGTGAAAAATCCTCTATAGATTGATTTTTGTCAATCAAGCCTGCTTCTTGATGAATTTTTGCAATATGTAAATAATCTTGTTTTATAAATCCATAAATAATTTCTGCTAAATAAGATCTATTTTTTTTATCCAATCTACCCATAATACCAAAATCAACTGCTAAAAGTTTACCTTTTGGATTAAGGAATAAATTACCTTGATGAAGGTCGGCATGAAAATACCCATCTCTTATTGACTGTCTTAAAAAATTTATAATCAGATTTTCAGCTGCCTGTTTTTTATTTACTTTTTTTTCGTTCAACTCATCAATTTTATCTGCAGGAACACCAATAATTTTTTCCATCGTGAGTATTTTTTGAGTAACTTTATCCCAATAAACTTTTGGTACATAAAAACTCTCATCCATATTCGTATTCTCAGATAACTCTGAAGCAGCCGCAGCCTCATATCTTAAATCCAGCTCAAACTTTATGACTTCCTTTGCTTTTTTTATTATAGAATTAGGCCTTAACCTTTGAAATTCAGTGAAATTTTCCATGAAAGTGGTAAGCCACTCAAGCCTTTCCATTTCCTGATTGATTATTTTTTCTATTTCTGGCCTTAGAACTTTCACCGCCACATCAATTTCTGTATTAGATGATTTTATTTTAGCAAAATGCACTTGAGCAATTGAAGCTGCAGCAATTGGTTCGCTAAATTGTGAAAAAATACTATCAATACTTGTTCCAAACTCATCTTCAATAATTTCAATAGCTATTTTTCTAGAAAAGGGTGGCAAATTATCTCTTAATAATGACAGATCCTCTGCAATTGTATTGCCTACGATATCTGGCCTTGTAGATATTAACTGTCCTAGTTTAACAAATGAAGGACCAAGTTCGTTCAATGCTTGCGCAATTCTTAACCCGTCAGATTTATTCTTATGGTTTTTATCATAAGACACACCTATAGAAATTAAATTAGTAAAAAAAATAAATAAAAATTTAAATCGTATATTTTTATTTATTAAGATTAATACATTGTACTTTTTTAGTACTCTAATCAGTTTGATCAAAAAAAGTAAATTACTGAGCATTTATAATTTTTGTGGCATTGTGTATGGCTACTATTCCATTAAAAATATTACGATAGTTTACATCTTTAAATTTTGTACCCTCAATTATTTTTTTAAAATTTTCTTGTGATGGGAAATTACTAATTGTTTTTGTTAAGTACTCATAAGGCTTTTCATCTCCAACAATAATTTTACCCATTACTGGTATAATTGAAGAATAAAAATTATACACATTTGAAATTGTTTCATTCTCAGCTTTGGAAAATTCTAAGCAATAAAATTTTCCCCCAGGTTTTAACACTCTATATGCTTCACCCAATGATTTTTCAATATTAGAAAAATTCCTAACACCAAAGGATACGAGGTATGCATCAAATGTATTTTCTTTAAAAGGGAGATCTTCTGCAGGTGCAACAATCCATTCAATTTTATCTTTAAAGTTGTGATTTTTTTTTCCTTCTTCAACCATAAATTCATTAGGATCACACACAGTAGCCTTTCCTTTGCCTTTAACTCTTTTTAAAAATCGTCTTGCAACATCACCAGTTCCTCCGGCTACATCAATTATATGCATCTCCTTTTCCGGAGAAAGCCAATCGATTAGTAATTCTTTCCAATACCTATGTGCACCAAGTGACATAATATCATTCATGATATCGTATTTGCTCGCAACTTTATCAAAAACTTCTTTTGTTTCCATAATACGCTTATTTATTTAATATCTTATAAACTAAAAAAGTATAAATGTAATATATGCCAGAGCTACCAGAAGTCCAAACAGTTGTAAATGGCATAAAAAGCAAAATTAATAAGCATAAAATTTTACGATTCAAGAAATATATAAGTAAATTAAGATATCCTATCCAAAAAAATTTATCTTCAGAAGTAGAGAGCTCTACAGTTACAACTGTTTATCGAAGAGCAAAATATATAATTATAAATTTATCAAATAACAGATCATTAGTAATACACTTAGGCATGTCAGGAAGGATTATTATTGTAAAAAATAATAAAAAAAAATTTAAACACACACATTTCTCTATCTTATTTGACAAGAACTTAGTTTTTCAATTTATTGACCCAAGAAGATTTGGATATATTTTCGTTACGGAAACGGCCTCATTAGAAAGACATAGGTTCTTTGTGAACCTTGGAGTTGAGCCCCTTATTAGACAATTTAATGATCGGTATCTTTTGAACGTAACGAAAAATAAAAAATCGCCGATTAAAAATATAATTATGAATCAAAAATATATTGTTGGTGTTGGAAATATTTATGCTTCTGAAGCATTATTTATGTCAGGTATTCATCCATTCAGGTTAGGTAAAGATATTACAAAACGGGATTGTGTAAAATTGGTACGCGCTATTAAAAGTGTACTAAAAAAATCTATAAAATTAGGCGGTTCAAGCATAAACGATCATACGATGGTTTCTGGAAAGATGGGATATTTTCAAAATAAATTGTATGTTTATGGTAAGGAGGGATCAAAATGTGCAAAAAGATCTTGTCAGTCGCCCATAATACGAATAGTAATAGCGCAACGTTCATCATTTTATTGTTCTGAATGTCAAAGATAAAAAAATATAGTTAATTATGGCCAATACAAAATCTGCAAAAGGTAAAGTAAGAGAGATTTCTAAAAAAACAGACATTAATAAATCTGTTAGGAACAGATATCGTACTTATATTAAAAAAGTAGAACTAAATATTGTTAAAGGCAATAAAAATGAAGCTCAAGAGGCTCTAAAGCATGCAGAGTCAGAAATAATGTCAGCTGTTTCGAAAAAGATTGTTCACAAGAACACTGCCTCAAGAAAAATTTCACGTTTATCCAGCCAAATAAAATCTATCAAATAGATTCATTAAACTTTTCCGTAGCTTATGAAAAGCAGTGAAAGTTACATGCAAACATAACAGACTAATTTAATTCTAAATTTTATAAGTATCTTAACTACTTTTATTATTGCGATTCATTTTTAGAGAAGCTAGTTTATTTCAAATTAAAAAATATCTTTTTTAATTATTCAGAAAAAATAATTTTTTAGACTAAAATTATTAATATTTTAGTCAGGGCTTTTTTTGATCCAATTTTGGTTTTCAATAAAAAAGTATAAAAAGAATTATGCTTTTTTTGTAAATTAGATAAGATTTTATATAGGGCTATTGGAGGGGCTTGCAAAAAATGTATCAAGATTTAAATAAGAATCAAGCTTCAACAATTGACTTAAAAGATCAGTGGAATTCAGTCCTCAAGAAACTCAATGCAGAATATGGAAACGAAATTTTTAACAGTTGGATTAAAAATATTTCAATAAGAAACTTAGATGAAGATGTCCTGTACTTCACTGTGCCAACAAGATTTATAAGAGACTGGATCACCTCACACTATCTAGACAAAATTATATTTTTTTTAAATCAAGAAAATTCACAAATTAAAAGAGTAAAGATCAATATTGATAATTCTCTTACCGCTAATATGCTTAACATTGATAAAGTTTCTAGTGATGTTAAAAAGACAAATATTTACTCGAGCTCATCAAGCTTTTCAGATGATTGGCCATTAGATGATAGATTTAAGTTTGAAAAGTTTATTGTTGGACCGTCAAATGAGTTAGCTTTTGCTTCAGCAAAACGGTTTTGTACAAAAGACATTAATGATTTTAATCCGTTGTATGTTTATGGAGGCGTTGGTTTAGGAAAAACACACTTATTGCATGCGATTGGTTGGAAATACAAAGAAGAAAATTTAGAAAAGAGTGTTTTATATCTCTCAGCAGAACGATTTATGTTTCAATTTATAAAATCACTAAGACAAAAAGATACAATGTCTTTTAAACAAAAATTTAGATCTGTAGATGTATTGATACTTGATGATATACAATTTATGATTGGAAAAGTTTCTACTCAAGAAGAATTTTTTCATACTTTTAACTCTCTACTGGATATGAATAAAAAAGTTATAATCTCCGGAGATAGACCACCAAGTGATCTCGGAAGTTTCAACGAAAGAATGAAATCCAGGCTTTCAGGCGGCTTGGTCGTAGATATAATGCCTGCTGATTATAACTTGAGATTTTCAATTATCAAAAATAAATACAATGAACTAAAAGATAGAAATAAAAATACATTAAGTTTAGATGAGGAAGTACTATCTTTTCTTGCCAAGACAGTTACATCAAATGTAAGAGAATTAGAAGGAGCTTTAAATAAAGTTTATACATTTTCAAATATTTTAGGTAAGAAAATTGATGTTGAGTTAACTAAATCAGTTCTAAAGGATTTACTGAAATCTAATGATAAAAGAATTACGATTGATGAAATTCAAAAAAAGGTATCGAGTTACTACAACATAAGAATAGATGATTTAATTTCCAGTAGAAGAATCAGAACTTTTGCCAGACCTAGACAAATCGCAATGTACTTGTCAAAAAAACTGACAACCAGATCGTTACCTGAAATTGGAAGAAAATTTGGAGGAAGAGATCATACAACTGTTATTCATGCTGTTAAAAAAATAGATGAGTTAAAAGAAAACGATTCTAAATTTGATGAGGATGTAAACTTGATCACACAAATGATTACTTCTTTATAACCTTCGGCTGTAAATTAAATTTTTTATGGAATTCAAAATAAACAGTACAGATTTACTCAAGGCATTGTCTCATATACACGGAATTGTAGAAGTTAGACATACACTACCTATTCTTTCTAATATAATTTTAGAAGCTAAAGATGATAAACTGATCTTATCGTCTACAAATCTGGACATTTATTGTTCTGATAAAATTAAAGCTGAAGTTTTACAATCTGGTGAAGTATCTGTCTCCGCTGTAACTTTTTTTGAAATTATTAAACGTTTGCCATCTGGATCGGAAGTCTTGATGATAATGGAAGAAGGTGAAAATGAAATCAGATTGACCTGCGGTAGGTCAAAATTTAATCTATCTACTCTTAAAACTGACGATTTTCCAATAATATCTGATAGTGATTTGTCTACAAATTTTGTTCTTAGTGCAGACGAGCTTATTAGAATTATAGATAAAACAAAATTTGCAGTTTCAAATGAGGAAACACGTTATTATTTAAATGGCATTTTTTTACATAAGGCTGAGAGGAATTCTATTCAATTTTTGAGAGCGGTTGCTACGGACGGTCACCGTTTAGCACAATATGATATTCCGCTCCCTCAGGGCGCAGAAGATATAACTGGAATAATTATTCCAAAAAAAACTATATATGAATTAAGAAAGGTTCTTGATGATGCAAATGGAGATGTCAGTGTATCGCTAAATGAAAATAAAATTAAATTTTCTTTCAACGATCTAAAGGTTGTATCAAAAGTTATTGATGGCACCTTTCCTGATTATACTAAAGTTATACCGCAAAAAAATGATAAAAATTTTAAAACTAACAACAGTGATCTTAAAAATGCCATAGATCGTGTTTCAGCAGTAGCTGCAAATGAAGAATCAAAATCAAAAGCTATAAAGTTTTGCATAGAAAATAACTCGCTCAGTCTTAGCGTTGAGAGTCAATCTAAGGGATCAGCAAATGAGATGATAGATGTTAACTATAGTGGTGATAAAGTTGATATAGGATTTAATTCTAAATATATCATAGATATTTGTAATGAGGTTGATGGAGATGAAATTAGTATTAGTTTATCTGACTCAATTTCTCCAGCAATTATCCTTGATAAGACTGATGAAAATTTATTTTTTGTATTAATGCCTATGCGAATTTGATTATGAATCCTAATACTAGGATTGAAAAAATCTCATTAATTAATTTTAAAAATCATTTAAACACCAATCTTGAGGACCTTAATACATTCATAGTACTGAATGGAAAAAATGGTTCAGGTAAAACAAATATACTTGAGGCAATTTCACTTTTTTCTCCTGGCAGAGGTATGAAAAATTCGCGTCTATCCGAAATACCAAATAAAAATCAAAACCAGCAAAGTTTTGATATTAAATTAAATATTAAATATGAAACTGGTGAGATCCAACTTTCTCGAAGTTTCCACAATGAGGATAAGAATAAAAATCATATTTTAGCTGATAATGAAAAAATTAATAATTATCAATTATTGGAATTCATAAACATTTTATGGATTACACCAATAATGGAAAAAGTAATGCTTCAAAGCAATTCAGAAAAAAGAAATTTTTTTGATCGTCTTATCTTTAATATTAATAAAAATCACTTAAAACATTATACAAAATTGCAAAAACTTCTAAGTGAGCGGTTGGCTTTGTTAAAGAATAAAAAATACGACTCTAATTGGCTTAGTATCATTGAGAAAAATATTGCAAATTTATCGGTACAACTGCTTATTAATAGGAAAAGTTTTATAGATCAACTCAATAAGGACCTGGAAACAGTCAAAAGGCCTTTCAATACGTGTCAGATTGATGTCGATCATGAGCTATCAAAATTGGGTAACATACTTAACTCTGAGGAGCTTATTTCAAAATATATCACGGTTTTAAGTAATAATAGAGAAATCGACAGCGCTTTAAATAAAACATCACTGACTGTCAATAAGGTTACGATTAAGATATTTAACAATACTGACAAAATCATTGAAGCAAAAAATTGTTCAACTGGAGAGCAAAAGTCTATCTTACTTTCTATATTTCTTTCAGTTGCCAAAATGGTAAAAAATAAAAATAATGGGCGCGCCCCCATCATTTTGATTGATGAAGCAATGGCGCATCTCGACATTGATCGCAAAGAATTCCTATTTAGCGAGCTATCAGATTTGAAATCTCAAGTATGGTTTTCTGGTGTATCAAAAAACTTATTTGAGAATATAAGTGATCAAACAGTTTTCTTTGAAATGAAAAATATTATATAATACTAAAAACAAACAACAATTAAGTGAATAAAATTTCTAATAATTACGGCGCTGAATCTATTAAAGTTTTAAAAGGTCTTGAGGCAGTTCGAAAAAGACCAGGCATGTACATTGGTGATACCGATGATGGTAGCGGTCTACACCACATGATATTTGAGGTTGTAGATAATTCCATTGATGAGGCACTTGCAGGTCATTGTGATAAAATTCACATTTGTCTAAACAGTGATGGCTCTGTTACCGTTGAAGACAATGGCAGAGGAATACCAACAGAAATTCATCCTGAAGAAAAAATTTCAGCTGCAGAAGTGATAATGACCCAATTGCATGCAGGGGGTAAATTTGATCAGGATTCTTATAAGGTATCAGGAGGATTGCATGGTGTTGGAGTATCAGTTGTTAACGCCTTATCATCTAAACTTAACTTAAATATATTCAGAGACGGTGAAGAGCATTTTGTAGAATTTAATAAAGGAGAAGCTACTAACCCGCTAAGCATAATAAATAAAAATATAAATAAAAATGGAACTAAAGTTACTTTTTATCCTGATAAAAATATTTTTTCAGATACAGAGTTTGACTCAAAAATTTTAAAGCAAAGATTTAGAGAAATGGCTTTTTTAAATTCTAAAATCACAATAATTTTTAGTGATGAAAGAAATGCCGATAAAAAAGAAAGTGCTTTTCATTATGAAGGAGGCATAAATGAGTTTGTAAAACATCTTGATAAATCTAAAAAACCATTAATTGAAACACCAATAAATATTGAGGGTTTTAAAAATAATATAGAATTTAATTGTTCTTTATGGTGGAATGATAGTTACTATGAGCAAATACTCACATTTACAAATAATATAAGACAAAAAGATGGAGGTACTCACTTATCAGGGTTTAGATCAGCGCTAACACGTGTTGTTAATAATTATTTAGATGGAAGCAAAAGTGTGAAAAAACAGACCGTAAGTCCCAACAGTGACGACATTAGAGAAGGACTTACTTCAGTATTATCTGTAAAGGTTCAAGACCCAAAATTTTCATCACAAACAAAAGATAAACTTGTTTCCTCAGAAGTCAGACCGGTTGTCGAGAGCCTGGTGAACGAAAAATTAACTGATTGGTTTGAAAGAAATCCAAATATTGCAAAAGAAATTTTTCTTAAAATACAAAAAGCTGCTGAAGCTAGAGAAGCTGCCAGAAAAGCAAGAGAGTTAACAAGAAGAAAATCTGCTTTAGAGATAACTAACTTACCAGGTAAGCTAGCTGACTGTCAGGAAAAAGACCCATCAATGTCAGAAATATTTATTGTTGAGGGAGACTCAGCTGGTGGATCTGCAAAACAGGGAAGAGATAGAAAATTTCAGGCAATATTACCGTTGAGAGGCAAGATTCTTAATACTTGGAAGTCTAGAACAGATAAAATTTTAGGATCACAAGAAATAGGTACTTTGATAACTGCACTCGGTACAGGCATAGGACCAAATGAATTTGATCCTGACAAATTGAGATATCATAAAGTAATTATTATGACGGACGCTGATGTTGACGGCTCTCACATTAGAACACTTTTATTAACCTTCTTTTTTAAGGAAATGAGAGGACTGATTGAGAATGGTAATTTATATATAGCAAGACCACCGTTATTTAAAATAAAAAGAGGAAAAGAAGAACTGTACATAAGTGATGAAAACAATCTTCTAAGATCTCTAATAAAATATGGTGCTGAGGACGTAACATTTAAAACCGCTCAAGGTAGGAATTTAAATGAAAAGAATTTGGTAGATATTTTAAATAAAATTTCTGAAGTTATTGAAATTTATAACAAAGTGCCTGATAGATATGATAAAAAAGTTTTAGAGCAAATTGCCATTGCAGGATGTCTAGACATAAATAAATTTATTGAGT
>ENA-OSEY01000727-OSEY01000727.1-marine-metagenome-genome-assembly--contig:-NODE-727-length-23385-cov-4.299940_pt1 | contig 23385 bp, 27 predicted proteins | sample MGYA00248465_ERZ534230 | MGnify/ENA primary metagenome ERZ534230 (study PRJEB26409, sample SAMN06344110) | marine metagenome | isolation source: Sea water from surface | place: Atlantic Ocean:Southern...
ATTAAGGCCCTTGGGGCACGTTTGAGTACAATTCATAATCGAATGGCAACGGTAAACTTTAAATGTATCGTCTAATTCTTTAAGCCTTTCTTTTCTTTCTTCATCTCTACTATCTTGCAGCCATCTATAAGATTGAAGTAATACGGCCGGACCTAAATATTTATCACTATTCCACCAATAACTTGGGCATGATGTAGAACAACAAGCACATAAAATACACTCATAAAGACCATCAAGCTTAGCCCTCTCATCTCTTGATTGTAAGTTTTCAATTTCAGAATGTTCATTATTTTTTCTATGGAGCCAAGGCTTAATTGATTTCAACTGCTTGTAGAGACTCTTCAAGTTAGTTACCAAATCTTTTATGACAGGCATGTGGGGTAAAGGATAAATTTTAACATCTCCTTTTACATCTGAAATAGCCTTGGTACATGCTAATGTGTTAGTGCCGTCTATATTCATTGCGCATGAACCACAAATACCTTCTCTACAAGATCTTCTAAAGGTTAGAGAAGAGTCAGTTTCATTTTTAATTTTCATAACGGCATCTAAAACCATTGGTCCACATGAATCTAAATCAACTTCATAAGTGTCCATACGTGGATTTTTATCATCCTCAGGCGACCACCTATAAATTTGGAATTTTTTTATGTTCTTAGAAGGCTCTTTTGTTTGAAAATATTCACCTTTTGTAAGTTTGGAATTATCTGGAAGATTAAATTGAACCATCAGTAAACCCTAGCTTTTGGTTCAATATATTTAGCTTCGTTTGATAAAGTGTACTCATGCACTGATCTATAATCCAGGCTACATTCTTTGTCATCTAACCATGAAAGAGTATGTTTCATCCAGTTTGAATCGTCTCTTTCTTTAAAGTCTTCCCTGGCATGCGCTCCACGGCTCTCTTTTCTATTGAGTGCTGAATTCATTGTCACAACTGCTTGAGCAATTAAGTTTTTGTATTCAAGAGTTTCAAGCAGATCTGTATTCCAAACTAAAGATTTATCTTTAATTTTAATATTCTCAGAATTTAACCATGTTTCTTCAATTAATTTTTTACCTTCAGACATGATGTCATCATCTCTAAAAACAGCACAATGCTTTTGCATTACTTTTTGCATCTGATCCCTTAAATCAGAAGTTGAAATGTCACCTTCGGTATTTCTTGTGCGATCAAATCTTGCAATAACTTCATCAATAACCGACTGAGGAACATCTTTATTGGGAGTATCTTTTTTTGTAGTATCATTAATTCTATCAGCAGCGGCTTTTCCAAAAACCACGAGATCTATAAGTGAATTTGATCCAAGCCTATTGGCCCCGTGAACACTTACACAAGCGGCTTCACCTACAGCCATTAAACCGGGAACAACTGACTCATCTCCATTTACTAAATTCATAACTTCACCATGGAAATTGGTTGGAATACCACCCATGTTGTAATGAACAGTAGGAATGATTGGAATTGGTTGTTTAGTTACATCAACCCCAGCAAAAATTTTAGCAGACTCAGAAATACCAGGTAATCTTTCTTCTAAAATATCAGAGTCTATATGGTCCAAATGAAGGAATGCATGATCCTTTTCTTTTCCAACACCACGACCCTCAATAATTTCTTTAGTGATTGACCTTGAAACGACATCTCTTGATGCAAGGTCCTTAGCAGATGGGGCATAACGTTCCATAAATCTCTCACCTTCACTATTAACTAAGTACCCACCTTCGCCTCTAGCTCCTTCAGTAATAAGACAGCCTACTCCATAAATGCCAGTAGGGTGAAATTGAACGAACTCCATATCTTGAAGAGGTAACCCAGCCCTTAAGACCATTGCGTTACCATCGCCTGTACATGTATGAGCAGATGTGGCTGAGAAATAAACACGTCCATAACCGCCAGTTGCAAGGACTACTTGCTTTGATTTAAATACGTGAAGTTTACCATCCTCTAAACACCAAGCAACAACGCCTCGACATTCACCATCTACCATTAGTAAATCTAAAACAAAATACTCAATGTAATAATCAACATCATGTTTAAGAGATTGACCATAAAGTGTGTGTATAATTGCATGACCAGTCCTATCTGCTGCAGCGCAAGTTCTTTGAGCAGTACCTTCGCCATAATTTTTTGTCATGCCGCCGAAAGCTCTTTGATAGATTTTCCCGTCCTCAGTTCTACTAAAAGGGACTCCGTAGTTTTCTAATTCTAAAACTGCTTTTGGAGCATTTTTACATAGGTACTCGATAGCATCTTGGTCACCTAACCAGTCAGATCCTTTAACAGTGTCGTACATGTGCCATCGCCAGTCATCATCACCCATATTTCCTAGCGCAGCTGATATACCTCCTTGAGCAGCAACTGTATGGCTTCTTGTTGGAAACACTTTTGAAATACATGCAGTTTTGTAACCATTCTCAACCGCACCTACTGTAGCACGTAGTCCCGATCCACCTGCGCCAACTACAACAACGTCATAATCATGATATTCAATTTCGTAACTCATTAATCAGCTCAATATTATTAAACCCAGGGATAAACAAGTCATACTAAAGATGCCACCTAGAAAGATTAAAACTAAAATTTCAGAAACTCTCTTAGTAGTCTCATCATGTATATAATCCTCCATAATTTCATGTACCCCCGTATACATATGAAATAACCCCAAGACTGTGAATATCAATATAAAGAGGATCGACCAAGTACTATTTAGATCAAGCAATATCTGGTCATAAGTCATATGTGAAAACTGGATGATCTTAAAAAATAAATAAGCGATCATTGGGATAAGAGCAATGGTGCTGTATCTGTGGAATTTCCAAGTATTTTTGGCTGAATTAAACATACTAAATGACACCATAAATGATAAACCAGATTAGTATGGTCAACAAACCTGATACAACAACTGTAATCCACCCTGTCAATTTGGCAGTAATTAGATCCAAGCCATACCCTGAGTCCCAGAACAAATGTTTTAGACATGCTGAAAAATAGAATAACACCGAAAATGTGAGACCAATAAGAATCGTTCTACCAAAAAGATTATTAAATACAAAATTTATAAAATCAAAAAGCTCGCTACTAAAAGCAAATGAGATCATGTAAAAAACAAGTAGCAAGCTACCTAATGAAGTAACGACACCTGTTATTCTGTGAAGAATTGAAAGAACAGATGTTACCTGCCATCTGTAGACCTGCAAATGTGGTGACAATGGATTAGTCATTAGTATATTTAATTATATCAAATAATATAATTTCTATGAAATTTTATTTTTTTCTTGGTATTAGAACCCAATAATCAAGGCTTAGTAAAACGTTCTGGTTGAATTTACCTTTTTCATCTTTTCCTTGAAACTGGTTTGGATGCGCATCACCGATACCATTAGTAACAATTCTCATTGCACCCAAAGAGTCTGAAATTTCAATTTTGTCAATTATCTTACTCCACGCAAATACAGTAGTACCTGCAAAACAGGGTGAAGCATGGGTGCCTCCATTAATACCTATTACTTTAAATGCATTTGAAAGACCATTAAAAGAAATTGCTCTTGTCAAACTTATTACATGACCACCATAAACAATTCTTTTCCCAAATCGACCAGTCTTCTCAACAAACTGATTAAAATGAACCTTTGCGTTATTTTGATAAAGTTTTGTAGCTAACATATGTTCAGATTCCTCAACTGTTATGCCATCGATATGATTGATATTTTCACCAATATCATAATCTTCATAACACAGACTCGAACCAGCTGCTGCAAAATCGTAGTTAAGACAATTAAAGTCATAGCTTAGAGAAATTTGTTTAATCTCTTCATTTGATAATTCAGTTTTAATTTTAGGAACTGTTGGGTTCAAACCTGTTAAGCCCTGATTTTTTTTTCGAACCATGACCCATCTTTTATAATCAATTACTTTCTCTTTTCTTTGATTAAAACCAGTTGAATGTACGTAGACAGTACCTGTTTCACCATTTGAATTTTCTTTAATCCCGATCACTTTTGACTCTGAATTAATTGTATCGCCTGGAAAAGCAGGTTTTAAAAATTTACATTCTGAGTAACCAAGATTTGCGATAGCGTTCAGAGATATATCTGGAACAGTTTTTCCAAATGCTACATTAAAAAGTAAAAAATCATCTACAGGTGAGTCATCATAATTTAAATTTTTTGCAAATTCTTTCGAAGAATGAAGTGCAAATCTTGATCCATATAAAGCGGTATATAGCGCGCTATCACCGGTTGTAATAGTGCGAGGTGTTGAGTGCTTAATGAGTTGATCCATATAGAAATCTTCAAAGAAATTGCCAACATTAAATTTACTTTGACCTTTGGAAATATCAGATACTTGCTCAGTATTATCCTCTGATACTTTTACTACTAGATCTTCAGCATCAAGAATTCTTTGCGCGTGCGCGACGTGAAGCTCTTCTATTTGATTTCCCTCAAATACAATAACGCCCACATTGGGATCTTTCTCTCGAGCTTCATTGAATGCACCAACAATCTTTCTTGCTTTTTCTAATTGTTCAATGGTTGGCGTGAATATTTTATTACAAATCTGAATCTGGCCAGGATGAATGAGAGTCTTCCCATCAAATCCGAGGCCATGACTATATATACATTCTTCCTCGAATCCACTTGGATCTCTTATGTCGTTGAAAACTCCGTCGAGAATAGACAGTTTAAATGCTTTGGACGCCATCATACATTTTTCAAAACTAGTTACGAGCGCAGTACGCTTTAGATCTTCGTCTAATCCAAGCTCTGCGGATAGATCATTGGTTCCCATTACAAAACATTTTAGAGAATTTGTTGATTTAGCAATTTCATATGCGTTTACAATTGATAGAGCCGTTTCCATCATAACCCATATTTTAATATCTTTAGATGGAAGATTTTTTTCAAAATTTAAAATATCTTTTGCATCATTTATCTTTGGTATTAAGACCGCATCAGGCTGGCACTTTTTAAAAATTTCTAAATCTTTTTTTCCTTCTTCAGTATCCTGAGAATTAATTCTTACAATTTGTTCTTTATTTTTGTTAAGTCCAGAGTTGACTAATTCAATAATTGCATTTCTCGCATCATTTTTAGCACTTAAGGATACAGAGTCTTCCAAATCATAAATAAGTGCGTCTACATCGAGTGAGGCACTCTTGTCTAATGCCTTTTGATTTGATCCAGGAACATATAAGACACTTCTTCTTGGTTTTCTTATGTCATTTCTCATTTGTTTAAATAGTCCTTTATCAGCATTTCAGCAATTTGAATAGTATTCAGAGCTGCACCTTTTCTAAGATTATCGGAAACGACCCAGATGGATAGTCCATTTTCTAAAGCAGTATCTTTCCTGATTCTTGAAATGTAAGTATCATCATTTCCCGCACATTCTTTTGGAGTAACATATCCACCATCTTCTCTTTCATCAAGAAGAGTGCACCCATCTGCATTCTTAATAGCTAGTCTTGCATCTTCGACAGTGACATGGTTTTCAAATTCAATAGATATTGCCTCAGAGTGTCCTATAAAAACTGGAACACGAACACAGGTTGCGCTTACCCTTATATCTTGATCAAGTATTTTATTTGTTTCTTCACTCATTTTTTGTTCTTCTTTTGTGTACCCATTTTCCATGAACTTATCTATGTGTGGGATAACATTAAAAGCAATTGGTTTTGTAAACATAAGATTATCTTTTATTTCATCAGAAAATAAATTTTTTGTTTGATCAAATAATTCATCCATACCTGCTTTACCTGCACCAGAAACAGATTGATATGTCGATACAATTACCTTTTTTATTTTACACAAATCATGAAGTGGCTTCAAAGCAACCACCATTTGTATTGTAGAACAATTTGGATTAGCAATTATGTTTTTATTTTTAAAATCTTTTAAAGCTTCTGGATTTACTTCTGGCACAATCAGCGGGACATCATTATGCATTCTGAAATTGCTTGAATTATCAATAACAATGCAGTTCTTTTCTGCAAATTTCGGAGCCCATTCATCAGCAGTACTACCACCAGCTGAAAATAAAGCAATTTGAACTTTTGAGGGATCAAATTTTTCTATGGACTCAACTGTTAATTGATCATCACCAAAGTCAACTCGTGAACCTTCACTTCTAGATGATGCAACTGGAAATATGTTTTTTGAATCAAATTTTTTTGAAGCAAGGATTGCTAACATTTCCCTTCCAACATTTCCAGTAGCTCCAACAACTGCTATATTTATACTCATTAATTAAAATTCTTTCTTATTTCACTTACTATTTGGTCACCCATTTCTGAAGTAGAAAGATTCTTTTTGTCATCACCAATCAAGTCCACTGTTTTATATCCATCTGACAGTACTTTATTCACTGAATTATTCACAATATCAGACTCAGCATCCATATTTAAAGAGTACTTTAAACACATAGCAAAACTTAAGATTGTTGCAATTGGATTAGCAATCCCTTTTCCTGATATATCGGGAGCTGATCCATGAACAGGTTCATACAAAGATTTCCTCATACCTTTAGAGTCTATTTCTCCAAGTGAAGCTGACGGTAGCATACCTAAAGAACCAGTTAACATGGCCGCTTCATCCGATAAAATATCACCAAATAAATTATCTGTTACAATTACATCAAATTGTTTAGGATTTCTTACTAATTGCATAGCACAATTATCTGCATACATATGAGAAAGATTGATGTCTTTAAACTCTTTTTCATGAATATAACTTACCTCTTCTCTCCATAAGATACCTGACTCCATAACATTTGATTTTTCACATGAAGTGACGTTTCCACTTCTTTTTTTCGCTAACTCAAAAGCTATTCTTGCAACTCTTCTGATTTCACTTGTAGTATAAGATTGAGTATTAATTCCTTTTCTAGAGCCGTCTGGTAATTGTTCAATCCCTCTTGGCTCACCAAAATAAATTCCTCCAGTTAATTCGCGTACAATCATAATGTCTAAACCTGAAACTAATTCAGGTTTGAGTGATGAGGCTTCAACCATTGACTCAAAACAAAGCGCTGGACGTAAGTTAGCAAATAAATCTAACTCTTTTCTTATTTTTAACAATCCTTGCTCTGGTCTCAATTTGAATTCTAAATCATCCCACTTTTGTCCACCCACTGCACCTAACATTACTGCATCGGATGAAAGAGCTTTTTCAAGAGTTTCATCAGCAAGTGGAGTGCCATATTTATCATAAGCAGCTCCACCTATTTCATCTTCTTCAATAACGAAGTTAACTCCGCTTAACTCACTTATGCATTGAGATATCTTTAGCGCTTCATTCATTACTTCTGGACCGATACCATCTCCAGGTAAGACCAATAATTTATATGTATTTGTCATTTTATTGTCTGACTATAAAGCCATGGATTACTTGACTTTTGTTTCTCTTCGAATGAAGAAATATGACTTACTTTGTTGAGTGTCATGCCGATATCATCCAACCCCTCAAGCAAACAGTTCTTCTTTGCTTCATCTAATTCAAAAGGCATTTCTTTTTGTGTGTTATTTTCAATATAACTGATTTTTTGATTCTCTAGATCAATTGTGAAGTTAAGACTGTCTTCAGCAGCAGAAAGCAGTACCTCAATCTCCTCATCTTTGAGCTTAATGGGTAGAATGCCATTCTTAAAACAGTTGTTATAAAATATGTCAGCATAACTTGATGCAATGATACATTTAATACCATAATCAGCTATAGACCAAGGCGCGTGTTCCCTTGATGACCCACAGCCAAAGTTTTTTCCTGTTATTAAGATTTGCGAATCTTTGTATTCATCTTGATTTAAAACAAAAGACTTTATTTCTTTATCATTTTCATCATATCTTAATTCATAAAAAAGATTTTTACCTAAACCAGTTCTTTTAATGGTTTTTAAAAACTGTTTAGGAATGATCATATCAGTATCAACATTCACCATCGGTAACGGTATTGCATTACTTTTTATAGTTTTAAATTTTTCCATTAAAATTCTCTACAATCTGACAATTTACCTTTGATAGCTGCAGCTGCTGCCATTGCTGGACTCATTAAGTGAGTTCTTCCTCCTCGACCTTGTCTGCCTTCAAAATTTCTATTCGATGTAGAAGCGCACCTTTCTTTTGGCTTAAGCTTATCTGCATTCATAGCAAGACACATTGAGCAGCCTGGATCTCTCCATTCAAATCCTGATTGAATGAAAATTTTATCTAAGCCCTCTTTTTCAGCTTGTTTTTTCACCAGTCCGGATCCTGGAACTATTATAGCATTCACATGTTCTGCAACTTTCCTACCATCGGCAATTTTTGATACTGCGCGTAAATCCTCAATACGGCCGTTAGTGCAAGATCCTATGAAAACCTTATCAATTTTTATATCTGTCATATTTGTATTTGGTTCTAGCCCCATGTATTCAAGTGCTCTGAACATAGATTTTTGCTTTTCAGAGTCCGATATTTTTGCAGGATCTGGAACGTTACCATTTATTGAAACTACATCTTCAGGACTTGTTCCCCAAGTAACTTGCGGTACAATTTCGTCCGCATCAATTTTAATAACTTTGTCATATTTAGCTCCATCATCGGAAGCGAGAGATAACCAATAATCAGCAGCTGAGTCAAATTTATCCTGAGATGGGGAGAAGGGTCTATTTTTCAAATATTCAACTGTTGTTCTGTCTGGACTAATCAAACCTGCTCGAGCACCAGCTTCTATGGACATATTACAGACAGTCATCCTTCCTTCCATAGATAATGACCTTATGACTTCACCGCTGTATTCAATAACATAACCTGTTCCGCCTGCAGTGCCAATTGTCTGTATAATCTTTAAAACTACGTCTTTAGCTGTGACACCTACGGGAAGCTTACCATTGATTTGGATATTCATATTTTTTGCTTTTGTTTGAATTAGTGTCTGGGTTGCAAGTACATGTTCAACTTCAGAAGTTCCAATTCCCCATGCTAATGCACCAAAAGCACCATGAGTTGAAGTATGACTATCTCCACAAACAATAGTCATGCCTGGCTGAGTGAAGCCTTGTTCAGGTCCAATAATATGAACTATTCCTTGTCTTTGATCAGCCATTGAAAGAAATGTAATGCCGTGTTCGTCACAATTTGCTTCTAGAGTTTCAACTTGAAGTTTTGACTCTGGATCATCAATTCCCTTATCTCTGTCCATGGTCGGAATATTGTGGTCGGCAGTTGCTAGTGTAAACTCAGGTCTTCTGACTTTTCTATTAGCTATTTTGAGTCCTTCAAATGCTTGAGGGCTTGTGACTTCGTGGACAAGATGTCTATCGATATATAATATAGAAGTGCCATCATCATTGTCTGAAACTAGATGGTCTTGCCATATTTTATCGTATATCGTCTTTGGACTATTCATGCCTACTAATAATTATTAAATGAAAATTTAAAAAAGAAAAATTATTCTTTATTTTCTTCAACATTTTCAGGAGTTTCTTCACTTGTTTCTGTCTGTGAAGCTTCCTGTTTTTGCTCCGCGTCAGTAGATGCTTCATTTGGCTCTTTCTGTTCTAATATTTCATTTTCAACATCGGGCGCATCGCCCAGAGCTTCAGCTGTCTCAACTTCATCTTCTTCAACGCCATATAAACTTGCAAGATCAGGTTGTTTTTTTCTTATTCGCTCTACGATACGAGCTTTCTTTCCAGTCAATTCTCTTAAGTAGTACAACTTTGCACGTCTCACCTGTCCACTTCTAACTACTGATATCGACTCAATTGAAGGGCTAAATAATGGAAATACTCTTTCAACACCTTCACCAAAGGAGATTTTTCTTACTGTAAAACACGAACTTAAACCTCGATTTCTTTTAGCTATACAAACGCCCTCAAAACCTTGAACTCTCTCTCGAGTACCCTCAGTAACCTTTACATTTACTCTTACAGTATCACCTGGATGAAACTGAGGAATTTTCTTGCCTTTGATTAGCGTTTTAATCTGATCTTTTTCAAATTGTTCTACAATGTTCATTGGTAACCTCGAAGGGTGTTTTAATACTTTATTTCAATAATGTCTTGTTTTTTTTGTAGTTTTTCCATAAATCAGGTCGATTCTTTTTTGTGATTTTTTCTGCCATTTCAAGCCTCCACTTTGTGATTTTTTTATGGTGCCCACTTAATAAAACCTCAGGAATCTCGATATTTTTCCATTTTTTTGGACGTGTGTATTGAGGATATTCTAATAAACTATTTGAAAATGACTCTAAGTCTTTCGATGAATCATCTCCAAGAGTTCCCGGTAATAATCTAATGATTGACTCAATTACCGCTTGGGACGCAACCTCACCACCTGCAAGAATAAAATCTCCAATACTCACTTCCTCAATATTATGATAATCCAAAACTCTTTGATCTATGCCTTCGTATCTACCGCATATCATTATAACTCCCTTTTTTTTACTGAAGTTTTGAACCTGCTTTTGCGATATACGTTTCCCACGAGGGCTTAAATAAAGTAGTGGATAGTCTGATTTATTTTTTATGCCTTTGTAACTTTCCGAAATAGCCTTACTTAACATTTCAGGTTTTAAAATCATTCCTGGTCCGCCTCCTGCTGTTGTACCATCTACAGACTTATGAATGCCTTTAGCAAATTTCCTTGGATTTATAGTTTTTAAAGACCAAATTTTATTTTTAAGTGATCTGCCTATATTTCCTATACCTAACACACCTGGGAAAATTTCAGGGAACAATGTAATGACTTTAACTTTGTATGCACTCATTATTGATAATCACTTATATTTTTTACTTTAAGAATATTATTTTTTACATCAACTTCATCAATTACATTCTTTGAGTATGGAATAAAAAAAGTTTTTTTATTTTCATCGGTAATTTCTATTACATCGTTTGCACCGTAATTGGCTATGTTCGTAACTTCTCCAATTATGTTATAACTTTCATCCATAACCTTCATATTTTTTATCTGGTAATAATAATATTGCCCATCTTCAGATATTTCAGGAAACTTATGTGTTTTGACTGTAATATTATTGTTAATAATATCTTCTGCTTTTTCTCTGGTATCAATTTCATGCACAGATGCAACAAGTAAATTTTTTGTTGTACTTACTTTACTGAGCTGTACGTCTATGTATTTATCTCCAATAGTTATTGGACCATAATTAAAAATATCTTCAGCATTCTTAGTATAAGAAATTATTTTAAATTGCCCTTTAAGACCTCTTGCTGAACTTACTTTACCTATAACAACCAAGTCACTCATCAAAAGTAGTATTAAAATGTTATTTTATTTATTTCTTCACCTCTAACTTTTTTTGTCTTCAGTTGGCGCTTCTTCTGCTGGAGCTTCTTCTGCTGGAGCTTCTTCTGCTGGAGCTGCTTCTGCTGGAGCTGCTTCTGCTGGAGCTTCTTCTACTGGAGCTTCTTCTGCTGGAGCTTCTTCTGCTGGAGCTGCTTCTTCTGCTGGAGCTTCTTCTGCTGGAGCTTCTTCTTCTGCTGGAGCTTCTTCTGCTTCTTTAGCTGCTGCTAATCTTTCCTGTGCTTTCTTTTTTGGCATTGCTTTCTTAGGATTGTTTCCTTGAGCTGGCATTGCTATAACGCCTGCAGCACCTAAAAATCTTGCAACTTTGTCTGTAGGCTTTGCTCCTTTTGAAATCCAATTCTTGATTGCTTCAATATCTAATTGAATTCTTTTATCATCATCTTTTTTGAGCAAAGGATTGTATAGTCCAACTTTCTCAATAAATTTTCCGTCTCTAGGACTTCTAGAGTCTGCAATAACAACTCTGTATACAGGCCTCTTTTTTGAGCCTGCTCTGGATAATCTTATTTTTAAAGCCATGTTTTTCTCCTATTATTTTTTAAAAATATCACTTGGTATCATATTCCCAAACTGACCAGACAACTGGTCTGGACTCATTGAACCCATTCCATTTTTTGAGAATTTTTTCATCATGTCCGTCATCTTTTTGTGTTGTTTAAGAACTCTATTTATATCTGAAACCTTAGTTCCAGATCCCGTTGCAATTCTTTTTTTTCTAGAGCCATTAATAATTTTTGGCTTACTTCTCTCATATTTTGTCATCGAAAGTATAATGGCTTCTTGTTTCATTATTGAATTCTCAGCAGAGTCATTATGACTTATTTTATTTTCTAAATTCTTTAAGCCTGGAATAAATTTCATAATACTTGATAAACCACCCATTTTTTTCATCTGCCTTATTTGAGAAAGAAGATCGTCGAGATCAAATTCACCTTTTTGTAGCTTTGTTGCCATTCTTTCAGCATCTTGCTCATCAATATTTTCTGAAGCTTTTTCAACGAGTGATACAATGTCACCCATACCTAAAATTCTATTAGCAATTCTCTCGGGATGAAAAATTTCTAAATCATCAATATGTTCACCAACACCCATAAATTTTATTGGACAATCAGTAATATATTTCATGCTGAGCGCAGCGCCCCCACGAGCATCTCCATCAACTCTTGTAATTATTGAGCCAGATAATTTAATTTTATTCGAAAAATCTTTGACGACATTCACTGCCTCTTGTCCTGTTAAACTATCTAAAACAAGAAGTGTCTCAATAGGGCTTATCTCTTTTTCCAACTGAGATAACTCATTCATTAAAATATCATCAATGTTTGTTCTTCCAGCAGTATCTAAAAGTATACAGTCAATATTATTGAGTTTTGCAAACTCTATTGCTCTTTTTGATATATCAATTGGCATTTGATTTTCTACTTTTGGCAATATGCTTATGCCAATATCATCAGATAACTTTTTTAATTGATCAAATGCTGCTGGTCTATTTATGTCAAGTGAGACAGTTAAAACTGATTTATTTTTTTTATTTTTAAGGTAGTTTGCAATCTTTGCGACCGTAGTAGTTTTTCCGGAACCTTGTAAGCCTGCAAACAAATAATAATTGGATTTATTTTCATCAATTTGTAAATCAGACATGCTGCCACCAAGAGTTTTTACTAATTCATCGTTGACAATCTTTGTAATCATTTGTGCAGGGGTGATAGATCTAAGCACCTCCTTGCCTATTGATTCTTGTCTAATGTGATTAATGAATTCTTTTGCAACAGGAAGTGCAACATCAGCTTCCAAAAGGGCTCTTCTTATATCCCTCATTGCTTCATCAAAACTTTTCTCATCTATTGAACCAGTTTGTTTTAGTCCCTTAAAAATTGACTCAAAACGTTCAGATAAATTTAAAAACACTATAACTCCTTTATTCCAATGGCTATCGCACCAGTGGGCGAAACTCGCTGACTGATGTCGACACCAAATTTTGGCACCGCAATTTTTATTCTTGCGGAAAACGAAAGCAAATTATGTGGTAATTATAATTATGTCAAGTTATAAGCGAAAAAGTTAAATTTCTGGTATATTTAAAGACTAAATATAAGAAAACTATGAGAGAATTTAAATTCATCAAAATGAATGGATTGGGAAATGATTTTGTAATTATAGACCAAAGAAAGAATACTATTTCATTAAGTAAGAAAGATATTGTCTCTATTTGTGATCGTGATGATGGAGTTGGTTGTGATCAATTAATCAATATTTTACCGCGTCAGGATGATGGAAATATTTTAATAGAATTTTTTAATTCCGATGGAGAAGAAATTCATGCATGTGGTAACGGATCAAGATGCGTTGCAGACTTACTCATGACCGAAGAGAATGTAAACTCAATAAAACTTTCTACAAAAGAAAAAACTATTTCTTGTCAGAAAATTGGTGATAACTGCGTGAGTATTGATATGGGTATACCAAATTTTGAATTAAAGGAAATTCCAGTCAAAACTGATATAGATTTGAATTCATTAAATTTTCAAATAAACAATCAAGTATTAGCAAACCCTTTCTTCGTAAATGTTGGAAATCCACATGTCATTTTTTTTGTAAATGAAATTAGTGATTATAGGATTGAAGAGATAGGTCCAGTAATCGAAAATGATTTAATTTTTCCAGAAAAAATAAATGTTTCATTATGCAAAATTGTAAATAAAGAACTTATTGATCTAGTTGTTTGGGAAAGAGGTGCTGGCAAAACTCTGGCATGTGGAACGGCCGCATGTGCTGCTGCCGTAGCTGCAGTCACAAATAATCATGTATCAGAAAAAATACAAGTTAGGTTGCCTGGTGGGATTTTAGATATAAATTATTCTAAAGGAAAAACAGTTGTAATGTCTGGCCCTACAGAAATAAATTTTAATGGAGAATACAAGATAAATTAATGAATACTGATAAAAATGACTCAATTGAAGTTTTTTTTAATGACTCCTGTAGTGTCTGTAGAATGGAGATAAATCATTACAAAAAACAAAGTAGTAGTATTAAATGGACAGATATTACGAATAATGAGTCTGCCCAATTAAAAACAAATAAAGATAGCAAGAGCCTTTTAAGAAGACTCCATACTATTCATAACCAGAAACTCTATCAAGGAATTGATGCGTTCCTTGTAGTCTGGAAAACACTGCCAAATTACAAATGGCTATACTATATTGTAAGAACCCCGGTTATTTATCACCTTGGTTATGTTTTTTACGAAATAATAGCTTCAATTCTTTACTTTAAAAATAGACATCAAGATAAATCATAAGATGGATACAAATGAGGTAAAAACATATGGATGCAGATTAAATTTTTATGAGTCTGAAGTAATAAGGAAATTTGCTAAAAAACAAAATATAAGTAACAGCACATTTATAAATGGATGTGCGGTGACAAACAAAACAATTGCTGACTTAAAATCAGAAATAAGAAAAATTAAGAGAGAAAAACCTGATAGAAAAATTGTTCTTACAGGGTGTGCTGCCCAGATACACCAAGAAGAGTTTTCAAAAATGAGTGAGATTGACGCTATTATTGGTAATAAAGAGAAGCTTGAAGAAAAAACATATGAAAGACTCAGAACCGCAAATGATAAAGTAAATGAAGTGGGTGATATTCTCCAGGAAAGTCAGGCTATTGCTCCAATTATTGATAAAGTAGAACAAAGAATTAGAGGGTTTGTACAAATTCAAAACGGCTGTGATCATAGATGCACTTTTTGTATAATTCCGTACGGCAGAGGGAACTCAAGAAGTGTAAAGCCGAATAATGTAGTTAAACAAATTAAAAATCTTTTAGAAAAAAATTATAAGGAAGTAGTACTCACAGGAGTTGATCTTACAAGTTATGGTCACGACTTTGAAGACAAGAAAACAATTACGGATTTAGTAAAATTAATTTTTTCTGAAGTTCCAAATCTAAAAAGACTAAGATTGTCCTCATTAGATATTGCTGAAATAGATGATGATCTTACAAATCTTATAGGGACTGAAAAAAGAATCCTTCCTCATATTCATTTATCACTTCAAGCTGGAGATAATATGATACTTAAACGAATGAAGAGGAGACATCTTCGTGAAGATGCGATTAATAAAATAAACAAAATTAGATCCGTAAGACCAGATGTAGTATTTGGTGCAGATTTGATAGCTGGATTTCCTACTGAGACAGAGGAAATGTTTAATAATACAATCAAGCTTGTTGAGGAGTGCAATATTTCATTCTTACATGTTTTTCCCTTTTCCCCTCGAGAAGGAACACCTGCATCGAGAATGCCACAATTAAATCGAGAAATTATTAAAAAAAGAGCTAAAATTTTAAGAGAATTAGGAAATGAGCAAATTTTAAAATACTACAATAAATTAGAAAATACAGAAATTAATCTAATTGTTGAGAGTGAAAGTAGAGGTAGATCAGATGGATTTGCTAAAGTAAATCTTAATCAAGATTACGGTAACGGAAATCTAATTAAGATGCTTGTTACTGGAAGTGACTCGTCTGGTTTAAGCGGTAATATTATTGTTTAAAAATTTTAGGTCAGAAATTTCAAAACTATTTGTTGGTTCAAAAATAAATCAAGAGTCTTTAGATCAACTAGAAGAATTATTAATTTCATCTGATGTAAACATTGAAACTGCTGGACAAGTAATTTCGACACTTGCCAAAAAAACGATTTCCAAAAATGGAAATATCGATGAGATTACTGCTCATCTTAAGGATATACTTATCGATATGTTAATGCCTTACGAGCAAACTTTAAATTATCAGTTCTCAGATGTACCACGCATTGTACTTATGGTTGGTGTTAATGGGTCAGGCAAAACAACAACAATTGCAAAGATAGCTAATAATTTTGTTTCAAAAAATCAAAGTGTTTTACTTGTTGCTGCAGATACATTTCGTGCAGCTGCAACAGAACAATTACAATTATGGTCAGAAAAAATAGGTACTGATTTTATTTCAGAAACTGAGGGTTCTGATCCGGCAAGTATAGTTTATAAATCGGTCTTACGAGCAAAAGAGTTAGGCAATCAAGTTATTATAATTGATACTGCTGGCCGTCTACACAATAAAATTGATTTGATGGATCAACTTGGAAAGATAAGTAGAGTTTTAAAAAAGCATGACGAGAAATATCCCCATGACGTGATAATGACAATTGACGCTACTACTGGACAAAATGCTCTCAAGCAAGTTGAAGAATTTAATAAATATGTGACTTTGACTGGCATCATATTATCAAAGTTTGATACAAGCGCATCAGGTGGAACTCTTTTGTCTATTACAAATAAAACAAAATTACCTATTAATGGCTTAGGTATTGGCGAAAATTTAGAGGATTTAAAAGATTTTATTTCTAGAGATTTTGTAGAAGAGATTTTAAAAAACTAAAACGGTCTTATAAATGAAATGGTAGCACTTTCAGTGCCAGGATTTTTGTTGCCGATACTTGCATTTGAAATATGGTTGACATTAAATCCCACTCTTCCGTTAGCAGTTTGGTAAGAAAACTCAAGTTGGCTTCTAAACTCTATGTTATGCCCTAAATCTTTACTGCTGCCTCTGTCGTAATAACCAGCTGCAAAACTTGGAGTAAAATTCCATTTTGAAGAAATTACATAATCTTTTCTTAGGCCAGAGTATATATACTTACCACTGTCGCTATTGAACATAGCTCCAACAAATGGCTTAAGATCAAAATTATTATTGTAAAAATTTTGGCCGTAAAGATACTCAAGTCTCATTTCTGCTGAATCAATTGTATCGTTAATATCGAATTGACCAATTGAAAATGATAATTGATCATCAGCCTTAATCATGTAAGTACTAAATGATAAAACAATTACAAAAAAAGCAATCTTTAACTTATTCATTAAATTAATTACTGTATCTAACAAATGTATCGGCAGTTTCGCCTTCTTCAAGATATCCACCTGACCAAGTCACACAACCACCTGACCATTTAACTACATTTCCATCACTGTCGCAGACTGGGTCTGAGCTTTCATCAAGAGTAGCTACAATTTCCTGATATTCATCAATATCTTCTCTCGTTGTCAACTCCGTTTCGTTATCCATAGAATCATCTGAGACTTGTTGTTCGGTCTCAGACATTGTTTCAGGTCCCGAGTCTTCCTCTACGCCACCAGCAAAAACAATACTTGATCCAAGCATAGAGAACAAAATAATTTTTAGTAAGTATATTTTCATGAGGTCTCCTTAATCTTAAAGACTTATACATAATTTATTTAAGTGGTCAAATAACAACTATAATGTGTCAAAATATAGACACTATTTCAATTGTTTTCGAGATTTATAATAAATATATCCAAATCCAAACAGTATTATTATAGCTGGAGACAACCATAAAACGTAAGTATATGGATCGAAGGGCGGTGTCATCAATATCCAGTCACCATATTTATCAACAAGAAATTGTTTTATATCTTCATCACTTTTGCCCTTTGTAATTTCTTCTTTAATTATTATTTTTAGGTCCTCAGCAAGTTCTGCATTTGACTCATGAATCGTTTGTCCCTGACAAACAAGGCAACGCACTTCTTTGAATAAATTATTAGCTCTTTCGTCACTTGTTTGGGCATGAATGAAATAACCAGGTAGGTAAAGCACAAAATTAACGAAAACAATAAATATAAAACTTTTCTTCATCTTGAGTCTTTCAAAATAGGTACAATAATTTCATCTAGCTCGCTCATATGTATTGGTCCAATATGTTTATATATTACTTTTCCATCTCTAATAATGAACGTTTCTGGTACACCATAAACTCCAAGGTCAATTGCAGTTCGTCCTGACTGGTCAACTCCTATATTTTTAAATGGATTACCAAGCTTATTAATAAAATTTACTGCCTCACTTGGCTTATCTTTATAATTTAGACCATATAGTTTTACGTCGTGTAGATTATTGAGCACCATAAGTATATCGTGCTCTGCTCTACAAGGTACACACCAAGATGCCCATACATTCAAAATAAATGTTCCTTCTTCATTTAACTCTTCAGATCGAACATTCGACTTACCAGCTAATAAACTTGGAAGTGAGAATTCTGGTAGAGGCTTACCAATAATAGGTGATGATATTTTTGAGGTATCATTACTAAGTGAAAAATAAAAAAATACACTAAGCACAATGATCAATAAAATAGGAACGTAATAAATTATTCTTTTAGGCATTGATTTTTTTATTTTTAATAAATACTGACAAGACACCGCCTAAAATAATCAAAATTACACCTATCCATAAGAAAGTCATAAATGGTTTTACATGTATTCTCACACTAATAGAATTTGTTGCTTGGGTTACATTCATAACAATATATATATCTTCAAAAAGCCTGTGAACAATGCTCGTTTCTGAAGTTATAGTTGGTGGATCATTATAAAATCTTATTTCGGGACTGAACTTCTCAACTTGTTTATTGTTGTCCATGAGATAAAAAATCGCTTGAATTGAATTATAATTCTGTTTTTCAAATTGATTTATTTTTTCAAATTTAAAAGTGTTATCTGATAGCTTTAAAGTATCTCCAACTTTTGCATCAAATATCTTTTCTTCTGAGTAAACCGCATTGCTAACTATAGCTAAAAGAAGTAATCCAAATCCTGAATGAGAGAGAGTTCTTCCAAGACTAGGTGTGATAATTATATTATTCCTTGAATAAATAATTCCTGAAGAGACTGATGTTAATATTAAAATGATACATAAAAATATAATTGCAAGTTCCGTCAAAGAGAAAAGATAAAAATATAAACTTAAAATTAGAACCAACGTTAAACTGGAAATGAGAACATATCTCATCTTAACAATTACATTAGATAATTTACCAGCAGTCCAATTGACAAGCGGTGATATTATCATGAAAAGTAGAAGTATAATTATCACCGGAGTAATTGTCATAACATAATAACTAGGACCTACAGTGAGACTAGTGTTTAAAACAAGGTCAGTAAAAAGAGGATATATTGTTCCAAGGAAAACAATAAATAATATTGTAATCAACACCCAATTGTTAACCATAATTCCTGCATCTCTACTCACTAATGAATAACTATTCTCTTTATCAATTCCATCTGATTTTAATGCGTAAATAGTGAAAGATGTAATTAAGACTAAAAATAAAAAACTAAGAATGTATAGTCCGCGACCCGGATCAGAAGCAAATGTATGTACAGAATTTAATACACCAGATCTAACTAAAAATGTTCCCATTAAACTTAATGAGAAGGTTATAATTGCGAGTAATACAGTCCAAGACTGCATTGTATTTTTCTTTTGTAATACTACAACACAGTGAATAAGTGCTGTGGCTGCCAACCAAGGCATTAGTGATGCATTTTCAACTGGATCCCAAAACCAATATCCACCCCAACCCAACTCGTAATATGCCCAGTAAGATCCTAATGCAATTCCTGCTGTTAAAAATGTCCAAGCTAAAAACGTCCATGATTTAACTGTTTCGGCCCATACATTATTTATATTGCTCGTTAATAAGCCTGCTACCGCCAAACTAAAGACAAGAGAGAAACCAACGTAACCAAAGTACAAAATTGGAGGATGAATCGCTAAAAGTGGGTCTTGAAGAATTGGATTTAATCCCAATCCTTCTGATTGAGGGCTTTCATTTAAAGCAAATGGATTTGATAAAGCAATTGAAAATAATACAAAACCAATAATTAAGATACTTTGAATTGCGGTTACTTTATTCTTATAAAGTTTATCTCTTTCTGCTGAAAGACTGTAAAGAAAGTTAAAAAGAGTTAGTATTAGTATCCATAAGAGCAAACTTCCCTCATGATTACCCCATGCTCCAGAGATTTTATAAAGAAAAGGTTTTTCTGAATGTGAATGAAAAGTAACAAGTTCAAAACCAAAGTTCGATTGAGTAAATAAGAAAATAAGAATTAAAAAAGCCAGAGCTATACATGTAAATTGTATAGTTGAAAATAATTTCACATTGTTATTAGTATATGAATTTGTAGTAAATAAATTTAAAGACTGCAAAATAGAAGTTGCTAAACAAATGATTAGTAAAAGATTACCAGAAAGGCTTATTATATTGTTCATTCTCCCTGCCAATTTCCCGTCTGCTTTAATGAGTCTATTACTTCGGGTGGCATATAATTTTCATCATGTTTAGCAAGAACTTTCAAAGCAACAAATAATTCATCCTTAATATACTTTCCTTCCACAACAACTCCCTTATCCTCTGCAAATAAATTTGGCAGTATACCCTCAAACTTGACTGAAATTTCCTCATTTCCATCATTAATTTTAAATCGATGTATTCCATTGGGTTCACTTTGAATAGAGCCATTAGAAACAAGGCCTCCTAAACGAAGTATTCTGACGTCGCTAGTATTCAGATCTTGAAGCTCGCTTGGGCTATAGAAGTAAACAATGTTATCCCTTAAATTGTATACAATTATTAAAATTGAAATTGCTAATACAATTAAACTCAATAAAAATTTTATAAGCCTTTTTTTAACTGGACTGGTCACTTTGTTTTTCTAAATTTATAAGCTTTTTCTTTTTCTCATTTAATTTCATAAGGTTCATAATAAATACATAAGAAATAATTGAAAAAAATATAATGTATGATGACCATACATAAAATCCGTAACCACCCATAGAAAAGAAATCAGTCATATATTTTTTGTCTCAATCTTGATATTCTAGTTTCAATAAACTCTATTCTTAGTCTAACTGAAAACATCGTTATTAAAAAACATAAGCTTGCAAATGCCATTATAAATAACGGCACAAGCATACTTTCGTCTATGCTTGGAGAAGAAAACTTTGAAATTGAGGCTGGCTGATGTAATGTATTCCACCAATCAACGGAAAATTTTATAATAGGTACGTTTATAAATCCAATCATAGCAAGTGCAGCTGATATCTTTGAAGCTAAATCTTTATTGGAAATTGCTTGCCACAAAAAAATGTAAGCCAAGTACAGAAAAAATAACAATAACATAGATGTAAGTCTTGCATCCCAAACCCACCATACACCCCAAGTAGGTTTGCCCCATATACTTCCAGTTACAAGAGCAATCAGAGTGAACACAGCTCCAATTGGTGCGATTGATTTAGCAACTAAATTAAAAATTGGATTTCTAGTTATAAACCAAATTGTACAGGAAACAGCTAGAACACTATATGACATAAGTGCCCACCAAGCTGATGGAACATGCACATACATAATACGCATGGAGTCTCCTTGAATATAATCTGGTGGTGATCCATATAAGGCAAAGTAAGATCCAATTATAAAGGAGATAATCGTCGTTATGACTAAAAATGGAGTAAACCTATCAAGCACGTCAAAGTATGATTTTTTCAATTTTAGATACATAAGTCCATTATATTATTGCTGTACATAAAGACTATTCACCATAAAGACGCAGACCATAGGAAGACGCATAAATAGAAATCACAAACGACATCATCGATAACGCTATAAGGATTGGCCAAGAATGGGGATCAACTCCGAATATAATAAAAGGCACTAATAAGGGTATAAGAATTATGCCTTTAAGAAAAATAGTTCTTTTTGCACCTAAAGTTAAAGCGCTGACAAAGGTTGCAACAAATACCATCCCCGTTGAACCAATAACTAAATTAATTAAGATAGGAAAAATATCTGAAAATGAAAGTTGAAAAAGTAAACTCAAAAAAGGTAGTATGACAATTAGTGGTAAACAATTGATTATCCAATGTGCAATAAATTTTGCACATATTATAATTTCAAGTGAGTTATATCTTTGTAAAATTAGGTCAAGAGAACCATCTTCATAATCAGAATAAAATATTCTCTCTAAAGTTAATAAGATTGAAAGTGAGATACTTATCCAAATTATACCTTTAAAAATCACACGTAATTGCTCACTGTCTGATCCAAATATAAAAGGTATCAAAACAACAACTAAAATATAAAATGATCCCGTAAATAAAAAATTTGAGCTCGTAAAAAATGCAATTTTTAAATCTCTGTTAATTAAATCGTACAAGGATTTCATAATTATAAAATAATCTCTCCATCTGATTTATAATCTAACTCTGTATTTGTTGTTATAATTGCTATACCACCACTTTGATTATGGCTTTCAATTTCATTTACTAATATTGATCTATTTTTAGAATCTAAAAATACAAATGGTTCGTCTAAATACCATATTGGGACACTGCAAAGTTTCAGTTTCAGTAGTGACAAGCATTTTTTTTGTCCATCACTTAAAGAGCTAATGTCCTTGTCAATAACTGTATTTAAGTTGTATTTCTGTAGTAATGAGTTTACATCAATTTTTTTTCCAAAAAGAATTTCCCAAAGTTTTAAATTTTTTGAAACAGATAGATTCTCCTTGAGTGCATTTTTTTGACCGATAAAACTAAATTTTTGAAAAAATTTAAGATCATCTTTGATATCTTTATCGTCAAAGAGAATAGTTCCGTTATAATTTTTGATCAGTGATGATAAAACTCTTAAAAGTGTTGTTTTACCTGAACCATTGCTTCCTTTTATTAAATAAGTTTCACCCTCGTTTATCTCGGCCGAAATTCCTTTTAAAACTAAGCTTTCTCCTCTAAAACATTTTAATTCATTAATTGATAGTTTTTTCATAAAAAATTGTGTTGATAGCTGCTATAATTAGTCCTATTAATACCCCCAGTAAACCCTCTATGTACGATAGCTTTAAAACAAAAAAAACCATAAAAATTGCCAATAATAGCTACGTCATTTCCAGTCTAAAAGAGGCCGAAAAACATGGTTTATTAAATATATCATATTTACCATTTTCAATAAAAGTCCTTCTCGAAAATTTGATTAGAAATGAAGATGGAAAATCAGTAACTAAAGAAGATATTCAAGAATTTTCTAAATGGAAAAAATCTGGGAGCATTAATAGAGAAATTAACTTCAGACCAGCACGAGTATTAATGCAAGATTTCACTGGCGTTCCAGCTGTAGTTGACCTTGCTTCAATGAGAGCTGCTATAGAAAAGCAGAATGGTGATCCAAAAAAAATAA
>ENA-OSEY01000728-OSEY01000728.1-marine-metagenome-genome-assembly--contig:-NODE-728-length-23359-cov-3.820978_pt1 | contig 23359 bp, 21 predicted proteins | sample MGYA00248465_ERZ534230 | MGnify/ENA primary metagenome ERZ534230 (study PRJEB26409, sample SAMN06344110) | marine metagenome | isolation source: Sea water from surface | place: Atlantic Ocean:Southern...
AAACATTTGTATGGGAACAACAAAAGAGGGTGATTACATCATACCACCCATGCCACCCATACCGCCCATGCCGCCCATGCCGCCCATATCAGGCATACCACCAGCTGCAGGTGTGTCCTCGACCACTTCAGAGACCATTGCCTCGGTAGTAATCATTAATCCAGCAATAGATGCCGCGGCTTGAAGTGCAGTTCTTGTAACTTTGGCAGGATCAAGGATTCCCATTTCTATCATGTCACCATACTCGCCAGTACCCGCGTTGTAGCCAAAGCTGTCCTTACCCTGCTTCACTTTATCTACGACCACAGAACCTTCGTCTCCAGAATTCTCAACAATCTGTCTCAATGGAGTTTCCATCGCTCTCAACGCAATCGAAACGCCCACCGTTTGATCATTATTCTCGCCTTCAAGATCTGATATTTTTTGTAAAACTCGAATCAAGGCAACTCCACCACCAGCCACTACACCTTCCTCTACTGCGGCTCGAGTCGCGTGCAGAGCATCTTCAACTCTAGCTTTCTTTTCCTTCATCTCAATTTCAGTTGTGGCTCCGACCTTTATCACTGCCACACCGCCAGCTAACTTCGCGACACGCTCTTGGAGCTTTTCACGATCATAATCAGAGCTCGTCTCCTCAATCTGCGCTCGAATCTGCTTGACTCTTGATTCGATCGCCTCTCCTTGCCCTGCACCATCTACGATAGTGGTGTTCTCTTTTGTCATAGTAACGCGCTTAGCTGTACCCAAATGTTCAATCGTTGCTCCCTCAAGGTCTAGGCCAACTTCCTCTGAAATCACAGTGCCACCAGTAAGGATTGCGATGTCTTCCAACATTGCCTTTCGCCTGTCACCAAATCCTGGTGCTTTACAAGCAGATACCTTAACAATTCCTCGAAGATTGTTTACCACTAATGTTGCTAAAGCCTCACCTTCAACATCTTCGGCGATTATCAGAAGAGGTTTGCCCGCTTTCGCAACTGCTTCCAGTAAGGGGAGAAGCTCCCGAATATTCGAGATTTTTTTATCCGCCAATAAAATGAGTGGGCTTTCTTGCTCAGTGCTCATGTTATCTTGATTATTTATAAAATATGGAGACAAATAGCCACGATCAAACTGCATTCCCTCAACAATATCCAGTTCATTTTCTAGGCCACTTCCTTCCTCAACAGTTATCACTCCCTCTTTTCCAACTTTATCCATTGCTTCGGCGATAATGTCACCGATCGCAGTATCACTATTGGCTGAGATTGTTCCAACCTGCGCTATCTCCTTGCTGTCAGAGCATGGCTTAGCGATCGAAGCAATCTCTTCTGTAGCTGCCAGCACGGCTTTGTCGATCCCTCTCTTTAAATCCATTGGATTCATGCCTGCAGCAACAGACTTCAAACCTTCATTGACAATGGTCTGAGCTAAGACTGTAGCAGTTGTAGTTCCGTCACCAGCATCATCTGATGCTTTCGATGCAACATCTTTAATCATTTGAGCTCCCATATTCTCAAATTTATCCTTCAACTCAATTTCTTTTGCAACAGAGACACCGTCTTTGGTGACTGTTGGAGCACCAAACGATTTATCTAAAACTACATTCCGTCCCTTTGGACCGAGTGTTACCTTTACCGCATTCGACAAGACATTGACTCCTTCAAGCATACCTTGACGTGCGTTATTACCAAATTTAACTTCTTTAGCTGTCATGATTGTTTCCTTAACCTAAATTTTATGTTTGTGTGTTATGCGTCGATGACTGCTTTTATGTCACTTTCACTGAGGATTATTAGCTCTTCACCATCAACATCAATTTTGTCATTCCCGGCATACTGACCGAATACAACAGTATCACCAACTTTCACATCTACTGCCCTAACCTCTCCGTTATCTAAAATACGTCCGCTACCAACAGCGACAACTTCTCCTTGGTTTGGCTTCTCCTGTGCAGAACCGGGCAATAATATTCCGCCTGCGGTCGTTTGTTCTTCTTCTTCGCGCCGAACGATGACTCGGTCGTGCAATGGACGAATTTTCATAATTTTTCTCCAAAAGATAGATTTTTATTTATAGTTTAATCGCGTTAACTTTCGCTAATTGGGAATATGGTGATTCACATTAACATTTTCAAGTGTCTTTGGTATTTTTTTTAATTTTTTTTTGATTTCGGTGCTCCCAAAATTCGCCATCAATAATATCTCTCGAGGACTCGTCATCCCTCGTCTCTTCAAACGAAAATATACGTCCAAAAAAAGATTGAAAGGATCCAAGAATATATTTTGCAATTTGTTTACGAGTAAAGGGTAGAGCAAAAACGAGACCGATTAGATCGGAAATAAACCCCGGAATTAATAGGAATACACCACCAAACGCGAGAAGTAATCCCTGAATAAACTCTGAATTTGGACTTCTGCCAGATGAAATTCTCTCTCTAGCTTTTGTGATAGTTTTAAGCCCTTGTTTTTTAATATAACTAATACCAAGAACGGCAGTCATTATAATGAGTGCTAATACTTTCAATGAACCGATGGATTCAGAGGCTAAAAAGAGCACGTAAAGCTCGAAAACAATCAGACTCAGCAATAACAAAGGTATAAATCTTAATCGCATCGTCGTATCCTAATGTATTTTTGGACTGCACCTCAATTTATTTAAGTAAGAGGATAATTTTTAATTTGTATCTACTCAATCCTCTTAAACTGAGAAATATAATCTAAGAAAAACTAACCAGATTGAGGCAAATAAGGAGAGCATTTATTTCTTATGCTAGGATATAACAAAATCGAAATTAAGATTTGAAATTCTCCGAAATAGGCTGAAATAGAATGCAAGATAATAGCCTTGTGGGCAGTGTAATGAACACAAGAATGCTGACGTGTATTTTCACAGGTTTTGCATCTGGTCTTCCATATTACGTTTTGATTCAACTCATACCCGCATGGCTTAGAACTGAAGGAGTAGGGTTAGCTGAAATTGGTCTTCTTTCATTAACGCAACTTCCTTATACACTCAAATTTATATGGGCTCCACTATTAGACACTTTTAGTTTGAAAATCTTGAGACTGGATATGGGTTTGCGGCGCAGTTGGATGTTCGTAACACAAGTAGTCCTCCTAGTAGGGATAAGTTTTTTAGGTTTTCTTGATCCAACACATCACCTATTCGAAATAACAATCTTGTGTATTAGTGTTGCAGTATTTAGTGCAACCTTTGATATCTCGATAGACGCTTTCAGGCGTCAGATTTTACCAGATTTAGAATTAGGTCTAGGCAATTCTATTCATGTAAACGCATATAGGATAAGTAGCCTGATTCCGGGTAGCTTGTCTCTAATGCTGGCTGATTTAATTTCCTGGAACTTTGCGTTTGTAGTTACCAGCGCATTTTTTATTGCTGGCATCATCATGACTCTTTTTGTAAAAGAACCTCAGATAAGTCCTCAAGCAAAAGAAACAGGTCACAGTCAATTTACTGCGCCATTCCTCGAATTCTTTTCAAGAAATGGAATGAAAAATAGCTTTTTCATCTTGCTCTTCATGCTCACTTATAAGTTGGGAGACAGTATGGCTACTTCTCTTGCAACACCATTTTACATAGATCTCGGTTTCTCCTTAACCGATATCGGTCTAGTTGCAAAAAATGCAGCGCTTTGGACAAGTATTATCGGCGGAATTCTAGGTGGAATTATTATGATTCGAATCGGAATAAATAAAGCATTATGGATTTTTGGTCTTATCCAAATAATATCCATTCTCGGGTTTGCGATACTAGCGAGAGTGGGAGAAAATCTTTGGCTTCTTGGTGCAGTAGTTGGATTTGAGTACCTTGGAGTCGGACTCGGAACCGCTGCATTTATAGCCTATATTGCCAAAACCACGAGTAAAGCCTTTGCCGCAACCCAATTTGCGCTTTTTACTGCATTGACAGCAGTTCCCAGAACAACGATTAGTGCTTCCTCTGGTTATATAGTCGAATTAATGGGATGGGAGCACTTTTTCTACCTCTGCACAGCGCTTGCTGTACCCGGAATGGTACTGTTGCTAAAAATTGCGCCTTGGGATAGTGACTCTAAAATTTAAGAGCCAGATTATTTAAAAAATACTGCCAATCAAAAAGCATCCCGGGATCAGTTTTTCTTCCGGGTGAAATTTTGCTGTGACCTACTATTCGGTCAATAGTTAACTTTGAGTAGTTATGTATGCAACACTTTGAGAGCTCAATCAAAGACATATATTGTTGATTGGTATACTTAATATTTTCAGTTCCCTCAAGTTCAATACCAATACTAAAATCATTACAATTTGATCTACCGTTATATTCTGACAGCCCAGCGTGCCAGGCTCTGTGATCCAATGAAACGAATTGAATAATCTCTCCCGATCTCTTTATATACAAGTGAGATGAGACTTTTAAATTGATTAATTGCTCAAAATAAGGATCTTTTGTGTGATCTAATTGATTTGTGAAAAATTCCTCCACAAACTCGTTATCAAAAATCCCTGGTGGCAAACTAATTCCATGAATAACTAGTAAACTAATTTCAATATTTTCAGGCCGCAAGTCGTAATTAGGCGAAGGGACTTGCTTCACCGACTGAACCCAACCATTTTCAAGTTGATACATGATAAATTTTTTTATAACGCAAAATTATTAATCAAATTTGAGTTAATATTACACTTTGCGGTTTGTAATGAGAAATTGCTTTTGAACAAATTATCGACATTACTTGAGAAAGATATCCCAAGATGCATTAGCAGAGCACTCGAAGAAGATATCAATTCAGGAGACATAACATCTAAACTAATTCCTGAAAAACTCCGATCAAAGGCAGAGATAGTAACGCGAGAATTCGCAATATTATGCGGAGTTAGTTGGGTCAATGAAATATTTGCCCAATTAGATGCATCGGTACAACTTCATTGGCTTGCAGAAGATGGAGATCAAATTAAACCGGACCAGGTATTTTTAAAACTTGAAGGTAGTACCAAAGTTCTATTGACCGCGGAGAGAACTATCCTTAATTTTTTGCAAACCCTCTCAGGTACAGCCACAAGAGCATATCAATATGCTCAAATTGCTAAACACTCTAATATTCAAATCCTAGATACGCGAAAAACGATCCCAGGTTTGAGACTTGCACAAAAATACGCAGTTTCAATTGGAGGTTGTACCAATCATCGATTAGGTCTGTATGATGCGTTTCTTATAAAAGAAAATCATATAAAAGCTTGCGGTGGTATTTCCATTGCTATTGAGCGAGCGAGGAAGATTGAGCCTAACTGTGAAATTCAGATAGAGGTAGAAAATTTAGAGGAATTTCGCCAAGCAATTAATGCTAAAGCAGACATTATCCTTGTTGATAATTTTTCTACCGAAGATATGAAAAATATAAGCAGGATAGAGACTTACAGTACAAAAATTGAAGCCTCTGGAAATATCAACTTGAATAATCTCGCAAACCATTTGAAATCAAGTCTGCAGATCAATCGAATATCCTGTGGTGATTTAACTAAGTCAATAAAAGCAATTGATTTATCGATGAGATTGCTAGATTAAACTTTTATGACGGAAAATGATGTAGAGAAATGAATCTAGAATTCTCAAATTTATACTCTATATATATGCTTATATTTGGGTTAGTCGTCGGAAGTTTTCTAAACGTTATAATCATAAGATTACCCAAAACCTTAAAGGTTATTTGGGCTAACTCTAATAAATGTACGGATTTAACTAGCGATAATTTTTCAATTTATAAAAACATGCTATGGAAAGGCAGATCCAAATGTTCTCACTGTAATTCAGTCATAAGAGCACAGGATAATATTCCAATATTGAGTTATCTGCTCTTAAGGGGTATCTGCCCAAAATGCAAAAATAAGATATCAATCCAGTATCCCATTGTAGAGACAATAACCGGTGGATGCTTTTTTATATTATTTTTTATTGCAGAAACTATGCTTCAGTGGGGAATTTTGGCGCTTTTCTTTTCTTTTTTAATTGTACTTTTCACTATAGACATTAACGAGATGATATTGCCAGACATCTTGACTATCCCTTTATTGTGGATTGGATTGCTCATTAATATTAATGGTTATTTTGTTAAATTAGATGACGCCGTCATTGGCGCTTTTTTGGGTTACGCAATTCTTTGGTCTATATTTTGGCTCTTCAAGCTAATTACTGGGAAAATTGGTATGGGGTATGGTGATTTCAAGTATATGTCAGCCTTGGGAGCTTGGTTAGGTTGGCAATCAATACCAAGTATTCTGCTCATAGCAAGTATTCTAGGCATTACTTTTGGAATTGTTGCAAGCCGCAAATCATCTAAAAAAAGTCTACAATTCCCGTTCGGTCCCTTTTTATCAATTGCCGGAGGGATATTAATAATAGTGAATTTAAATGATACTTTCAGTTTTGCTGACTTATCAAATCTCTAAAATAGTTATGAGAAGACTATGAGCTCATTTAACTGCTTCGTGGTTGGGTTAACAGGCGGCATTGGTAGTGGCAAATCTACTGCCTCACAATATTTCGAACAGCTTGGAATACAGATTGTAAATGCTGATCAAGTTGCAAGAGATTGCGTCATGCCTGGAACGTCCGCACTCGATGAGATCATCAACCATTTTGGAAAAAAAATAATCGATAAAAATGGAGATCTAAATCGATCTGAGCTAAGAAAAATTATATTCGACAATGAGTCAGCAAAAATGTGGTTGGAACAACTTCTCCATCCAATTATTAGAGACGAATTAATTTTGAGAATAAATAAAGCGTCTAGTGTTTATGTCATACTTGAATCGCCCCTTCTTTTTGAAACAAAACAGGATAGCTTAACTGATACTACTTTGGTAATCGATTCGCCAATAGAACTTCAAATTAAAAGAGCCTCGAAGAGAGACCAAACCTCGGAAGAAGACATAAAAAAAATAATAAACTCTCAAATGAAAAGAGAAGAAAGAATTAAAATGGCAACTTTCGTTATAGAAAACAAAAATAATGTTAATGATCTAAAGAAACACGTTAAACTTTTGCATGAAAAATTTACAAAGTTGGCGACAAAAAAATGAAACCTTCCAAAATAAAATGTCCGACCTGCGGCGTTGAGGTAAAGTGGACAAAAGCAGCAAAATACAGACCATTCTGTTCATCACGATGCCAAAGAATTGATTTTGGGGATTGGGCAACAGAGAGCTATTCAATCTCCGAGTCTTCAGAGCAGGTTTATCAAGACGATAGCATTAATTAATAGCTCTCTTCATTATTTTATTAGATGTTTTGACTGATCCATCTTAATATGGATGTATTAGCAACTGGGAATGAATACTCCTTTAATTTCTCGCAACTTACCCAAGCTATCTTTTGACCCTCCTTTCCAGTCGCATTACCATTGAAATCACGCACATACCAGACACTAAACACGATAAGTTCTTCCGGGTATTTGTGAGAAAATTGCAAAACTTTTTCGGCAACCGATACATTTATATCCAATTCTTCCTTTAGTTCTCTTCTTAACGCATCAAACTCAGCCTCTTCTGTCTCTATTTTACCACCAGGAAACTCCCACAAGTCACCCTGCAATGATCCTTTTGGACGCTTTGATATGAGCACCTCGTCAATTTTGATGTCGTTGCATCTGGATATTATTCCTATTACTACATTCACTTATACTAAGTTCGGCTCCTGAACCGATATTTTGGATCAAATGGCGTGGTGAAGTACTTCATTGGACAATACTCTTTCTGAAGCCAACCCCCTTGCAAGATCGATTTTCATCGCTATCACTTCGTCGAATAGATCATCAACATCGCCTGTCAAATGGGGGTTCACGCATCCATCAATGACTACGTGATTTTCATTAATCCATATATTGATCTTTTTTTCATTTAAATCATTTAGATTCACATGTCCTATCGCCACTAGGATATAACCCCAAAACGGATTTCTATTCGATATTGCCGTCTTTACAGACAGTGATTCTGCAATTTCAAAAGCGATTCTACTCGCCTCAAATTCACTTGCTGCATTAATTACAGATATTTCTAGAATATGTTTCGCATCCACTGGATCTTTGATTATTGCAAGTGCTAATTCGTCAAATAATGACACGAGATCACTGTAGAAAATATCAAAATTGCCATCATCCACAACGACTCCAGATTTACCAGTTGCAATCAAGAACGCACTATCATTAGTTGAAGTGTCTCTGTCTATAGTCAAACGATTGAAAGTTTTGTTTACTGCCTGAGTTAGCGCATAATTCAGTAATTCCTGATCAATTTTTGCATCAGTGGCAATAAAAGCAAGCATAGTAGCCATATTTGGTTTAATCATGCCTGAACCTTTGACTATCCCAGTTATATTAACTTTATCATCCATGATTGTTTTAGAGGTTCCTTTTGGACCTGAGTCGATCGTGAGGATTCCTTGAGCTGCTTCACTCCAGCCCGAGGGCGATAAATTTTTTAATGCCTTCGGTATTGCAGTCAAAATTTTTTTTACCGGCAGATACTCGCCTACCTTGCCAGTGGAGCATGGCATTACTGCTTCAATATGACTATTGGTAATCTCAGCAAGATACTCGCACACACTTTCAGCATCAATAAGTCCTTGCTCTCCAGTCCCAGAATTAGCAATGCCTGTATTCACTATAATGTACTCCGGAGAACGTAGTGAAAGATTGCGCTCACAAATTTTTACGGGAGCTGCTTTCAAAGTACTACTCGTAAACACTCCTGCCAGATTACAGTCTCTCTGAAGTTCTAAAACAACAAGATCAGGCTCCGTTTTATCAAGTATTCCTGCTGACGTCGTGCCTAGTCTCACACCATTAATGGGGACCAAATTAATCAATTTTTTAACCTCTAAATCCGAAAAGTATCTACTCAGATCTTGCCACAGCAATGTTTATACTTCTTTCCTGATCCACAAGGGCATTGATCATTTCTACCAACTTTTGGCCCTTCCCTAACCACCGGCTTTACGTTGTCTCTTTGAGATACGCTCTCTGACTCATCATCATTTATACCCGCAACTTTTGCATGCTTGTAATCGCGATCTTTCTGTTCGAGTGCTCTACGTCTTTCAAGCTCCCTTATCTCCTCATCTGAAGCAAACTTAAGGTGACTCAAGTACCGAATAGTTTCATACTTAATTTTATCCAGTAGTTCTTCAAAAAGCCGAAAAGACTCTCGCTTATATTCTTGCTTTGGATTTTTTTGGGCGTACGCTCTCAAACCGATACCTTGCCGTAACTGCTCCATTGATGAAAGGTGATCTTTCCACAATGTGTCAACCACTTGAAGCATAACTTGCCTCTCTATATCTTTAATTTGTTCGCCAAATTGAGAATATTTTGCTTGATATTCATCTTCAACTAGAGAAACAATCCGTTGACGTAAACCTTGCTCATCGAGTCTATTATCAGCTTCTAACCATTGTGAGACTGCCAGTCTCACCCCAAAATCTTTCATCAATGCATCTTCTAATCCCTTTATATCCCACTGCTCATCAACACTCATTATCGGTATAAAACGGCTTATACAAGAATTGATAACATCCTCTCTGATAGCGGATATTATTTCTGAAATTTCCTCATCCTCTAGAATATCTCGTCGTTGCTGATATATAACTTGACGTTGGTCATTCGCAACATCATCGTATTCCAATAAATGTTTTCGAATGTCGAAATTCCTGCCCTCGACCTTTCGCTGAGCTTTGACGATTGAACTAGTTACCATTTTATGTGAAATGGACTCACCGTACTCCATTCCCATGCGACGCATCATGTTTTTTACAGTGTCGGAAGCAAAAAGTCTCATAAGAGGATCCTCGAGCGACAAATAAAACCTTGAGACTCCAGGGTCTCCTTGTCGCCCTGCACGGCCTCTCAACTGATTATCAATTCTTCTCGATTCATGCCTTTCTGTCGCAATAATATGTAATCCACCTGCATCAACAACTTTCTGATGCCTTTGTTCCCAGTGTAATTTAAGTTCAGCAAGTTGGTTCTCCGTAACATTTTTTTGCTTCCTCAATTCACTCACCTCAGCCTCAAAATTTCCTCCTAATACTATATCTGTCCCTCTACCTGCCATGTTTGTGGCTATAGTGACTGCTCCAGGTTTCCCAGCATTTACAATAATTGTGGCCTCTAACTCGTGTTGCTTCGCATTTAACACTTTGTGATCTACTTTATTCTTCTTTAGCATCTTTGATAGCATTTCAGAGGTTTCAACAGATGCAGTCCCTACAAGTACAGGAGCACCTTTTTCGATGATTAACTTAATATCATCAATTACCGCTTCAAATTTTTCTTTTTGTGTAAGAAAAATAATGTCATCTTCATCTTTTCTTACGACAGTAGTATTTGTTGGAATAACTGCTACTTTAAGGTTATAAATTTGTTGAAATTCAAAAGCCTCAGTATCAGCTGTTCCTGTCATACCAGATAATTTTTCATACAACCTAAAATAATTTTGAAAAGTGGTAGAGGCCAAGGTTTGACTTTCTTGCTGTATATGTAGATTCTCTTTTGCCTCGATGGCTTGGTGCAAGCCATCAGATAACCTTCTACCAGGCATAGTTCTGCCTGTATGTTCATCAATCAGGACAGCTTGGCCATCTTTTATAAGATATTCAACATCCTTTGTGAAAAGGTATTTCGCTCTTAATGCTGAATTAACATGATGCAGTAAAGCTAAATTTGAGGCTTGGTAAAGATTTTGGTTTTGTTCCAGCAATCCAGCATTTATCAAGATCTCTTCAATTTTCTGGTGTCCATCTTCTGTCAGCTCAACACTTCGACTTTTTTCATCAAGTGTAAAGTCCCCTTCTAAATTCTCTGAGTCGTCAGATTCATTCGATTCTTCAGATGGAGTAACTAAATCTAAGCCCAATATCAGTTTGCTCATTTTCTTATATATGATTGAGCTATTCTTTGTAGCGCCGGAGATAACCAAAGGTGTTCTAGCTTCATCAATCAGAATCGAATCAACTTCATCGACAATCGCAAAGGAAAGATCCCTCTGAACTTTGTCCTCAAGACGAAGAGCCATATTATCTCTCAAATAATCAAATCCAAATTCATTATTAGTACCGTACGTGACGTCGGCATTGTAGGCTTCAGCTCGACTGCATTCATTAATCTCACCACTTGTATTTATAATGAAGGAATTTGCACTCCCAGATCCCTGATATGACTGAATAATCCCAACCGTAAGGCCAAGCGTGTTATAGATCGGTGCCATCCATGAGGCATCTCTCTTGGCCAAATAATCGTTTACCGTAATTATGTGAACAGAATTGTCACATAAGGCATTAAAGTATGCGGGCAGGGTAGCTACTAATGTTTTACCTTCACCAGTTTTCATTTCGGCAATTTGACCCTGATTCAAAACCAATCCGCCTAAAATTTGTACATCGAAATGACGCATTTTTAGAGTTCGAGATGAAGTTTCTCTGACTGTGGCAAAAGCTTCAATTAAAACATCATCTAAAACATCACCATTGGTAATTCTATCCTTTAGAATCTTTGTATTATTAAAAAGCTCTGCGTCCGACAAATTTTTATATTTGTCTTCTGCTTTATTTATTTTTCCAACGATTCGATTTAGTTGCCGAATAGCTCTATCGTTACTTGAACCAAAAATAGATTTCAATAGCTTAGAAAACATAACGTGTCATCGTATCCAGAATTAATAATAAATATGTAAGTCAACAGATACGATTATCTGATAGTTCGATTGATGTATGATGAAGGATCTACGGTTCTCCCGTTTTTATGAACTTCAAAATGAACATGAGGTCCTGTTGATCTGCCGGAACTGCCCATCTTCGCCACAACCTGACCTTTTTTTACAATGCTGCCAAGCTCTACGATATTCTTATCATTGTGCGCGTATCTTGTCACAAAACCATCATTATGACTTATCTCTACCATTAAGCCATATCCACTCTTTTCTCCCGACCATGTCACAATACCTGAGCCAACAGCTAAAATATCGTCACCTTTTCTCCCTGCAAAATCCACACCTGCATGCCACTGCTTTTTACCATGAAAAGGATCAGTTCTCATCCCATAATCCGAGGACATCCAACCCCTTCTTATGGGTTTGCCTGCGATTGTTTGTTCAGTCTTAAGATTCTTATCTGTTAGAATTTTTTCAAGAATACCCAATTGTGCTTCGCGCGCGTTGATTTCAAATTCAAGTTCAGCAAAATTTTTAGAATATTTATCCATGCTTACCGATGAATCTAAAGCATCAAGATTTTGACCCTCGGGACCCCCTAAACCAGGATCCTGAGAAAAATTGAATTCCCTTTGTTCTAAAGCTGCCACATCGATAAGTTGTTCTCCAAGTGCATCGAGACGAACTAATCGATATCTAAGCTGTGCAAGGTTCACAGTCATTGCTCTTAGAGAATCCTCTAGGTCACTCTTGTTATCGTCGACTGCTTCTCTTTGAGCAACTATTTGGAGTTGCATTTCTGCAAGTGTGTTCTGAAATACACTTTCCCATTTAATTTCAGCAACCTTAAAACCCATGGCTGCTCCAATCGAAAGTGGACCTCCAAATAAAATAACTAGAAAGAAAATGTTGGCCCTTGAGCTTAAATCGAAAACTCTCGGCTTACTTGCATTCTTACTATTTACAAAGATGAATTTCATATTTTACCCAAACAAATTTACGCGCAAATGCTATATGAAATTGGCATTTCACTATCATCTTCCTCAAATGTAACATATTCCCAAGCTTCTTTGTTGTCCAGCAATGCTCTAATCGATATGTTATTCAATTCATGGCCAGATTTAAAGGCCTCATATACTCCAATTAAACTGTATCCAGATACGTAAAGATCACCAAGAGCATCCAAAATTTTATGTTTGACAAATTCGTCCTCGTATCTCAGTCCATTCTTGTTAGCAATACAATTTTCCTCGATTCCAACTGCATTATCTAAACTGGCGCCTCTGGCAAGTCCAAGAGTTTTGAGATACTCGATGTCTCTCATGAATCCAAATGTTCTAGCACGGCTTATTTCTCTAATATATGAATCACTGGATAACATAATACTCGCTGAAAGCTTCTGTTGTTTCAAAAAAGGGTGATCAAAATCCATTGAAAATCTAAATTCAGAGTTAGGTCCGGGCTTAAATTCGACGAATTTACCTTCTTTTTCCACTCTAATCGGCTTTTTGATTTTGATAAACTTCTTGGGTTTGTCTTGCTCGACAATTCCTGCAGATACAAGCAAAAATACAAAATTACTTGAACTTCCATCCATTATCGGAACTTCCTCTTGATCGAGATCTACCATCAAATTATCTATACCCAATCCAGCCAAGGCAGACATTAGATGTTCAATGGTAGAAACTTTTAAGCCTTCGTAACTCAGAGTTGTATGCAGGTGGGTATCGCCAACAAGATAGGGAGAAACCTTAATTTTTTTCTTTAGATCAACGTCAGTACGTCGAAAAATTATCCCAGTGTTTGGAGGCGCTGGATTTAAAGTCATATAAACTTTCACGCCAGAATGTAATCCAACACCACATGCGGAGATTGACGTTTTAATTGATCTTTGTCTTGTCATTTTCAAGTGAACATAAAAAATAGTCGAAGATAATATGTCAATTGCGCAATAATTGATAATAAAAGTTTACTTCATAATTAATCTGCCTGCCTTCTCAAGAAAGCTGGAACATCAAGATAATCATGCTCAACCTCAGCTGTCTCTGACTGATCAACTGCATTATTAGCTACAGCTGAAAACTCTGCTCTACGCGCCCTTGTTGGTTTCTCTAAGGCTTTCCAATTAATTTCTCCAGGTTTCCTTGGTGTATGGCTATCCTTTATTGGCCTTGAAACTGATTTAGTTGAACTTGAAACCAGTCCCGTAGCAACGACGGTGACACGAAGTGTCCCCTCGTACTCAGTATCGAAAACACTTCCAACAATAATTGTTGCATCTTCATCCGCGAACTCTCTAATTATATTACCAACCTCTTGGAATTCACCAAGAGTCAAATCATGGCCACTAGTAATATTCACTAAAATTCCTCTCGCACCTTGAAGATCCGCATCCTCCAATAAAGGACACCTTGCCGCCCCCTCAGCAGCACTGACTGCTCTGTTTTCTCCCGTGGATTCACTACTTCCCATCATTGCCATACCCATCTCAGCCATCACTGTCTTAACATCCGCGAAATCTACATTCATCAAACCATCTAACAAAATTAGATCAGTGATTCCCTTGACTGCTCCAAATAATACATCATTAGCGTGTTTGAATGCCGATAGTAAATTCATATCTTTACCAAGAACCTCTAATAATTTTTCGTTAGGCACAATAATCAATGAGTCCACCTTCTCTCTAAGCAATTTGATTCCCTCATTTGCTATTTCCATTCTTTTTCGGCCCTCGAATGAGAAAGGTCTTGTGACAACACCTACAGTCAGAATACCCATTTGCTTTGCTATTTCAGCTACTATTGGTGCACCACCAGTTCCAGTTCCACCACCCATACCTGCGGTGATAAATACCATATCAGCGCCATTAAGCACTTGAGAAATTCTATCCTTATCTTCAAGCGCAGCCTGTCTGCCAATTTCAGGATTTGCACCTGCACCCAACCCTTTCGTTAAGTTATTTCCGAGTTGTAAAGTGGTAGCTCCATCAACTTTTTCCATAGACTGCGCGTCAGTGTTTGCGCAAATAAGATGCACTCCCTCAATATTACAATCAAGCATGTGACGAACTGCGTTACATCCACCACCGCCCACTCCCACTACTTTTATCTCTGCATTTTTTGGAACACTTTCTACTAACTCGAACATACCGTTCTCCTTTTATAGTATTAAGATTAAATATAGATTTTTCTTTTGTTAAACTTCATTCCTAAACCAATCGACAACTTTTGAGAATATCGATCCAGTCACTTTACTATTCCTATTATTTGCGATTGCCTCATGATTTTTCTCTCTTCCAAATTGGAGTAATCCAATGGCAGTTGAGTAGATTGGATTAGTGACAATATCTGACAAACCTGTCACTGAAACCGGTGATGCGACTCGAACTGGCATATGAAATATTTCCTCTGCCAACTCAGTAACGCCCTCCATCTTGGATGTTCCACCTGTTAGGACAACACCCGCTGCTAAAAGCTCTTCATAGCCACTTCGTCTCAACTCTGCCTGAACCAGAGTAAATAATTCGTCATAGCGAGGCTCGACTACTTCGGCTAAAAGTTGTCTGGACATATTTCGAGAAGTTCTATCGCCGACAGAGGGCACCTTGATAGTCTCTTCTGGTTTTGTCAGTTTTGCGAGCGCGCAAGCATATTTAATTTTTAAATCCTCGGCATGCGCTGTCGGTGTCCGGAGAGCCATTGCTACATCATTGGTAACTTGATCACCTGCGATCGGAATAACTCCCGTATATCTAATTGCTCCATCTGTAAAAATAACAATATCAGATGTTCCACCACCTATATCTATCAAAGCTACGCCTAACTGCTTTTCATCTTGCGTCAAAACTGCATAACTTGAAGCTAGTTGCTCTAAAACCAAACCAGATACCTCTAAGCCACACCTCTTTATGCACTTTTTAATGTTTTGAGCTGAATTGACAGCACATGTTACGAGGTGCACTTTTGCCTCTAAGCGAACTCCCGACATTCCTACTGGTTGTTTTACACCCTCTTGCTCATCAATAATGTACTCCTGTGGTAATACATGAAGAATCTCTTGATCCGCTGGAATTGCCACAGCTCTTGCTGCATCAATAACCCTGTCAACATCGACGGGCTGAACTTCACCATCATGAATGGCAACAATCCCATGAGAGTTCAAACTTCTGATGTGGTTACCAGCTATCCCTGCATGAACCGAGCTTATTGAACACCCTGACATCAATTCAGCATCCTCTATTGCCCTCTGAATGGATTCAACTGTGGCCTCAATGTTTACAACAACGCCCTTTTTAAGTCCTGTCGAATGATGCATTCCTATACCAATAATTTCAGTCAGCCCCTCTGAATTAATATGGCCTATGACGGCAATAACTTTCGAGGTGCCGATATCCAAGGCAGCTATCAAATTTTCGTACTTTTCATTGCTCATTCTATTTGTCTCCCAAATTTCGATCTCATTGGAAATTTAAATTAATCCTCAAGACCTAGTATTTTGTTTCCATTTCACTGCTAATCCATTTGGATAACGTAAATCAATAACATTTATATTTTTTTCCTGCGAGCTTAATTCAGCCAACCAAACAGACTGAAGTCGTTGTAATTTCTCCACTAGTTGATCACGACCTAAAATAATTTTAATGTCTGAGACGACTGTCAAAGTCCATGAGCCTGCATTGTCACTCTCAACTTCATCTATTCTTACCCCTATAGGTCCTAAAAGCTCTGAGATTAACTGATAAATTTTGATAATCTCTTTGGTATCCCCAGCTTGAGAAAATATAACAGGCAAATGGCTCACAGAATCCTTATTAATTACGTCTATGTAATCGCCTACATTATTTAAAAGTTGCTGTTCGCCCCATCTTGCTACAGGTATCTCCTCTTCAATGTTGACGATTAATGTTGCAGGCCACGATCTGCGAATAGATGAGGAGCGAATCCAATCTTGCTCAACAATTTTTCTGTTCAGGTCGGGTAAATTTAGGGTTAGAAATCCTGTTTGGACATTTTCATCTATTAAATCGATAACATCACGTTCGCTCAGATAATTAAATTCACCATTTATAACCACCCGGTCTATCGACTGATTAAAATTGTCATAAGTTACTAGACCTATAAGTATTAAGGGTAAGAGAAATACAAAGATAATTATAGTTTGCTTGATTTTCATAGTTTTGCAGTCTCAAGTATTCTTACGACCAAATTTTCAAAGCTTATACCCGCGACCTCCGCCGCTTTTGGGAAAAGACTTTTCTTCGTCATCCCTGGAACTGTATTTACCTCGAGCACATTAAAAGCACCCGTATCATCAGACATCAAATCCACACGGCCCCAACCCTCACATCCCAAGCTATTGAACGCTTTTAAGGCCAGTAACTGAATCTCTTCCTCTTGAAATGCTGAGAGGCCACTTGGACAAATAAATGAGGTTTTGTCAGAAAGATATTTAGATTCAAAGTCATAGAAATTTGATTGTGATCGAATCTGAATTGATGGAAGCGTCTCACCGTCGAGAATAGCAACGGTATATTCTGGTCCTGTTAACAATTTTTCTGCTATCACTCTATCGGAAAACTTGCTAGCAGTTCTAAAAGCATCTTGAAGTTGTTTTGTATTGAATGCTTGAGTCATGCCTAAACTTGAGCCTTCTGTGTCTGGTTTAACCATGACACTTCCCCCAAGACTCTCAAGTGATTCAAGCCAATTGTTGTCTTTATTTAAAATTACAAAATCAGCAGTTTTAATACCTTTCTTCCTCCACAACTTTTTAGATTGATATTTACTAATTGCTAACTTTGACGCCTCAACCTTACTCCCTGTATATGGCATATTTTTGAAATCGAGTACTCCTTGAATCGAACCATCCTCTCCACCAGAACCATGAAGAGCTATGAATACAATATCTAAATTCTGATAATCGAATTCATGAAGTAAAAGATCTTGAATATCGATTAATCTGACTTTAAAGCCATTGCTATAAAGCGCATCAAATATTGCTTTACCACTTCGAAGAGAGATTTCTCGTTCATTTGAATTACCTCCACAAAAAACACCAATCGCCTTATCTGAAAGTGTATGCGTCTGATTATTCATATCGCTATTCATCTAATACACCTTGAATAATAGATTTTAATTTTTCCGTGTATTTACTTATATCCCCGGCACCCTGCGAAATAATCAAGTCATTGTTCGACATAAGATTAGGGAGCACTTTCTTAATCAGGTTTATATCCGCAAGATAAAGAGAATGACAATCAGATTTATTACATATCTCTTGACTTAATTTCTCAGAGTTTATTCCCGTCAATGGAGCCTCACCTGCAGGATATACATCAAGCAAAACGAGAACATCAACAGTTGATAAAACACTCACAAATTCACTAAATAAATCTCGGGTTCGAGAAAAACGATGTGGTTGAAAAATTAAAATGATTTTACGATCTGGCCATGAAGCCCTAGCCGCCTCCAAAGTAGCCTTTATTTCATTTGGGTGATGACCGTAATCATCTATATATGTGAGTTTACATCGCTTGTTTTCGATATTTAAAACTTCTTCAAATCTTCTACTTACACCAGAAAAATTTTTCAGTGCTCTCTGAATAACCTGCGGTGACACGCCTTCCTCTAACGCAACGCTTGCTGCTGCTGCTGCGTTCAATGCATTATGTCTACCAGGCATTTTTAGAGATAAAAGAATCTCTCTGTCATGTGATGAGCAAACTAAGTTGAACTCTGAATTGTGTTTATGAGATTTAAAGTCCTTGATTTGAAAATTAGAATGATCAGAGAATCCATAAGTTACGAGTGGACGACCAATTTTCTTTATTATTTTTTGTATAGTCACATCATCAGCACATACAACTGCCAATCCATAAAACGGCAAATTATGTAAAAAATTCAGATATGTGGATTTTAACCTTTCAAAGTCGTGCTCATATGTTTCCATATGATCTAAATCTATGTTGGTCACCACAGCTACCAAAGGCTGCAAATGTATGAATGAAGCATCACTTTCATCAGCTTCAGCTATGAGATACTTACCTTGACCAAGTTTTGCACCAGTTCCGAAGCTGTTTACCTTACCTCCAATTATAAAAGTCGGATCCCTCCCATCCTCAGCCATAATTGCTGCCAGCAAACTTGTTGTTGTTGTTTTACCATGGGTTCCTGCAACGGCGATGCTTTGCCTAAATCTCATTAATTCAGCAAGCATCTCAGCACGTCTAATCACAGGGATATTTAAATTAAATGCTTGTTTAATTTCTACATTTTCAAAATCTACTGCAGATGATTTAACGACTACGTCAGCATCAGTGACCTGGCATTGATCATGCCCAATAAAAATTTTTGCACCCCCAGCCTTCAAGTGATCAATACTCGAATTCAGCTTAAGATCAGATCCTGTGATCGAGTAGCCTTGATTTAATAATACTTGTGCTATACCACTCATACCAGATCCACCAATACCTACAAAGTGAATACTTTGAATCCGACGCATCTGAGGATAATTAAGATTTGCATTCCTAACCATGTGCTACTCCCAAACATTCATCAGAAACACGCTCTGTAGAGTTAATTTCAGCGATAAGTTTTCCTTTAACAGACATTGAATTTCTCGCTTCGATGTTGCTAGCGTAGAAACTAATTTTTTCAGCCATGAATTCAGGAGTGAATTGGTTATGTAATACTATTTCAGCAGCTCCAATTCTCTCCAGAATCTTTGCATTCTCGAATTGATGATCATCAGTGGCATGTGGGAAAGGTATTAGAATTGAACAAATCCCCACATGAGCAAGTTCTGAAATAGTCAAGGCTCCAGATCTACATACGACAAAATCAGCCCACTTGTATGCTTCACTGATATCATCAATAAATGGAACCACTTTGATACTTGAAAGAGCGTTAGTTGTGAGTTCAGATTTATATACATTCAGTGTTGATTCTAAGTGAGAAAAGCCAGTTTGATGGATTACCTCTAACTCAATGTCGTCAGTCATGATTGCTAAAGCTTTTGGAATATTTCTGTTGATCGATAAGGCTCCTCGACTTCCACCTAAAATTAATAGCTTACTTTTATATTTTTTTCCTTCATTCCGCTCCAGTTTTTTATCCAAAGTTATTATCTTCTCATTAACTGGATTACCACATATGATCTCGTCTGGGTGAGTTGTAGAAAATGCTACTAGAATCTTTTTCGCGAATTTGGAAATTATTTTGTTAGTTGTACCCATGACTGCATTCTGCTCGTGGATAACAACAGGCACGCGACTTAAGAACGCGGCCACTGCGCCGGGACCAGATACATATCCACCCATCCCAAGAACCACATTGGGCTTAAATTCCCTAATTATTTTTAGTGCCTGATATACCGCCCTAGTTAATAAGAATGGTGCTTTCAAAATCTGCAGATAGCCTTTACCTCTCAAACCACTAATATCAATAAACCTTGTTTTTATCTCTTTTCCCTTTAAAAACTCAACCTCATAGCCCTCCCTGCTTCCGAGCCAAAAAACAGAGATCTCCCTTGATTTCATATGTTCTGCAACAGCTAGCCCAGGGAAGATGTGTCCACCAGTACCTCCTGCCATGATTAATACTCTGGTTTTAATGTTCGAAATCATCTGCCAACCTCTTTACTTTCGCGCATATCATTCGCCATACGGAGCACAATACCGAGCATAATGCAAGAAACTAGTAAGCTATTACCCCCATAGCTAAGAAACGGAAGAGTTAAACCCTTTGTCGGCAATAAACCAGAATTTACACCAAGATTGATAAAAGTTTGTCCGGCAAATAATGTTCCGATGCCTAATAGAAAAAATCCTGAAAAGAAGTCTTTTTTATTAAGGTAAGACCAGCTCAGACTGAGAATTCTAAAAATAATAAAACAATAAGTTCCAACCAAAATTAATACACCAAAAAATCCAAATTCCTCAGCAAAGATGGCAAAAACAAAGTCAGTGTGAGCTTCAGGTAGATATAACATTTTCTGAACGGATTGCCCTAAACCTACACCGAACCATTCTCCCCTTCCAAATGCGATAAGTGCTTGTGTCAATTGATAACCAGACGAAAACTGTTGAGACCAAGGATCCAAATAAGAAGTGATCCTTGAGAGTCGATACGGAGAAGATTCAGCTAACAACCAAAAAGAAAGTAGAGCTAGAAGCGATAAGATTAAAAAATATCTCAATTTGATACCTGAGATGAAAAGTATCGATATCAACGTAAACCCTAATAATACAAATGAACCAAAATCGGGTTCCAGAATTAAAAGAAAACTAATAAGAAAAAATATTAAAAATATAGGTATTAACGGTTTAGGATCTGAGAGAAGAATTGTCCTATTATCTGCTAAATAATGGGCAACAAACGCGATAAAAGATAGCTTTATCCACTCAGAGACCTGAAGCGTGAATCCAAAAACATTAATCCACCTTTGACTGCCATTCCTTTCAATACCTATTCCTGGGAGAAGAACTATTACTAAAAGGACAATGCAAAACATTAATAAAGGAAAGGAGTACTTTCTCCAAACTCTCACGGGTGTGTGGAATGAAAAAAACATTAGAGTCAAGCTCAATAAAACATAAAACGTATGCCGTTTAATCCAAAATAATGGCTCATTGAACTTGTACTGCGCCCAACTCAAAGATGACGAACTTATCATCACAATACCAATTGATATCAAAAACAACGCTGGCAAGAAAATAGATAAATCTATATTGACATGATTATTATCTTTGGAATTGAGCATTGTAGATTTTGATATCATTTCTTATGAGACCTTTTTTTGCGAGTCTTTATTGAAGAAATTAAAAATTAAATCTTTGAAGAAATCGCCTCTATGCTCGTAATTGATAAACTCATCAAAACTTGAGCAGCCAGGTGACAATAGCACTTTGTCCCCTGAACTCGCCAAGTTACACGATTTAATCGTTGCCTGTTTGAGTGAATCAAATATTTCGCATGAAAGTGATTGACTTAACTGTGCTTTTATTGAGCCTGCATCTTTCCCGAATAAAAGTATTTTCTTTACAGCTAAATCTAAAATATCATTCAAAGGCGAAAAATCTTGTCCTTTGTCTAATCCTCCGAGTAATAAAATAATGCTCTTATCATTGCCTTCACTGTGCGCCTCAATCGCGGCTTTAGTAGATGCAACATTAGTAGATTTTGAGTCATTGATAAATTCTATGTTTTTATCCAACAAGAATTTTTCACATCTATGTGGAAGGCCCCTAAATGCAGAAATTGCTCGATGCATTGACTCATTGCTAAGTCCCGCTAGTTTGCATAATTTGAGCGCTGCCACAATATTACGTAGATTATGATCACCAATGAGTATTATGTCGTCCAGAATCGCAATCGTTCCATCCTCAAAAGAGATGTGACAATTTGAGTTTTTAGCGTCCATGCTCGATAGATTCTTTTTGACGTCTGAAAGACTAAAATATTTGTTTTCTGCATTTATTTTTATGCTTGATACCACTGAATCATCTTTATTCAATAATGTGAGCGAAGCTCCCTTTAAAATGTTTGATTTGGAAGCAATATAATTTTGGATAGTTTTATGTCGATCAATGTGATCTGGAGTAATGTTCAAGATACAGCTGATAGCTCCATGCATGTCATCAACCAACTCAAGCTGATAACTTGAAAGCTCCAGTACATATAGATCTCTAGATGAATTTATTAACTCAAGCATCGGCGTTCCCAAATTACCACCCACGCCTACATTAAGGCCCTCACTCTCTGCAACTAGACCAACTAGTGTGGTGACTGTGCTTTTCCCATTAGAACCAGTAATTGCGACTACAGGCGCTCTTACTTTTGAGAAAAATAAATCAATCTCCGTCAAGATATGAATACCTCGTTCCATAGCCCTTTGAATAATCGGGTCATATAAATTAATTCCAGGACTTTTTAGGATGATATCTATTCCCTCAAGTTTTAAATTAGAGAACGATCCTGAATAAATTTTAATATTTGGATATTTATTCTTTAGAAGCTCCATCCCGGGAGTGGTTTCTCGTGAATCTGCTGCAATAAAATTCAAGCCCTCTTTTACACAGAAGGTAACCATTGACAATCCTGTCTTACCTAGTCCTAATATCAGATAGTTAAGTGTTTTTGCTTTTTGAGAATCAATGCCGATTTTCATAATTTATCTTATCTTTAAAGTTGCCAATCCAATCAGGACCAAAACTATCGTAATAATCCAAAATCTGACTATAACCCTTGGCTCAGGCCAACCTTTGAGTTCAAAATGGTGATGTATCGGAGCCATTCGAAATACCCGTTTACCGGTTAATTTGAAAGAAACGACTTGAATAATTACCGATAAGGTTTCTATCACAAATACCCCCCCCATAATGGCTAAGACAAATTCCTGTCTTACTACCACAGCCATAATGCCCAAAGAGGCACCAAGCGAAAGAGCACCAATATCTCCCATAAAAACCATTGCAGGATAGGTGTTAAACCAAAGAAATCCGAGGCCCGCTCCACAAATTGCGGCAGCAACTATCGCGACCTCTCCAGCTCCAGAAATAAAAGGTATATTTAAATACTCAGAAAATTGAAAATTGCCGGTTACATAAGCAAAAATACCGAGCGCTCCAGCAATCATCACTGTGGGCAATATAGCAAGACCATCAAGACCATCGGTAAGATTAACCG
>ENA-OSEY01000729-OSEY01000729.1-marine-metagenome-genome-assembly--contig:-NODE-729-length-23333-cov-2.876935_pt1 | contig 23333 bp, 20 predicted proteins | sample MGYA00248465_ERZ534230 | MGnify/ENA primary metagenome ERZ534230 (study PRJEB26409, sample SAMN06344110) | marine metagenome | isolation source: Sea water from surface | place: Atlantic Ocean:Southern...
TGAACCTTTAATGGCAGAATCATTAAAGGATGAAATAAGACAATCTCTTGACACTTTGAAAGACAGAGAAAGACAAGTTATTAAAATGTATTTTGGTATTGATAGAGATTATGCTTTGACATTAAATGAAATTGGTGAAGAATTCAATTTAACGCGAGAAAGAGTCCGACAAATTAAAGAAAAAGCAATCAGACGTTTAAGACATCGCTCGCGCAGCAAATCTTTGAGAACTTACTTAGGATAATTTACAGGAGTGAATTGATGGTAGAAGTAACAGTTAGAAATGGTGAACAACTAGAAAGAGCTTTAAGAAGATTTAAAAAGAAGTGGGAAAGAGCCGGTGTTTTACGTGAAGTAAAAAGAAAATCTTTTTACATTAAGCCAAGTGACGAGCAAAGAGCGGCAAAAAAGAAAGCTGTCCGTCGACGATTGCGTTTCGCAAAATTTAATTAAACTTTATCTCAAATTATTTTTATAAATAGTCTCGATTCAAATCGAGCTACTAATATCAATGTTAATTAGAAGCATATCTGGTGTTCGCGGAATTACTCCAAATCACCTAAATGATTCAATTATTAAATCTTATGCACAGGCGTTTCATTCCGTCCTTCCAGATGGAATTATCTACTGCGGAAGAGACTCTAGACCCTCAGGGGAAAACTTTTTACATATATTTTATAGCGAACTCATTTTACTAGGTAGAGATGTTATTGTTTGTGATATTGTTCCGACTCCAACTATACAATTTATGGTAGAAAAAACTGAAGCAGTAGGCGGTGTAATCATTACTGCAAGCCACAATCCTACTGAGTGGAATGGAATGAAATTTGTAAATGCTAAAGGAACATTTTTTGATTCAGCACAGTGCGCAGAATTATTTAATATTGTTGATCAAAATAAGCAAATACGGCCTGCTGAAACTCCTGGAATGTATCTTTCTGATAAAAATGCTAATTTGAAACATGTTCTTAAGATAATGGAACTGCCTTGCGTAGATTTAAAATCAATTAGAGCTAAAGGCTTTAAAATTGCTATTGACGCTGTTAATGGCGCTGGATCGGAAGCAATCCCTCTTCTTTTAGAAAATCTAGGTTGCGATATAGTAAAAATTTATTGCGATCCAAACGGAATATTTAAAAGAGGAGCAGAACCTTTGCCTGAAAATTTAAGTGATCTTTCAGATCTAGTAATAAGAGAAAATTGTGATATAGGATTTGCCGTTGATCCTGACTCAGATAGATTAGCAATTATTGATGAAAACGGGAAGCCGTTAGGAGAAGAATACACATTAGTCTTAGCAGCTGCTGGATATCTTTCACAAAAAGAAAATAGTGAAGTTTTAGTCACTAACTTATCAAGCTCTATTGCTTTGGACAAATTAGCAGATAAGTATAATTCAACTGTTTTAAGATCAGCTGTTGGAGAAATCAATGTTGTAAACAAAATGGTAGAATGCAATTCAAGCTTTGGAGGCGAAGGCAATGGAGGTGTGATTTTAAAGGATGCGCATCTTGGTCGAGATGCCTTAGTTGGAGCAGCTTTAATCTTATCTTATCTATCTCATCAAAAGACTACATTAAGTGAAACTCATAAAGCTCTTCCTCAATATGTTATTGTTAAGGATAAGATTAATATACAAAATATCAACATAAAAGTTTTTGAGGAAAAAGTAAAAAATCTTTACAAGGATTCAATTATTGATGAGACTGATGGTATTAAATTTATTTGGAGCAATAAGTGGCTACATATTAGAAAATCAAACACCGAACCAATTATTAGAATCTATGCAGAAGCTATATCTAAAGAAATAGCTTTAGATATAATTCAAAATCTAAAATCTATTCTGTGATCTCAAAACAAGAAAATCCAACAAGAAAAGGCCAAGAGCTAGAATTAGAGATAGAATCATTAGCATATGGAGGTCTTGGATTAGCAAAATTAGATGATTTTGTAGTTTTTGTGAAAGGGGGCCTCCCTGGACAGACAGTGCTTGGTCATATTTATAAAAAAAAAAAGAGGATATTCAGAAGCATATATTGTTGATGTACTCAAAGAATCTCCAAAAAAAATAAAAGAAAAATGCGATCATTTTTTCATTTGCAGCAAACTGCAAAATCTAGCATATGATGAACAAATTAAACAAAAAATTAATCAAGTAAATGATGCATTTGTAAGACTAGGCGATATAAATAATGCTAAGATTGGTAATATTATAAAGGCAAAAAAGAAATACTATTACAGAAATAAAATGGAATTTTCTTTTTCATCGAATCGCTGGGTGTTAGAAAGTGAGCCCGAAGGTGTTGATAAATCGTTTGCCCTGGGTCTTCATATCCCTCGTCGCTTTGATAAAATACTTGATATTGATAAATGTCACATTCAACCTAAAATTGGTAATAAAATACTTGAAGCTGTAAAGAAAAAATGCAAAGAGAATACAAACCTTAAACCTTACAACCCAAGAACCCATATAGGATTTTTAAGACATTTAATGATAAGATATGGATTTAATACAAATCAAATAATGGTGAATATTGTTACAGCTTATGAAGATATTGAAAAGTTAGAGCCAATTGTAAAAATATTAAAAAATGATATACCAGAGGTAACAACAATAATCAACAACATCAATACTAAAAAGGCTGATGTTTCTTACGGCGAATATGAAATCCTTTTACACGGCAATAGAACTATAGAGGAAAAAATGAATGGTTTAACGTTTGACATTTCTGCAAACTCATTTTTTCAAACTAATACATTGCAAGGCGAGAAGCTTTATGATGAGGTGAAAAAGCTATGTAATCTTAAAGGAAATGAAATTATCTATGACCTTTATTGCGGCACAGGCACGATAGGTTTATCCTTATCTCAAACCGCAAAGCATGTTTATGGTTTTGAGATAATTAGGTCATCCCTTGAAAATGCCCAAATCAATGCTACTAAAAACAATGTAAAAAATATAACTTTTTTGAAAGCTAATCTGGATACTTATTTTAAAAGTGGACAATTACCAAGAGAACTACCAAAGCCAAACATAATTATTGTTGACCCTCCGCGAGCAGGAATGCACAAGGATATGGTCAGTTTCATTCCTAAAATGAAACCAGATTCGTTAATATACGTATCTTGCAACCCAACCACGCAGGCAAGAGATTCTAAAATATTAGTTAAAAGTGGTTATCATTTAAAGAATATAAGCGTTGTAGATATGTTTCCTCATACCCCTCATATTGAAACAGTGGCTTTATTCAATAAAGAATAAATTAATTTGTACCACCGGGGTCTGTACTTGATCCGCCAGAGCTTCCAGGGTTTAAGTATTTACCGAGATCTTCAAATGATTGATTGAGAGCTACACCTACAACAAGCAAAACTCCAAGTAAAAGAAAGTTTCTATTTTTTTTCATTCCATATACACTTCTTGGAATGTTGTCAACCAGTCTATTTTTAACATTCTTCATATGCATGTCAAGATCTTCAAGGTATGAAAGAATCTCATAATTAAAAATATCATTTGAAGATACGTTGTAACGAAAAACTGTTCCTTTAAGCATTGCTCTTTCGTTTTGGGGTGCAATATTTTCAAAAACTGAAACAAAAACGTAATCTAGATCAGCGTCAATTGCTATTTCATTAAGGATGATTTTCAGCTCATCTTCGTTACTATTAAAAGAAATTGGAGTTAGTTTTGTTTTTTTACCAATTTTTTGAGAATCATAAAATTCATAATAGTTTTGATTCAATGCCCCAAGAAGTTTTTGACTTAAATAAGATTGATTCTTTTCATTGATGTTTATTACGCTCTCGCCTACATACCCCACATTAACTAGTTTTGTATTTGGTTGTGTTTTTTGAGCAAAGATTATACTGTTTTGCATAATTAAGGATGCAGATAAGAGAAATATGAGCATTTTTGTAAAATAAGTTCTTATATTAATATACATGGTATCAAATTATGAAAGTGTCAATTCACAAAACAAATGATATTTAGTTTGGAGGGAATATGAAAAATTTAGATCGCAGAGCATTTTTAGAATCGATAACAAAGCCTATAGCGCTAACCTCTATTGCAGCACTAAATCCTTCATTGTCTGCCAAAGTCCTCAAAAAAATGAATTTAAATGATAAAAAACCGCATCAAGTTGCTAGGGACGAGAGCTTTTGGAGAGAGATCCAACAAGGCTATACCGCTGATCGTGGTATGGTCAATTTAAACAATGGAGGAGTTAGCCCTTCTCCATCAGTTGTTCAAAATGCAATGAAAAGGCATTTAGATTTTTCAAATACTTCACCTGCTTACTCAATGTGGAGAATTTTAGAACCTCAAAGAGAGCCTGTGAGAAGAAGGCTTGCTAGATTTTTCAGATGTAGCCCGGAGGAAATTGCATTGACTCGTAATGCGTCAGAAAGTCTACAGATATGCCAAAATGGATTTGACCTGAATTCGGGGGATGAGGTCTTAACTACTACACAAGATTATGGAAGGATGATAAATACTTTTAAACAAAGAGAATGCCGTGATGGTATTGTTATGAAGCAATTTAAAATTCCAACTCCTGCAGAAAATGAAAATGAAATAGTCGATCTCTTTGAAAAAAACATTTCAAAAAAAACAAAATTAATCCTTATGTGTCATATGATAAATTTGACTGGACAAATTCTTCCTGTTAAAAAAGTAGTCAATATGGCTAGAAAATATGATATACCCGTTATTGTTGATGGAGCTCACTCATTTGCTCATTTTGATTTTAATATAGATGACCTTGAGTGTGATTATTATGCCTCAAGTTTGCATAAATGGTTGTGCGCTCCTCATGGAACCGGACTTCTCTATGTCCGTAAAGAAAAAATAAAAGACTTATGGCCATTGCAAGCTCCTGGTAAATGTAATTCTGAGGATATTCGAAAGTTTGAAGAGATTGGTACGCACCCAGCAGCCAATTATTTAGCTATCGGAGATGCCCTAACATTTCATCAAGGCATAGGAAGCAAAAATAAAGAAGCTAGATTGATATATTTGCGAGATAGATGGGCCAAAAGACTAATAAAAAATAAAAGAATCAAACTTCATACTAGTTTGAAGCCAGGCCTGGGATGCGCCATTGCCACTGTTCAAATCAAAGGTATTGACACTTCTGATGTCGCAAAGCATTTATGGGATAAATATCGCATTTTCGTCGTTGCGATTAAAAATGATGAGTTTGAAGGCTGTAGGGTAACTCCTCATGTCTACACTACCATCGAAGAAATAGATAGGTTTTCAGATGCAATGGAAGAAATAATTAAAAATGGCGTTGGGTAACTTTAAATAAGAATTATTTAGGTAGTCTGATATCCATATCTGCCACTACGAAGGACATTACTGCCATTGTAGCAACGCACTGATTAAATTCTTGAATATTTAATTTATCCCATGTATCAGCAGCAGTATGATGGTACCAAAAATATTTTTTTGACTCTACAGTTAAGCCCATGCCTGGAACACCCTCAGCCATAATTGGTCCGATATCTGCACCACCTCCACCTTTAGTAATAACTCCTGATTGAATTGGTTTTAAAAGCGTGCCGATGTCTTGCAATATGTTTAAAGATTCATCAGGCCCTGTAAATCCAAAACCGCTTGGCTTAAAAACACCGGCATCAGATTCTATAGCTAGAATGTGATCCTTTAATTTATCTAAATATTTGTTTCTGTAAGCATTTGCACCTCTTAGTCCATTTTCTTCATTTGTCCACAAAACTAAACGGATAGTCCTTTTTGGTCTTATGTTTAACTCTTTTAGGATTCTTAATACGTTCCATGCGGCTACACAACCGCCAGCATCATCCATGGCACCTTGACCTACATCCCATGAATCAATATGACCACCAATCACGATCACCTGATCTGGAAATTCGCTTCCAATAATTTCCCCTACAACGTTGTGCGATAAAACATCAGGATAGTTTTGTGCTTCCATTTTTAGATTGACTTCAACATCTTGTCCATTTTCTAGCATTCTTCCAATCATTGCAGCATCTTCAATTGTGATAGCAGCGTGAGGTATCTTTTTTACTCCATCCTCGTAAGAGCTATTTCCAGTATGAGGAGTATTCATTGAAAATGTTCCAACAGAGCGAACTAGACTAGCAACAGCGCCGTGTTTTGATGCTTCAATTGCTCCGCGCACTCTATATTTAACTGTGTTACTATATGTGTCGAACGGAACATTAAATAAAACAATCTTTCCTTTGACTTCATTTGATCGATTAGCTAATTCTTCAAAATTACTTACTGCAATAACTTTTGCTGTTATGCCATTACTTTTGGTCCCTATGCTTCCACCGAGACCAAGCATTGCTAGATTCTTTGACCATGGTTTTACCATTTTAGCTGATTCTTCGCCGCGAACCCATTTAGGAACCATTACTTCTTCAGCTCTAACATTTTCTATACCATCCTTTTTCATTTCTTGCATGATCCAAAGAATTGCTTTTTCTAAATTCTCGCTGCCACTCAATCTAGGTCCAAAAGTATCACAAAGCTCAGCAACACGATTAAAACCAACAGAGTCACTTAATATGGCATCTATGATCTTTTTTGATTCTTGTTGATAGGATAAAGCAATCTTACCAAGGTTATTCGGATTTCTATTTTCACATCCAATAAATAATACCAATAATAAAAATATTATTTTTTTTAAAATAATTTTCACTAATTGTCTGTCGGGGGATTAGTAGAGCTGTTGCCCTCACCTTCAGCACTAATTCCTGCTGCACTAAAAGTAAATAATAAAATTCCTATTATGGCAATTGCTCCAAAAAATAGACCAGCTTTTAATAGTGATGCTGGCTGGTTAATATTTTTAATGGTATTTAGTTGCGACTCTTTAATTTTTTCAATCTCTAAATCAAATTGGTCGTAATACCTTAGAATATCATGCTTACTAATGATGTCAGACTTCTTATTATATTTGTAAAATGTTCCTTGAATCATAACTCTGCTAGAGTTCGTTGTTGGGTTCTCAATTTTTCCTGCAAAAAAATAGTCCGCATCAATTTCATCAGATAATTTTGCAAATGAATCATTATTAATGTCAGAATAAAATGCATTAACATCTATCTTATTGTTAAAATATTGAGTGCCAATGTATTGTTCTTGCGATAGGTCTGAAAAGATTTCCAGCAGTTTTTGTTCTAATTCTTCAGCGAGCCAATCATCGTATCCAGCAATGTCAGTACCTACGTATCCAATTTTCACTGGAGTTGGTCCTGTTCGTATTTGACCTAAAACCAAAGCGTTGATAAGTATGAAAACCAACAATTTGTATAGAATATTCATGATGTAAAATTATAAAAAATCACAGTTTGCTGAAAATAAATCTTTTTTCAAAAATTTTCCTTTTTTTAAAGTCAAAGAGTCTAAGAATAACTAAATTTTGAAATGAGGTTGTGGCTCAAAACATTAATTAGTAATCGCTTTTTTCAAGTTAGTGCTGGCATTTTAATTACTATGGTGATCGGAGGGTTGGTCATTCAAGTTCTTGAAACGGGTGAAATTACTGAGGGAGATACCCCATTTTGGTGGGCTATTGTAACAATGACAACTGTTGGTTATGGAGATTATTCTCCATCTTCACCCCAGGGTCGTCTTTTCGCAATAATCATCATGTTTATTGGTATTTCATTGGTGTCTTTACTTACCGCTTCAATATCTTCGATATTTGTTGTTCAGAATATTAGGGAGGGAAAAGGATTGGAAAAGCTAAATTTGAAAAATCATATAATACTTTGCGGTTGGAATCCATCCGCGATTAGAGTATTGGAATCCATATACGATCGTATCATTCAAACCAAGGAAAATGAAGTTGTTTTAGTAAATGATCTAGATGAAAAGGAAATTGCACAGATTAAAAATAAATTTCCAAAAATGACTGTTCACTTTGTAGCAGGCGATTTCACACATGAAGAGATCTTACAAAAAGCAAATGTTCTTATGTCTAATACGGTAGTTATCCTGCCAAATATTGCTGCTGGGGAGAATGAGCCTCATGACGAAAAGACAGTCTTTGCAACTTTAACCATTAAGAATTTGGATTCAAGTTTGAGAGTTATAGCTTATATACACGACAGAGAAAATTTGACTCATATTAAAAGAGCGAATGCGGATGAAGTAGTCGTAGTTGACGATATGAGTACTCATTTATTAGCCTCTCATGTCATTGATCCTGGAGTCCCTCAAATTGCGAACCAATTGATGAATAGCGGTTCAAGCTATCATTTTAAAAGAAAGCAAATTCCTGACGAATTTGTAGGGAAAACCTTTGATACTCTATTTAATCATTTTAGATCTAAGGATGGCTCTATTTTGATTGGTCTTTATGCAGAGGATGAAAATTTAGGAATAGGTGAAATTTTATCGACCGACACCTCAGCGCTTGATGAATTTATCGAAAGAAAATTAAAAGAAGGTGGTGTTCCATTGCATGATCAAAGCAAAATACATGTATCGGTCAATCCAAAAAAGAATTATGTGCTCCAAGATGGCGAACATGCCATTATAATACCATAGAGGATAAAATGAATTTTGATAAATTGAACAACTTTCAAATTTTTGAAGATTTAACTGAAAGCGATATAAATAAATTTATTAAAGTAATTGAGAAAATTAAGTTCGATGTAGGTGAAAAGTTAATTACAGAAGGCGATAAAGGCGATTGCATATATCTTCTTTTAGATGGAGAAGTAGAGGTTAATCAAGCACTTACACTTTCCATGAACAAAGGTGAATTTGACAAAAGAGAAAAAGCGATAATTAATCTTAAAAGTGACACTTTTCCTCAATTTGGAGAGATGTCCATGTTTAATGATGGAGACCTTAGAACTGCAAATGTCCGATCTTTAAAAAAATGCACGGTTGCTCGATTAAATAAGACAGATTTGTTTAATATTTGTGAGAAAAATTCTGACATTGGCTACAAGGTCATGCGAAATCTAGGCAGGATAGTTTCAGCCAACTTAGCAAAGTCGAACCAAAATGTTTTAAAGCTAACTACAGCATTTAGTCTTATGCTAGACAGATAATTTCTATTATTTTATAAAAAAAAATTATGAAAGTCGAATTTGAAAAATCGTACAATTGGACTCAATTAGAAGACCAATGGTATGCTAGGTGGTTGAAAAAAGACTACTTCACTGGGGATGAAAATTCTTCTAATGAATCATTTTCCATAGTGATTCCCCCTCCAAATATCACAGGTAAATTGACCATGGGTCATGTACTAAATAATACAATACAAGATGTTCTGATACGAAAAGCAAGAATGGAAGGAAAGAACACTTGCTGGATACCTGGAATAGATCATGCCTCAATAGCGACAGAGACCAAAGTTGTGAAAATGTTAGAAGAAATGGGTATAGAAAAAGAACAACTAAGCAGGGAAGAATTTCTTGATCATGCATGGAAATGGAAAGAAAAATACGGTGGAATTATTATTGATCAACTCAAAAAACTTGGCTGTTCCTGCGATTGGAAAAGGCAAAAGTTCACAATGGATGATGATTACTCAAGATCAGTCATTAAAGCATTTGTTCATCTTTACAACAAAGGTTTCATTTACAAAGGCCACAGACTTGTAAACTGGTGTCCCTCTTCACAATCTGCTATTAGTGATGAGGAAGTGATCCACAAAGAAATTTCAGGAAAGCTATGGTATTTTAAATATCCTATCGAAGAAGATAAATCTTTCCTCGTTGTTGCAACGACTCGTCCAGAGACATTACTCGGTGATACAGCAATAGCTGTTAATCCCGAAGATGAAAGATATGCACATTTAGTTGGAAGCTATGCGAATATTCCTATCGTTAATAGAAAAGTACCTATTATTGCTGATGAGCATGTTGATCCAAAATTTGGAACAGGTTGTGTGAAGGTTACGCCAGCTCATGATCCCAATGATTTTGAAATTGGAAAAAGACATGATCTTGAATTTATCAACATTATGAATGATGATGCTTCGCTAAATGAAAATGTTCCTCAAGATTTTCAAGGACTATCAAGAGAGAGAGCAAGAAAAGAAGTCATTAAAAGAATGAACTTAGAAAATCTTCTAGAAAAAACCGAAGACCATATTAACAATATCGGTTTTTCTGAAAGAGGAAATGTTCCAATAGAATTTTATATGTCAGAACAATGGTATATGAAAATGAATAAGCTCGTTAAACCTGCTTTGGATGCTGTCAATGATGGAAAAATAAAATTCTATCCAAACCATTGGGTAAAAACATATAATCATTGGATGGAGAATATTAACGATTGGTGTATTAGTCGTCAATTATCATGGGGTCATCAAATTCCTGTTTGGTATCATAAAGACGATGTATCCAAATTACATGTCTCAGAAAAGGGTCCTGATGATAAAGAAAATTGGGTTCGAGATAAAGATGTTTTGGATACATGGGCGTCTTCATGGCTTTGGCCATTTGCAGTTCACAACTGGATAGAAAAAGACACTTCTATAAAGAAATATTATCCTACAAATACCTTGGTTACGGGGCCAGATATTATTTTTTTCTGGGTAGCTAGAATGATCATGTCTGGCTATGAATTTTTGGGAGAGGAGCCGTTTAAAAATGTATATTTTACATCTATCTTAAGAGATGCTAATGGTAAAAAATTCAGCAAATCATTAGGTAATTCACCCGATCCAATAACATTATTTAAAGAGTTTGGCACAGACGCAGTTCGTTTTGGAACTTTATTGATGGCTCCACAAGGATTGGATGTTCTTTTTTCAAAAGATAGACTTGAAGTTGGAAAGAATTTCATGAACAAGCTATGGAATGCTGCGAGATTTACTTTTATGAATTTGATAGATGGCATTCCTCCTGACATTGATCTAAGTCATGAGAATTTAGATATATCAGATAAATGGATCATAAGTAGGTTTGAAGAAACTGCTTTTAATGTAAATAAAGAATTAAACAATTATCGTTTTAATGAGGCAGCTAAAGCTATTTATGAATTTACATGGAATGACTTTTGTGATTGGTACGTTGAAATAGCCAAGATTCGTCTATATGGAGATGATCCAAAAAAAGCAGATATCGCTAGAACCGTTTTGATACATGTCTTGAAAGGAATTTTAACCTTGCTACATCCATACTCGCCATTTATTACGGAAGAGTTGTGGTCATACTTTAAAACTAAGAATGAGAAAGATCTGATTATATCTCCATGGATAAATGGAAAAGTTTTAAAAAATGAGCAAGTTTTTGATTCGATGGACTTATTGCAACAAATAGTTACATCTATTCGTGCAATTAGGAGTCAATTAAATATTCCACCCAAAAAAAGAGCAACAGTTTATATCGCAAATTCAGAATCATTTAAAGAAATGATTCTTTCTTTTGATGAAGTAATTAAAATGCTTGCTGGAGTAAATCTTATTTCTTTTATAAATAATGAGGAAAGACCCTCTAAATCTGCAACTGCAGTTATAAAAAATATGGAGTTATTTATTCCACTAGAAGGTCTAATAGATATTGATTTAGAAATTAATCGACTTTCCAAAAGGATTGACAAATTAAAAAAGCATATATTAGTAAGTGAGAAAAAGCTTTCTAACAAAAATTTTGTAGCAAATGCACCAGAAAATATCATTACTCATGAAAAAGAAAAAATGATTCAATTAAAGCTAGAAAAAGAATTGTTGAAGAAAAATTTAAAAATGATCTCATGAAGTACATTCTCTCTATATTTATCTTTTTACAATTCAATAATGCTAGCTACGCGCAAACATCAATTACTATATACAAAGATGATAGAGCATTAATAAAACAAAAAATCCTGTGGGAGCTAGAACAAGAAAGTAATGTGATCAGCTGGGATTCTTTACCATCAGGCTTAATTGATGGATCAGCTTTTTTGAATTTAAAAAATGCCAGAATCTTGACCCAAAGATTAAATAATAATACATTTCGTTTTCGTGAAAATTTAAAAAATAAGATTGGCGAAAACATCGAAATAAAATTGGTTAATGAGAGAGAAATTTCTGGCGTTCTAGTAGAATTTGATAATTCAATATTATCCGTTCAAAGAAGAGGAAGCATTTTATCATTTAACTTTGACCGAGTAGACTATGTAAGCGTTTATGATGAGGAAATACCAAAAGCTCTCAAGCCTACACTGACTTGGAGCATAGCCCCAAAGGACGATCTTGAAAAAATAGTAAATGGAAATTTAATTTATCTATCCAAAGGCTTTAAATGGAAAACAATCTATAAATTGATAATAAACAGAATGCAAAACAGTGCTGATTTCGTCATTGAAGCCGATATTTTTAATAATAGTAATATGGATTTTTCAGAAGTCAACCTAAAGTTAATTGAAGGAAATTTAAATACGAAAGTAAACAGTGCCAGTTTTGTGGGCCCTTACAGGCAATCGCGATTGAGTCAAAATAGTTTCCAGCAGAATCAATTTGGCGATTACTATATCTATAACTTAAATCAGAAAATAAATTTAAAAAGCAATGAGAGTATTTTAGCTCGACTCTACCCCCCAAAGAATGTTTCTTTTAAGAAAACTTACTTATTTGAAAACAATGAGAAAAATCAAAGAGAAGAACCTTTGATGGTTGAATATACGATACCTAATATTGAGGAAAATAATCTCGGGATACCTCTACCTGAGGGTAACATTCAAATTTACCAGTATTTAAATGAGCAAGATATTGAATTTATTGGAGAGGACCATTTGTCCCAGGTAACTAAAGGTGAAGAAGCTACGATCACTTCAGGCAGGGCTTTTGATGTCATTGGAAAAAGAAGCATTATAAATTTCGATCGACAACAAAAAAGCGAAGAAGCATCTATCATGATTGAAATAAATAATACTTTATCAAATCAAATCAATGTTCGTTTAGTTGAAGAAATTAGAGGTGACTGGGTGATTAGAAAAGCTTCTTCTAATTATCAAAAGAAAGATGCAACAACTATTCAATTTTCAATTTCAGTCCCTGCAAATAGGTCAAAAACTGTTACTTATACATATCGTAAGGAGTTATAGCTCTTGCAAGAAAGAGTGCTATCTCTTTCAACACCACTCACTGTTTTAAAAGGCATAGGTCCAAAAAAAGCAGAAGCTTTGTCCATCGATGGTTTAAGTACCATTGATCAATTGTTGCACCACTACCCTAGAAAATATCTTGATAGAACAACCTTAACGTTGCTTTCAAAGCTTAGCGGGGGGCAAAATGTAAATGTAATTGGTACTATTCAAAGTATAAAAATGAGAAAAGGAAAATTTAAATATTTTTTAGAATCAATTATTTATGATGGCTACGGGTATTTAACACTACGCTGGTTCAATGGAGCAAAATATATTAAAAAAGCTCTGAAAATTGGGGACAAATTAGCTGTTAGTGGCAAAGTAGAATTTTATAATGGCTATCAAATCATACATCCAGATTTTGAAAAATTAAAAGAAGATGAGGACCCAATCAATACTGGTTCCATCATCCCAATCTATCCTCTTACATCTAATTTAAAAAATAATGGAATAGATAGTAGATTTTTAAGAAGAATAATAAAGACTATAAAAAAATCTTCGATTTCTATTAATGATCATTTTGAAAAAAATTTTTTACTTGAAACAAATTTAATTGAATTAAAAAGAGCACTTAATGATATTCACTTTGCAAAATCATCAATTGATTTAAAAAGAGCTATAGAGCGTTTAAAATTTGACGAACATTTCTTTTTGCAATTATACTTAGCATTTAAAAATCAAAAAAATCTTAAAATAAAATCAAAGCCTTTTTTTCAAAATTCAAAATTTAATAAAACGATTATAGAAGCGCTAGGTTTTGAATTAACTGAAGCTCAACGCCGCGCATATACCCAAATTAAAAATAGCTTGACCAACTCTAGTCCAATGAATTGTTTATTGCAAGGAGATGTTGGATCAGGAAAGACCATTGTCAGTATTTTAGCTTCATCAATTGCTGTTGAAAGCAATTTTCAAGTTGCCATCATGGCTCCAACTGAAATTTTAGCAAGACAACATTTAAAGTCTTTTAAAAAAGAATTTGATCCTTTGCAGATTACATGCGCTCTCTTAACGGGAGGAATGGCCAGGAAAGAGAGAGATAAGATCATAGATAGTTTGAATAATGGGAAAATTGATTTAGTTATAGGAACTCATGCACTAATCCAAAAAGATGTAAAATTTAAAAAGTTAGGTTTGGTAATCATCGACGAGCAGCACCGTTTTGGCGTTAATCAAAGACGTAAATTAGTTGAAAAAGGAAACAACCCTCACTTTTTAGCAATGACAGCTACGCCGATTCCAAGGACATTGGCTATTACTCTTTATGGAGATATGGATCTTTGTATTATTGATGAGATGCCTAAAAATCGAAAACCCGTAATAACAAAAGTAATCGATGAGAACCGTTTAAAAAGAGTCTATGATTTTATGGCTAAGGAAGTAGCATTAGGAAGGCAGTGCATGATAGTTTATCCATTAGTTGAAGAAACTGAAAAATCTGATTTAATCGCTGCAACGGAAATGTACGAAGAGCTGAGTAAAAATGAATTTTCAAATTTAGAAGTAGGGTTAATCCACGGCAAAATGGAAAAAACTGAAAAAGATTCAATAATGAATCAGTTCTCTGCTAATGATATAAACATATTGATATCAACAACAGTTATAGAGGTTGGCATAGATGTTCCAAATTCAACAATTATGTTGATTGAGCATGCCGAAAGATTTGGTTTGACGCAATTGCACCAACTTAGAGGTAGAGTTGGTAGAGGAAAAAATAAAAGCTTTTGTATTTTGGTAAGAAGAAGCTTTTCTGAAAATGCCAAAAAAAGATTAAACATAATGGAAGAAACAAATGATGGATTTGTAATCGCAGATGAAGATTTAAAAATAAGGGGACCGGGAGAATTTTTCGGAATACGTCAAAGTGGTTATTTAAGTTTTAAAATAGCTAATATGAAAACCGATGGTTCATTGATTCAAAAAGCTAGAAAATTAGCTAAAGAAATAATTAAGCATGATTCAAACTTAGAGGGTCGCAAAAATATTGAATTAAAAAATAAACTTTATAAGACTTATAAACAGAATTTAAATGAAAAAATTATATCGTAAATTATTAGACTAAAAGATCAAACTTTTGTCTTTTTTTAAAGAAACAATTTTTTTAAAAATCCGTTGAACTTAATGGAGAATAAACCAAAATGAGCGAAGATCAACCAAAAAAAGAGGACCAGCTTTTTATTCACCTGGTCAATACTTTTGTTCAAAGCGCGTGGATATCACTTGGAAAAGTAAAAAACCCTGTATCAGATAAAATTGAACGCAATGTAGAACAAGCAACCTATTACATTGATTTGCTGGATATGCTCCAGACCAAAATGAAAGGGAACTTGTCGGAATGGGAAGAGCAGTATATCATTCATAGTCTTAGCGAACTAAAACTAAATTACATTGATGAAAAGAAAAAACCCTCCGATGATGAAGATTCAAAGAAAAAGAAAATTGATGACTCTAGCAGTGCTTCTGCAGATTCAAAAAAAGGAAAAAAATCTACCAAAAAAAAACAAAAAGAGCGATAATTGATTAATTCGAGCTATATACCATGGAACAAAATTGGTGCTGTGATTTCACTTGTAGCATCGTTCTTAGTTTACCTTGCTACAATGGCTGATACTGTCCCATATTGGGACTCTGGAGAATTTATCGCATCATCTTACATTTTAGGAGTTCCTCATCCCCCTGGAAGCCCACTTTACTTGCTATTGGGAAGAATTTTTTCTATGCTTCCTTTTAATTCAGATATTGCATTTAGGGTTAATTTGATCTCACCGATAGTTAGCGCACTGGCCGTCATGTTTTTGTATTTGTCTACTGTAAAGCTTATCAATCGCTTTAGGGGAAAAATTAAAACTCAATTAGATGCAATTATAGTTTATTCTTCATCTTTAATAGGATCATTAACATTTGCATTTACTGATTCCCATTGGTTTAATGCTGTTGAGGCAGAGGTCTATGGCTTCTCTACATTTTTTACTGCTATAGTAGTATGGCTCATATTGCTTTGGTCTGAAAAAGCAGATGAAGATGGTAACGAAAGGTACATTCTAATAATAGCCTATATGATTGGATTGGCTACCGGAGTTCATCTTTTAAATTTGTTGGCACTTCCTTTCATCGCATTAATTATTTTTTTTAGAAAATTTGATTTTAGTTACAAAGGTTTTTTTGTAACTGTTGTATTGACCGGCATTGTTTATCTTGTAATTAATTCAGGAATAATAAACGGCGTTCCAAAACTTGTGAGGTTGATTGGGTTTTACCCATTTGTTTTTGCAGTATTGTTACTTTTGGGATTAATGATCGCTTCGATCATTTATAAAAAATTTCAAGTTTCATATATCTTAACTGCTACTGTTTTGGTTCTTATAGGATATTCAAGTTATGCAAGTATATTTGTTCGATCTCAGCAGCAACCTGCAATTAATGAGAATGATCCATCAAATGTTACTCGCGCAATTGCTTACATGGAGCGTGAACAATACGGTCAAATGTTTCAGTTCCCTAGGCGTTTTAGAGGATTACCACCCAAACATGAAGTGGTCGGTAGACCGGCTAACAATGGCGAATACTCTTCTAGGCAAGAAAGGAATTATAAGACCTATCGGATGGATAAACAGTGGGATTATTTTTTGTCATATCAAATCAAAAAAATGTATTGGCGTTATTTTTTATGGCAATTTGCTGGTAGAGGCGCGAGCACAGATGATTACGTAACATCATACGGTGCAAATTCCAACCAAGATGGAGTTTATTGGTTTCAATTTGGCCTACCTTTAGCATTTTTAATGGGATTATGGGGCCTCTTTTATCATTTTCAAAGAGATAAAGAATCTGCCTTTTCTGTTCTCAGTCTTTTTCTGATGACTGGCCTTGCTATTATTATTTTTGTGAATCAAAATGATCCTCAGCCACGGGAACGAGATTATTCGTATGTGGGTAGTTTCTTTGCTTTTTCAATTTGGATAGGCATCGCATTATCATCTATTGGAGATTATGTGCGAAAGTTTTTTCAGGATAAACCCAATTCAAAATATGCTATTGTAGGGACATTTGTTTTTTTGTTGGTGGCTATGCCTGGAATGATGTTGAAAGCAAATTACCATGAACATGATCGTTCAGATAATAGGATAGCCTGGGATTATAGTTATAATATTTTACAATCATGTGAACCTAACGCGATATTATTTACGAATGGCGATAATGATACTTTTCCACTATGGTATTTACAAGAAGTCGAAGGGATCAGAAGAGATGTTACCATAGCAAATCTTAGTCTTCTCAACACAGAGTGGTATATTCGTCAAATTAAGAAATTAAGACCAGCAAGAATAAAAAGACTGGATAGCGAAGACAACGAAGGTATGTTCATCAATATGGGAGATGAGGAGATTAAAGCTGTTGCTTCCGGACTTAGAGAATGGAAATCAAGCAATGTTAAAGTTCCGGCTCCATTGACGAAACAAAACAATGATGGATTCATACAATGGAAAGTTGACCCTACTTATGCTGGGGTAGCATTGATGGTTAAAGATTTAATGATTTTAAGAATCATTTCTGATTCACAGTGGAAATATCCAATTTATTTTGCTGTCACCGTTCCAGGTTCAAATAGGTTGGGCCTTGAAGAATTTTTAGAAATGGAAGGCTTGGTATATAGATTAAGACCCTATAAAACTAATGCACGCAATCCAATTAATGAAGAAAGAATGTGGGCAAATCTAATGTCTGGCTATGGCTCTGAAGTTTGGGAAAAAGATATTGAGGCAAAAGAGTGGAAATCTTTAGAAGGTGAAATTTGGTCCAAAGATTACAAGCCTGGATATCTATTCAGAAACTTAGGACGAGAGGACGTATACTATTTTCCCTCTACTAATATACGATTACTTCAGAATCTAAGAAGTGCATATATGCAGTTAGCAGTTTTTCATTTTATGAAATTCAAAGAAAATGAGAATGGGGATAAACAGAAACTTGAATATCATCGTGAGAAGGCTCTAGCTGTGATGAATAAAATGCAAGACAACATACCTGAAAAAACCATTAGATTTGATTCCAAAGATTTGCATTATCAAGTTGCGCGCATATTTGGAGAACTAGGGAAAAATGAAGAATTGTCCAGAATAATGAATATTTTGATCCAAAGAGACGATCTGATGATTCGAGATCGTGTAGACTACGGACAAGTCTTTATGACACAACTTGACTCAGTAAAGCTTGGTAAAGATATCTTTGAAAAACTTTATCTTGAGTTTAAGGATGTTGAAAGCGGCAAAAGGCTAGCCTCCCAACAAGAAATTGGTGAATGGCAAGAAAGTTTTACTCAGATAATCTCATCTTTGGTATATGCTTATAAGCAGCTCGACATGATAGATAATGCGAAAGTAGTCTTAAATGACTGGCTTGCAAAAAATCCAGATGACCCCGTTGCAAAAAAATTACTCGAAGATTTGAATTAAGCTCTATGCAAATATATTAACAAACTTAGGCATTACTTATGTTTGTTAATTGCCGGTAATTTAGTTTTAAAATGACCAAGTCAAAAGTTTCAATCATAATCCCCCATTATAATGGCATTGAAGTTCTGTCTGAGTGTCTTGATTCATTGTTTCAGTCAACTTACCCTAACATAGAAGTTATTGTTGTCGATAACGGTTCAAGCGATGATAGTGTTGATTGGCTCAAAATAAATCATTCTCAAGTTATTGTTATTGAGAATGATAAAAATTTGGGATATGCTGGAGGATGTAACACTGGAGCATTAGCTGCTAGCGGTGAATATCTTTTGTTCTTGAATAATGATACCATTCATAATCCTGATTTTGTTGAATTACTTGCAGATTTTTTGGATTTAAATTCTAAAGTAGCGGCTGTTCAGCCTAAGATCTTAAATTATTTTCATAAAGATCAATTTGATTATGCTGGAGGTGCAGGGGGCTGGTTAGATGTTCTAGGCTACCCTTTTGCACGCGGGCGGGTTTTCCTAGAGTGCGAGATAGATAGCGGACAATATGATAAGATCAGACCAATCTTTTGGGCTAGCGGTACAGCTATCATGGTTAGAAAAATGGTCTTTGATGCGGTAGATGGTTTTGATTCAGTTTTTTTTGCACACCAAGAAGAGATCGATCTCTGTTGGAAATTTCATCTACTTGAAAAAGAGGTTTGGTCAATTCCAAATGCTGTCGTATTTCATAAAAATGCAGTTACTTTGCCTATGTTTTCCAAAAGAAAACAATATCTCAATCACAGGAATTCTTTACTTATGGTTCTTACAAACTTTAGTTTGCCTTTAACCTTATACATAACACCTATAAGATTTTCCTTAGAATTTGTAGCAATTTTTTATTCATTGATCTATTTAGATTTAAAACATTTTTTCGGCATATTGCACGCATTGTTTTGGATATTTCTTCACCCACATGTAATTTTTAGAAGAAGAAAACTAGTTAAAAAAATTCGCAGAATTAAAGACAAACGCATCTTGCGACACATGTATTGGGGCAGCATAGTTTTTGACTATTATTTAAGAAAAAAAACATTATCATCTGATATTATATCTGAGTAGCCTAACTATGGCCATAAAATCTGATCAAGAAAAGTTAATATTTTATTCTATGGAAGGAGAAAGCCTAAAGAAGCTTCATATATACGAAAGTGGAGTTTCAGCAGGATTTCCATCTCCAGCAGATGATTATCTTGATGTGGATCTAAATTTGCATCGCTATCTTGTAAAACACCCAGCGGCAACTTTCTTTATCATTGCTAAAGGTCATTCAATGGAAAAAGCTGGTATCAGCGATAATGATTTGTTAGTAGTAGATAAATCACTAGACCCAAAGAATAACGATATAGTGGTTGCAGCAGTCAATGGTGAATTTACCGTTAAGCGCTATATTAAAAAAAATAACCACATATGCCTCAGAGCTGAAGGATTATCTGATGATTACCCAGATATCAATATAACCGAATCCATTGAATTTGAAGTATGGGGCATTGTTACTCATACTATTCATAGCAACCGATGATTGCGTTAGCAGATTGTAATAATTTTTACGCTTCATGTGAGCGTGTTTTTAACCCAGCATTAGAAAACAAACCTATCGTGGTTTTATCGAATAACGATGGTTGTATCATTGCAAGAAGCAATGAAGCAAAATCTCTAGGAATAAAAATGGGAGAGCCAGTATTTAAAGCAAGGAAGATAATAGAGGGTAACAATGTGAATGTATTCTCAACAAATTTTGCTCTTTATGGCGATATGTCAAATCGTGTAATGTCGATGCTCGCTGATGCTGCCCCTGAAATTGAGATATATAGCATAGATGAAGCCTTTATTGATTTTACAGGTATTAATAATCCTTCTGGTTTTGCAGGTGAATTAAAAAATGATATTAGAAAATCAACAGGAATTCCAGTTTCAATCGGAATTGGTCCGACCAAAACACTGGCTAAAATTGCCAATCATGTTGCAAAGAAAAAAACTGATAGTGGAATATTCTGTTTAGACAGTCCAGTGAAAATTGATCAGATACTAAAAGAGATTTCAGTGTCTGATATATGGGGGATAGGTTCGCGATATTCTAGCATGTTGTGTGGACAAAATATTCGAACAGCGCATGATTTTATAAAATTAGATGAGCAATGGGTTTTAGAAAAGATGACCATTGTTGGTTTAAAAACCTTGCAAGAATTAAAGGAGCACAAACATTTTGCATTGGATACAAACCCGACCTGGAAAAAGAATATTTGCACCTCTAGATCGTTTGGAGTAAAAACTAAAAAACTCAAAGATCTCAAAGAAGCCATTACAAGTCATTCTGTTAGATGCGCTGAAAAGCTAAGAATGCAAAATGCTTGCGCGCGATACATAAGTGTTCTGATAAAGACAGACCCATTTAATGATAAGGACAGATATTATTATGGTTATAGATCTGTGAGTTTTAACTCTCCAACCAATGACACCATTCGCATAGTCCAGGCTGCGAATGATCTGCTTAAGTGTATATACAAGCAAGGCTTGACATACAAAAAAGCAGGGGTGATTGTTGGAGATATTGTCCCACAAGACAGAGTGCAAATAGATCTCTTTGAAAATTTAGAAAATGATTCAGAAATAAATAGTCTTCATAAGGCGGTAGATAGGATCAATCGATCAATGGGAAGAGACAAGGTTCAAATTCTAGGTCAAGGGCTTATATCTAAATGGGGACTAAAAAGAGAAAAATTGTCTCCTTGCTATACAACTAGATGGGAAGATATTTTAAAAATTCGTTGTTAAATGACATTCGAAGAAAAATGTTACGATTTAATATCACAAATTCCAGCAGGAAGTATTTCAACATACAAAGAAGTTGCTAAAGCTTTGAACACCAAAGCATACCGAGCAGTAGGAAGTGCAATGGCAAAGAATCCAAATCCAATTATTGTTCCTTGCCACAGAGTGATCAAGAGCAATGGCGATGTTGGACTTTATTCATACAAAGAAGGGATCAAGACAAAAATTGCCTTATTGCAAAAGGAAGGTATAGATATAGCAGGAATAAAGGTAATAGGCTTTAAAAATAAACTATTTAGGTTTTCGTCTAGAATTTGATTTAAATAAATAAATGTCTTTGTGGTTTGGATCTATAATTGCCAATTGTTCTAGGATCTTATTCTGACCAAGAATTTGAAGATTGTTTGCAAGTTCTCGATGATGAGCATTTAAAAAGTATAGAGTACGTCCAGTAGGAAATTGAAGAAATACTTTTTCAAGACCATTCATCATGATTGAATATTCTTCGAGAGCTTGGTCTGGTTTTCCATTATTAAAAAGTTCTGTTGCAACATAGAATGCAAATCGGGCTTCGCGCAACCCTTTGTTGTCATATATTTCTTTTAGAAGCTGCATTCTATTGTTCCAACCTTTTGAAAAATCTGAAGAAACTCCTCTTAAAGCTATTTCCCTCGCTATATCAAAATTGTAGTTTCCACCAAAAAAATCATATGTATCAACATAATAAGCTATACTTAAATGAGCATAAAAGGCTAAAAGACTTCCTAAAGGATTGAAGATCACTGGATCAAAGTATAAAGTGCCGCCACTATTGTAGTTAAATTGGAGTGATTTGTCGAAAAATCTGATGTCCAAACCATCGCTAATAAGAATTTGAGCATGAAAGGTCTCAAGCCCACCTTTCTGTGATGAGTTTTGAAAGATCAATGAAATACTTAAATTTATATTTAGATCTCTGTAATCATCATTCCATGTATTACTTGAAAAAAATCTAGAAATATCATTTTTGATTTGAGCAATCTTCTGTCTTTCAGAGCTCCTGAGCAATCTATCATCTACGGTAACGTTTATTTTTCCAAATTGCGCTGACACAAGATTGATTGTAAAAAAGTACGATAAGAGTATTCTCATAAAAGAAGATAAGAGATTTTTATCTTAAAAAAAAAGTCTACATCAATTAACAAATTTTCATTTGATCTTTATTAATTTGGATAATGACTAATATCCATAATCTATTAGATAGACAACCCTTTGTAAAGTCTCTTATGGTTCAGATAGGAGAAATTGCTAGCAAGCAAAAGAAAAAAGCTTATGCTGTTGGAGGTGCGGTAAGGGATGTTTTTATAGGAAAGGAATTAAAAGAAATAGATATTATGGTAATTGGAGATGGCATTGAATTTGCTAAAGTAGTAGCGAAGCAAATGGGAGTTCCTAAGATTGTTCCATTCCATCGATTTTCAACTGCCCATATTCCATCGAAACCAATACCTATTGAGATTGCAGCTGCAAGGAAAGAAACATATTCAAAAGACTCTAGAAAGCCCAACAAAGTTACCTATACAAATCTTGAAGGCGATTTATTAAGAAGGGATTTTACTGTTAATGCCATGGCAGTGGACCTTTTGCCAGACAATTTTGGTAATCTTTATGATCCTTACAATGGTTTGAAGGACCTGCTGTCAAAACAATTGATTACCCCGATGGACCCAGATGAAACTTTCTCTGACGATCCAGTTCGCATGATGAGAGCTGCATACTTTTCTTCAAAATTAAATTTAAAGATTGACGATGATTGTTATGAATCCATGTCAAGGCAAGCAGGAAGAATCAAAATAGTTTCACAAGAAAGGATAACAACCGAGTTTACAAAGATCTTGTCAACAGAAAAACCTTCTGTTGGATTAAAAATTCTTCAAGAAGTAGGTTTGATGAAACATATTTTTCCAGAGATACACGTTATGTATGGGACGG
>ENA-OSEY01000730-OSEY01000730.1-marine-metagenome-genome-assembly--contig:-NODE-730-length-23331-cov-10.401135_pt1 | contig 23331 bp, 27 predicted proteins | sample MGYA00248465_ERZ534230 | MGnify/ENA primary metagenome ERZ534230 (study PRJEB26409, sample SAMN06344110) | marine metagenome | isolation source: Sea water from surface | place: Atlantic Ocean:Southern...
TCTATGATAAGAATCGGTACAGGTATATTTGGTGAAAGATAAAATTAATATAGGATTTATTGGTGCAGGCAACTTAGGTCGTCATGCCATTTTAGGTTTGATAGATTCATATGAGATAAACGTCTCAGATCCTATGCAAAACCAAGAGATTTTAAGTCTAGGCATAACATACATCTCTATTGAAGAGCTTTGTAAAAACTCTGACGTAATTTTCTTGACAATCAAGCCAAATATTTCCGAAGAAATTCTTAGCAAAGTTTCTGATTACATAGACGATAAGTTGATCATTTCTTTCATTGCTGGGATGTCTTTAAAAAAACTTGAAAAACTTTTATCTTCAAAAAATATTATAAGAGCCATGCCCTCTTTAGGAATTAGTAATGGCTTAAGTCCTATAGCAGTTTGCTCGAATCATGGAGTGGAAATATCTTCTGGAGAAAAAATTCTTAATAAGTTAGGAAGATGCATGGAAATTGAAGAATCAAAATTTGACGCCTTCACCTCAATTTTTGGTGCCGGACCGGCATATATAAGCTACCTAGCTAAGTTGCTATCTGAAATTGCATCCAATAATGGCTTTGAGAATTCAGAATCTCTTATAGGAGACGTGCTAGGCGGAACTTATGAAATTCATAACTCAAAGAATAAGCCGTCGTTCGAAAAAATAAAGTCTATGGTTGCATCCAAAGGCGGAGTCACAGAAGCGGCTTTAAAAAAAATTGAATCCTCGGGAATGGATGAGGTATGGAAAGCCGCAATAGAGGATGCTATTGAAAAGTCAAAAAAATTAGGGGGTAATTAATGGATCCTTTATTTGTATCATCTGTAATATCAAATTTACTTTCGATACTTTTTCTTATTTATGGACTATTCAGGTTCTTTGAATTAAGTTTTTTAAATCCAATTGTGAAATATTCTTTTTCTATTTTGGAGCCTTTTACCAAACCCTTGAGATTAATTCTACCGGTTGTATTTAAAATAGATTTATCCAGCCTAGTTTTATCTATTTTTTTTAAAGGTTTATCTTTTTATCTATATTTAGAAAGTCAATCTTTAGAAACAAATTCTGTTGAATCTATCTCTTGGTCATTTTTAAGTGTTTTATTAACCATGTCCTTAATCCTAAGGTATTCCTTATTCATTTCGATTATCGGTAGTTGGATTGCGCCAACTAGCAATAATGCTTTTCTTATTATTTGTCATGGTATCACTCAGCCTCTATTAAGACCGTTCCAAAGATTTACTGCAATGGGGGGTATAGATTTTTCTCCAATTATTGTTTTTTTTATTTTGATACAAATAGATAGATTGATTCAAAATTTTAGGTTCTATCTAGAATTACCAGGGTTATTTTAATGGTTAGTGAAAGTTTAGGAATCATTGAACCACAATTTTTTAAATTTGAAGGCGACTTCGAACTTGAATCTGGAAAAATTTTAGAAGGATTCAATATAATTTATGAAACCTATGGAAACTTAAATGAAAAAAAATCTAATGCGATCCTTATTTGTCATGCTCTGAGCGGAAATCATCATGCTGCAGGTTACTCTAATGAAGAAAAGAACAGAGCTGGTTGGTGGAATGAATTAATTGGTCCTGGCAAAGCTTTTGATACTAATAAATTTTTCATCGTTTCATTAAATAATCTGGGGGGCTGTCATGGCTCTACTGGTCCTAGCTCTGTCAATCCCAAAACATCTAAAATTTTTGGAAAAAGTTTTCCTCTAGTAACTGTTAAAGACTGGGTTAAAAGTCAAAATTTACTAAGAGAGCATCTAGGAATAGATTCCTGGCATGCAGTTTCTGGAGGTAGCTTGGGAGGAATGCAAGCCCTTCAATGGGCAATTGATTTTGATAAACATATTAGAAAAAGTATCGTAATTGCCGCAGCTCCTAAACTAAGCGCACAAAATATAGCTTTTAACGAAGTCGCAAGACAGGCCATTGTGACCGATCCTGATTTCGATCAAGGAAGTTTTCATCCGAAAAGAGGTTTGGGTCTGGCTAGAATGTTAGGTCACATTACCTATCTTTCAGAAGAGATGATGAAAGAAAAGTTTGGAAGGGATCTAAAAAAAGAGAAATATGAATATGGTTTTGACGTAGAGTTTGAAGTTGAAAGTTACTTAAGATATCAAGCTGATACCTTCTCCGATAAATTCAATGCTTATACTTACTTATTGATGACAAAAGCTCTTGACTATTTCGATCCAGCAAGAGATTTTGAAAACGATTTAAATAAAGCGTTAGATAGAACAACCACTGATTTTTTAATATTATCTTTTTCGTCGGATTGGAGATTTGCTCCTGAACGTTCAAAAGAAATTGTAAATGCCTTAATCTCATCTAGAAAGTCTGTCAGTTATGCGGAGATAAAAAGCACCCAGGGGCATGACGGATTTTTATTTCCTGATGAAAGGTATGTAAATTGTATAAAAACCTTTTTAGAAAAATGAATAGTATTTTAAATGCTTGGATTCCAAAAAACTCAGAAGTATTAGACCTTGGCTGTGGTGACGGGTCGTTGCTTGCAAGTTTAAAAAACAAATTAAATGTTTCTGGATACGGTGTTGATATCTCTGAAAAGAAAATTCAACTTTCTTTGAGTAAAGGGTTAAATGTAATTGAACAAGATATTGATGAAGGATTAGATAATTTTAAAGATGCCTCATTCGATATTGTAATAATGAGTCAGTCCATTCAAGCTTTAAAAAAACCGGAAAATGCTTTGAAAGAAATTGTGAGAATAGGTAAAGAATGCATCGTCAGCATCCCTAATTTTGCAAACCTTAAGTGTAGAGCGCAGCTTGCCTTGACAGGCAAAATGCCAGTTTCCAATGCTCTGCCATACGACTGGTATTCGACTCCAAACTTACACCTGTGTTCATTAAGAGATTTTGAATCGCTTTGTAAAAAATTAAACATCAGGGTCATCGATAGAAAGCTAAGCGATAGTAATGGTAGATCGTCTTTTCTAATGAAAATTTTTCCAAATTTATTTACAGAAGTTGCTCTTTATAAATTGAAGCAAGAAGATTGAACATACTACTAGCAACAAATAATCTCGGTAAGATTAGAGAGTTTGAATTTTTATTCAATAATTCAGATTTTAAATTAATACACTTGCGTGAGTTTTCTAATAAAGATATACCTGAGACAGGAAATAGCTACGAAGAAAATGCTTTTTTAAAAGCTAAAGAAGCTTATAGGATAACTAAGTTGCCAGTGCTTGCTGATGATTCTGGTCTAGAAGTTGAAAGTATTGGTAATAAACCTGGTATTTTTTCAGCTAGGTTTGCTGGACAGAAAGCGAATGATGATAAAAATAATAAAAAATTATTGAAAGAACTTCAGAATAAATCTAATAGAACAGCTAAATACGTATCTGTTTTATGTTTTTATAACCCAAAAGAGAAAATAGAAATTTATACCTATGGAGAACTCAGAGGGTCTATTGGTAAAGAAGAAAAAGGCTCACAGGGTTTCGGTTATGACCCTCTTTTCAACTTAAAAAATACCAAAAGAACTATGGCTGAAATTTCATTTAAAGAAAGGATGAACATTAGTCATAGAACGCAATCAACAAAAAAAATGTTAGCCGAACTTAATAAACTTCAAAATAACTGATTTTTCTCTTTTCAGCCAAAGCAATCTTTTCATACTTGGTAATTGAATCTAATTTCTGGTCAGCAGCCTCTTTGTAATTTTTAAAAACTTTTTTTAAGTAAATTTCTATTTCGTCTGCATAGTCTTGCCAATCGGTTTTGATTCTTAAAGTCCCGTTTTCTCTCATTATTTTTTTAATATTCATTAAAAAATTTTCCGAAATAAGTCTTCTTTTATTATGTTTTCTTTTAGGCCATGGATCTGGGAAAAAAATAATAACTTCATCAAAACAACTGAAATGATTGTTTTTTTCTAAAACGTCAACAGCATCTCCTAATATTACTTTTAAATTATCTATTCCTTCGGTTTCAGCAATATTTAAAACGTTTGCCACTCCCATTTCATAGACCTCTATTCCAATATAAAAAGAGTCAGGATTTTGTCTTGCGTTTATCAGTAAATTTTCTCCATCTCCGAACCCAATTTCTAAAATATTCTTTTGCTCAGGATTTAAAAAATTAAAATTTTGAAAATCCTTGTCTTTAAAAAAAATTTTAGTGGGTGAAGTATTTAGAAGATTTTTATTTTTTTTTGAAAGTCTATTCCGAGCTTTGACATAGCTTTTTACAGTTCGTTTCAAGAGTTTATTCTTCCTTTTGTAGGAGAGCTAGGTGACCCACTGTTTCTTTTTGGAATTCTTCCTGCCAAAAAAGCTTTTCGTCCAGCAATTGTTGCATCCCGCATCGCCTCAGCCATCATAATAGGATCTTTTGCACCCGCAATTGCCGTATTCAACAACACTGCATCGCAGCCAAGTTCCATTGCTAATGAAACTTCAGATGCAGTTCCAATTCCAGCGTCCACAAGAACAGGGCAAGCTAGTTTTTTGACTATAGTTTGAATTGCATCTGGATTAACTATTCCAAGACCTGAGCCAATTGGTGCAGCCAAAGGCATAACTGCACAACACCCTATATCCTCTAGCTTAAGCGCGTAATCTATTTCATCTGTGCAGTAGACCATTACTTCAAAACCATCGCTTACTAACTCTTTAGCAGCTTCAAGCGTTTCGTCCATTAATGGCAACAGAGAATGGGGGTCTGATAAAACTTCGAGCTTTACTAAATTTGAATTTGAAAGCATTTCTCTGCCCAATCTAGCAACCCTTACTGCGTCAGATGCACTAAAGCATCCTGCAGTATTAGGAAGAATTGTAAATTTTTCTGGAGAGATGTAATTTAAAATGCACTCTTCTCTTAACTTAGAATCAATTGCAACCCTTCTAATTGCAACAGTAACTATTTCCGCTCCTGAGGCTTCAATTGCTTTGACAGCAACTTGTTCATTTTTATATTTACCAGTGCCTACTAAAAGTCTAGATGAAAAATCTTTACCTGCAATCTTCAGTTTATCTTCAGACAATTAGCCTCCCCCTATCGCCCTGACTAATTCAACCTTATCATCTTGATTAAGCAAATAAGACCCCCATGAATCTCTAAAAATAATTTCGTCATTAATTTCAACCGCCATAAACTTTGTGGAAAGATCCAACAATTCAAAAAGCTCTAAAACTGAAACCCTCTTAGGCAATTCATATGATTCGCCATTTAAGACTATGCTTAATCCATTCATAAAAATTTAATATTTAGGAAATATAGCTTTTGACTTTTTCCATAGCAGCTTTTTCAATCTGCCTAATTCTTTCAGCGCTTACGCCATATTTATCTGCTAATTCATGAAGAGTTAACTTTTGATCCTGCAACCAACGATCAATTAAAATTTCCTTACTTCTGGAATCTAAAGCTGACAAAGCTTTATGAAGAAGTTCATGGCTATACTCCTCAGAGTCCTCTCTTTCAATTAAATCCGCTGGATCTTTCGTTTCATCTGCTAGAAAGCCTGCAGGAGAAAAAGAAGCTTCTTCATCATTGGCTTCAGTAGGAGGATCAAAAGACATGTCAGTAGATGAAAGTCGCGACTCCATCTCTTTTACAGATTTTTCGTCCACTCCTAATTCATCTGATATTGTCTTTATCTCATCATCGGTTAACCAATTTAATTCTTTTTTTTGACTTCTTAAGTTAAAAAAGAGCTTTCTTTGTGCTTTTGTAGTTGCAACCTTAACAATTTTCCAATTTTTAATTATGTATTCGTGCATTTCCGATTTAATCCAATGAACCGCAAATGAAATTAGCCTTACACCAACTTCAGGGTTAAATTTTCTAACTGCTTTCATGAGGCCTACGTTTCCTTCTTGAATCAAATCAGCTTGAGGAAGCCCATATCCTGAATATCCCCTAGCAATGTGAACAACAAATCTAAGATGGGCCATTACGAGTTGTCTTGCAGCCTCTAAGTCATTTCTATAGTAAAGATCTTCCGCAAGACGTTTTTCCTCCTCAGGAGTTAGGATAGCTATATTTTGAACGGATGAAAGATATGCTTCCAGGTTTTGACCTGGTGCTGAAACGTCCATAGGTTGTAATTCTTTACCCATATGGTTAATTTTATCTCAAAATTAAAATTATATACAAAGTAGATTATTGCCAAAAAAGGTACAATTTTTAAAATTTAGCTATTTTTTTTATTTTCTTTGTATTTTTTGAACTAGCTAATGCAATAAAACCATTTATTTTTTTAAAAAAATCGTACTTATAAACCTCATCCTTAGTATTTTTAAAAATTATTTCACCGCCCAGTGATTCTAATATAGCTTGTCCAGCAGCTAGATCCCATTGATATACAGGACCAAATCTAGGGTAAACATCACTTGCGCCGACGCAGAGATCGCAAAACTTTAACGAACTTCCTTTTTCGATAACTTCAACTTTCGGATAAGTTTGTTTAAGGTTTTTAAAAAAATTTTTTTCATATTGATTAGAATGGCTTTTACTCACACTTACAACGCATATTTCTGAAATAGATTTTGGATTTAAGTTCTGAAACTTTTTATCTTTAAAAATTCTAGCAGGTTTACTTTTTGAGCCTATGTAAATTTTTTTTTCAACCGGTTCTGATATAGCTCCTAAGACAGATTTTCCTTGCTCAACTAAAGCAATATTTATAGAAAAATTTTTTGAACCTTTTATAAATTCCTTAGTACCGTCTAATGGATCAATCAGCCAAAAAGAATCATCATTTCTTTTAGAAATTTTTTTTGAGCCTTCTTCAGATAAAATAGGTATTTCAGGAGTAATTTTTTTTAATTGCTCTTCTAAAAATTCATTTATCGCAATGTCTGCCTCTGAGACAGGTGATAAATCCTCTTTTCTCTTTGATTTAAGAGATTTATAACTACCAAAATAATTTAAAGCTAGCTTTGAAGCTGACGTTAGGATATTAAGTAAATCAGAATCTAAATCAAGTGTATTCATTTATAAGCTCGGTAACTTTAAAAATTATCTAATTGATTTACAATGATTTCTTGAATAAATAAAAACTATGGAAAACGAAATAGAATTAGTAAAAAAAGCTGAAGAAATTTCTAAAGGTCTAAAAAGACTTAGTAAAAAAAGCAGAAAAGTTGTTTTGCCTTACCATAGCTCTTATGATTTGATAGATGAACTAGAAGACATAGCTGATAGTTTGCTAAACGACTTAAAGTCAAGAAAACAGGAGAATTAAATGACTTACGAAAGTTTTGATTTCAAAAAAGAAAATGGAATTGGTCACCTAAAACTTAACAAAGGTGAAGATTTTAATAAAATGACATTGAATTTTTGGTACGAATTACCAAGGGTCCTTGAAGATATAAAAAAAGATACCTCTCTGCGAGTTTTGATTTTATCTTCAACAGGAAAACATTTTTGTGCAGGCATGGACCTTGCCAACTTTGGAACTCTAGGGTCAGGTGACACCAAAAAAGATAATAGACCAGATAAAGCGAGGTCAGGAGAAGTTCTATACAGAGTTGCAATGGAACTCCAAGAAAATTTATCCAAGCTAGAAAAGCTCAGAATTCCTGTTATATGTGGAATCCAAGGTGGTTGTATCGGAGGCGGATTAGACATGGCAACTGCTGCCGACTTAAGATTTGCTACTAAAGATGCTTTTTTCTGCATCCAAGAAGTAAACATAGGAATGGCAGCTGACATAGGAACTCTTCAACGCTTGCCTAGAGTTATCCCCGAGGGAAAAGTTAGAGAATTAGCTTACACCGGAAGAAGAATGTATGCAGAGGAATCACTTAGTTGTGGCTTGGTTAATAATGTCTACGAAACTCATGAGGACATGCTGGCCGGAATGGAAGAAATTGCTTTGGAAATTGCCTCTAAAAGCCCTTTGGCTGTTTACGGAACAAAAGCTATTTTAAATTTCTCAAGAGATCACACTGTAGCTGAAGGCTTGGAATATAATGCTTTGTGGAGCGGTGCAATGCTTCCTCAAGAAGATATGGCTGAGGCTATGATGTCAAAAGTTGAGAAACGAGACCCTCAATTTGACGACATTCTTGAAATCAAAGAATACGGTAAAGCTAATAAAGCTTAAAAACTAAAGCTTTCTTAAAAATACTGGAGCATTATCTGAAGATAACTTGGAGGAGAATCTATAACCTTCGTAATCAAACTTACTAATATCTTTTGGATCCTTTAAGTTATTTGACATAATAAATCTAGTCATCAATCCACGGGCTTTTTTTGCGTGAAAGCTTATTATTTTGTAATCGCCATTTTTATAATCCTTGAAAACTGGAGATATTACTTCTGCTCTAATCATTTCTTTATCTAAAACAGAAAAGTATTCATTGGATGCAAGATTTACCAATACATTAGTTTTCTGGATTTTTAAGTCTTTATTCAATGCTTCAGTTAAATCAGTTTTCCAGAATTCATATAGATTATCCGAATTTCCAATTCTTAACTTCGTGCCCATCTCTAATCTATATGGAGCTATTAGATCTAGGGGTTTTAAAAGACCATATAGCCCTGATAATATTCTTAAATATTTTTGAGAATAATTAATTGTACTTTTGTCGAGAGAAGAAATATCTAGACCTTTGTAAACATCTCCTTGAAAAGCAAAAACTGACTGTTTTGAATCAGGTCCAGGTGAGGAATTTTGTTTCCAACTTTGAAACCTCTCAAAATTAAGAAAACCTAAATTTTCACTAATTTTCATTAATTCAGAAATCATTTCTGGATCATAATTACGCATCTCCTTTACAAGAGATTCCGATTTACTTATAAAAGAAGGTTCTGAAAAACCTACTTTGCTCTCTAAAGGAGAATAATCTAAAGTCTTTGCTGGCGATATAATTACTAACATACTTTTATATAAAATCTACTAATGTTTAAAAATATTAACCAAATTTGCCAATCTATACTAATATTTTTTCCAAAATTTATGGGGAAAATCAGTGTCTGGTTTTTGTTTCTCATGATTCTTTTGACAACTTTTGTTGTGATTGCGAGATATCTTTTCGGAATTGGAATCTTAAGCCTACAAGAGTTAATAATTTACGCTCATGGTATTACTTTTCTGATTTGTGCTGCCTATGCAATGAGTGAAGATCAACATGTTAGAGTCGATATCTTTTATAGAAGATTTTCAGATGAGAAAAAAAGGGCTATAAATTTATTCGGTAATATATTTTTACTTCAACCGATGATATGGACGATATTATTGTTATCTTTTGACTACGTTTCTTTTTCTTGGGAAATAAAAGAAGTCTCTGCAGAGCCTGGAGGGCTTCCTTTCGTTTACTTATATAAATCGACTATTTTAATTTTTTCTATTCTTTTATTGATGCAAAGTTTTGCAAACATACTTTCGTATTTTAGTGATGATTGAAATTTTACCCTTACTACTTTTTTTTATAATTTGCATAAGTCTTCTTTTGGGCTACCCAGTAGCTTTTACTCTTGGAGGGGTTTCTATCCTTTTTGCAATGATCGCGAGTTTATTTGGACTTTTTGACCTAACACTTTTAGAAACAATGCCAAATAGACTATTTGGCATCATGACTAACTCAACCTTGGTAGCTGTTCCGTTGTTCATCTTTATGGGGGTGACATTAGAAAAATCTAAAATTGCTGAACTTTTATTAACCTCAATGTCAAAACTCTTTAGCCGCTATAAAAGTGGTTTAGGTATTTCAATTTTATTTGTGGGCACTATGCTTGCCGCGAGTACAGGGATCGTTGGAGCAACAGTTATCGCGATGGGATTAATATCTTTGCCAGCTATGCTAAAAAGAGGATATTCTCAAAAGATATCTACGGGTTTAATTGCAGCTACCGGAACTCTAGGTCAAATAATTCCTCCTTCAATTGCCTTGGTAATCCTTGGTGATGTGTTAGCAACTGCTTATCAACAATCTCAGCTTAAAATTGGTAATTATGTTGCCAAGTCTCTTTCCGTTGGAGATTTGTTCATGGCTGCAATAGTTCCAGGTATCATATTGGTATTAATTTATGGTCTTTACTTTGTTATCGCTCTAAGAAAACAAGAATTAAATACATTCAGTGAATCAAAAGATGATAATTTATTCAAACTTATTTCTACGTTAGTTCCGCCATTTTTTTTAATATTTGCTGTTTTAGGTTCTATTATTTTAGGAGTCGCTTCGCCAACTGAGGCCGCTGGAATAGGGGCTCTTGGAGCAATTTTAATTGCACTATTTCATAAAAAACTAACTATACAAATTTTAAAAGAAACCACTAAGCAAAGTGCATTTATCTCTTCAATGGTTTTTTTAATTTTGATCGGAGCATCTATTTTTTCTTTAGTCTTTAGAGGTTTAGGAGGTGAAGAGCTTATTACAGAAATCTTTAACATGATTCCAGGTGGTTTATTTGGAGCAATGATCTTAGTGATGTTATTAGTTTTTATTCTTGGTTTTATTTTAGATTTTATTGAAATTACATTTATAGTGGTTCCAATAGTTGGACCCATCTTAATGGCTATGGGGGCAGACCCTTTATGGTTGGGAGTATTGTTAGCAATAAACTTACAAACATCTTTCTTGACCCCTCCATTTGGTTTTGCTCTTTTTTATTTAAGAAGCGTAGTTCCTGAAAAAATAAAAACCGAAACCATGTACAAAGGAGTCTTGCCTTTTATTGTCATCCAAATCTTTGTCTTGTGTCTAGTTGCTTATTTTCCAACTTTAGCAACTTTCCTACCAAATCTAATTTTTAGTAACTCATATTGAAATACTTTTTCTGATATATTAAAAAAATGTTCATTATGAAAAAGATTCTATTTATATTTAGCTTCTTATTAATATCTTGCTCGGAAGATCTAAGTCAAAAAGCCAAAGATTTCAGTCAAAATAAAATAATTATTGACTCTCATATAGATACCCCTTTTCAAATATGGCGCCAAAAAAATAATACAGGTGCTAGTGATGATATTACAAAAAGCACTTCCTTCCATTTTGACTATCCGAGAGCTGTTGAAGGTGGATTAAATCTTCCTTTTTTTGCAATTTTTATTCCTGCTAGAACGGAGCCAGAAGGAACATCTTTTGATTTAGCTGTTGAACTAATAAACATGATGAATGAAATCATTTCCAATAACCCCGACAAATTTACTTTCATAAAAAACCCTTCTGATATATCCATACTTGAACAAGATAAGAACTTAGTGGGGATTGCTTATGGAATTGAAAATGGAGCGCCGATAGAAGGGAAACTTGAAAATATTAAGTTTTTTGCAGATCTTGGAGTTAACTACATTACTTTAGCTCACGCAAAAAGTAATCATATATCTGACAGTTCTTATGATGAGAATAAAAGATGGAAAGATGGACTCAGCCCTTTCGGTTTTGAGGTGGTTAAAGAAATGAACAAACAAGGGGTTATGATTGATATTTCTCATGTATCAGACACTGCATTTATGAAAGTCTTAGAGATAAGTGAAGCACCAGTAATTGCCACACACAGCTCCTTAAGACATTTCACTCCTGGTTGGGAAAGAAATGTTTCAGACGAGATGTTAAAAGCATTGGCAAAAAATAATGGAGTAATACAAATTTGTTTTGGCTCAGATTTTGTTGCCGACAGAAAGTCAAATCCAAACATGAAAGTTACAGTAAAAAATGTTGTGGACAATATAGATCGTGTCAAAAACCTTGTCGGTATAGATCACGTCGGTTTAGGCTCTGACTTCGACGGTGAAGTTCCTCTGCCAGAAGATATTAATGACGTATCAAAGTTTCCTAATTTAATTGAAGAACTTTTAATTAGAGGTTACTCAGAAGAGGAAATTGACAAAATTCTTAATGGAAATATCCTAAGAGTCTGGAAAGCTGTGAAAGAATTTGCTAAAAATACTTGAAATCTAATGCAAAACGACTGGACCAAAATAAGAGCTAAAGTTAAATCTTTCATTGAAGAAGAGATATATCCCGTAGAAAAGAAGTTAGCAGAAAATTCCAAAGAATCTCAAAAAATCTTAAAAGGAATTACCCAAATGGCAAAAGATGAAAATATTTGGGCCCTAGGTCATCCGAAAGATATTGGTGGTGGAGGAATGCCTTTCATGGAATACGTTTATGTAAACGAAGTGATTGGAAGATCTGCATATGCAAATGTTGGACTAGGAACAGTATCTCTTCAAGATTCAATAATGCTAAGGGAATTCGCTTCTAATCACTGGAGAGAGAAATATCTTGACCCTTTAGTTAAAGGAGAAATATTTCCAAGTTTTGGAATGACAGAGCCTGAAGTGGCGAGTTCTGATCCCACTCAGCTTCAAACAACAGCTGTTTTGGAAAACGGAACATGGAGAATCAATGGAAGAAAATGGTTCACTACAGGCGCATCTAGAGCTGCTTACACCACAGTTATGTGTAAAACAGAACTTGATGCTCCAGGTCATGGTGCTTTTAGTATGATAATTGTTCCAACAGATAATCCCGGTTACAAAATAATTAGAGAAACTCCTGTCCTTGGAATCAATGGAGGACATTACGAAGTTGAATATGACAACGTAGAGGTGCCTGAAGAAAATTTATTAGGACCAAGAGGACAAGGTTTCTTGATAGCTCAAAAAAGATTAGGGCCTGGAAGAATTTTTCACTGCATGAGATGGTTGGGTCAGGCTCAAAGAGCTTTTGATCTTCTATGCTCTAGAATGCATGAAAGAGAAACTTTTGGAAGCGCCCTCACTCAAAAGCAACTTTTACAAAAATTCGTTTTTGATAGTGCTTGTGAAATTCAATCTTCGAGACAATTAACTTTAGATGCAGCTAAAAGAATTGATCAGGGAGATGATGCAAGAATTGAAATAGGTTTAATTAAAGTAATTGGTGCTCAAATGCTCCACAACGTAATTGATCGTGCAATACAAGTCCATGGGGCAAAAGGACTTACGGACGACACTCCACTTAGCTTAATGTATAGACATGCAAGAGAAGCTAGAATTTATGATGGCCCCGATGAAGTGCACATTCAATCTGTGGCAAAAAGAATTCTCAAAAATTACGAAAATAATGGTTCTGGCTGGGATTTTGGAGAACGCGACGCTTCCTTGCAAAACCAATTAAATGGATAATTTTAAAAATTTTATTGAAGACCTACTCGATTCTAAAATAAAAGATCTTAACCGTCTTTCAGGCGGAGCATCGGCGGAAACCTACAAAATTTGTTTATCGGATCATAAAAATTATATTTTAAGAAAAACTCCAGATTCCGCTGAATCTAAATTAGCTATCTCAAAAAAATTAGAAGCAAAAATACAAAAAATAGTTCAAAAAAATAATGTCCCTGTTCCAAGAATTCTTAAAGAATTTGATGAGTCGAGTGGATTTGGTAGTGGATATATTATGGAGTTTATAGATGGAGAAACAATTGCTCGAAAAATTTTAAGAGATGAAAAATATAAAAAAATTAGATCTTCATTAACTTTTCAAATAGGAGAAATTTTATCCAAAATACATCAAAGCGACATAAAACAATTGGCTGAACTAAAAAAAATGTCTTTTGATGTGGCTTTAAATGATCTTCATGAAGTCTATAAAACTTTTGAAGAGCCACAGCCAATATTTGAATACGCTTTTAATTATTTAGCTAAAAATAGTCCTAAAGATTCACATAATGTTTTAGTGCATGGAGACTACAGACTAGGTAATTTCATTATTTCTGAAAACTCATTTGAGTCAGTTATAGACTGGGAGCTAGCTCATATAGGCAACCCTTTAGAAGACTTAAGTTGGTTATGTGTAAAGTCTTGGAGATTTGGTAATAATTCTAAAAGAGCCGCTGGTTTAGGAAATATTGAAGAATTAATAGAGGGATACGAAATAAATTCAAATATAAAAATCGATCTTGAAGAATTAAATCTATGGCAGATTTATGGTTCATTGAGGTGGGGTATCATATGCATGATTCAAACTTTTGCTCACCTAAATGGTAATTTAAAATCTTTAGAAAAAGCAGCAATAGGCAGAAGAGTGTCTGAAACAGAATTTGACCTAATGAACATGATAAAAAATAAAAAATTTTGAAAAATCTCTTCGACAGGCCTACAAAAAAAGAATTAATTGATGCATTGCATTATTTTTTTCTAAAAGAAATTGATTTAAACGATTTAAAAGAAACAAGTAATTTTAAACTCAGAATTGCTTTAAATATGTTCAAAATACTAAGAAGGGAAATTGACAACGAAGAGGAGTTAATTCGTAAATTTGAAGAACTAAGTCTTAAATTATTGAAAAAAAAAATATATTCAAAAGAAGAGTTATCAATGATTATTAAAGATGAATCTTATGACGATTCTTTGATTGAAACTTTTTTATTTGAACTTGCTAGAGAAAAATTAAAAATTGATAATCCCGCTTATCTCAAAGATTAGTTAGCGTAAATCGTAAATAGCTTGCTCAGATATCTTATGATAATTGGAAACTCCTTTTTTAAACTCTAAAATAGATTGATAAATTTCTTTAGCAAAATCATCATTAGCAACAAATTCCTGTAAAACTTCTTTTGAAATTTTTTCTAACTCTTCAAGAACTTCATCAGGAAACTTTTTAAGAATCACGTTATGGTCTTCAATTAAAGAAATCAGGGCTTGATTATTTCTTGCTGTGTATTCATCGAGCATATTTTGATTTACCGCTCTTGCAGCTGTTCTAACAATGGCCTTAATGTCATCGGGCAGTTCATCAAAAGCCTCTTTATTAAAAATAAATTCCGTCATAGCTCCTGGTTCTTGCCAGCCTGGATAATAGTAGTATTTGGCTACTTGATGAAAACCAAAAGTTAGGTCATTGTAGGGACCTATCCATTCAGCAGCATCTATTACTCCGGTTTGAAGATTTGTAAAAATTTCACTTCCTGGCATTAAGACTGCTTCTCCACCCGCTCTGGAAAAAACCTCTCCGGCTAATCCAGGCATTCTTATTCGAATTCCTTTTAAATCTTCGAGTGAATTTATCTCTTTATTAAACCACCCCCCCATTTGAACTCCTGTGTTTCCACCTGCCATAGGAATTAAATTAAAAGGTTCATATGCCTTTTCCCAAAGCTCAATTCCTCCGCCAAAATAAAGCCAGGCATTTCTTTCTTGAGCATTTAATCCAAAAGGTAAGGTAGTAAAAAATTGTGCAGCAGGAAGCTTTCCTATCCAATAATACGCAGCACCATGACCCATTTCTACTGTTCCTCTGGATACGGTATCAAAAACCTCTAAAGCTGGAATAAGCTCGCCGTTTCCATAAACTTTTATTTTTAGCCTACCATCAGTCATTTCTTCTACAAGTTGAGCAAAATTTTCTGGGCCGAGGCCCACACCGGGATAATTTTTAGGCCAAGTAGTCACAAGTCTCCATGAATAATTTTTTCTTTCTAAGCTCTCTTCAGTTTGAGCTACTTCATCTGAACAAGAAACTATAAAAAAACTGATAATTATTAAAATTAAACTTTTTCTAAATTTGCAAAACTTAAGACCAACCATTTAGTCCCTCCACTATCAAAATTTACTTCTACTCTAGCATTTGATCCGTCTCCCTCACAATTAAGTATTACACCCTCACCAAATGATTTATGTGTAACTCTGTCGCCCAGAGAAAATCCCCCAACATTATGCTCTGTACCTCCCACAATTCTTGGTTCAAATCCTTTTTCTTTTACCTCTGTTTCAGAAGCAACCCTTATCTGATAAACCAATTCCTCTGGAATTTCCTTAATAAATCTAGAAACGGGACTAAAATTTTCTATTCCATAAACGTTTCTTGTTTCAGCATGGGTGAGATAAAGTCTTTCCATAGCTCTAGTCATGCCCACATAACAAAGCCTTCTTTCTTCTGCTAATTGTTTCGGATCCTCGGCTGATCTTCTATGAGGAAACAAACCTTCTTCACAACCTGCGATGAATACCAATGGAAATTCTAAACCTTTTGATGAGTGCAGAGTCATCATCTGGATAGCATCTTCATTTTCAGTTGCTTGGTTTTCTCCAGCATCTAAAGAAGCTTGATCCAGAAAAAGCTCTAATAGCGATCTATCGTCGTCATTATCCTCTCCTAAAGAAAAATATTCTGATGTTGCAGAAATCAATTCATCAAGGTTATCAACTCTTGATCGTCCCTTTTCTCCTGGCTCCTTGCCATGAAAGTCTTTTAGCCCACTCAGAGATATTACCTTTTCAAAAAATTTATCTAAATCTTTATTAAAATCTAATTCTTGAAGTTGACTGATAATTTCAAAAAAAGCTTTTATATTTTTAGCGACTTTAGTATCTTTGTCCTGAGCAAGTTGTTCTGCAGACTCCCACAAAGATAGATTTTCATCTTTAGATTTTTCTCTAATTTGATCCATGGTTTTAGTGCCAATGCCTCTAGTAGGGACATTAATAACTCTCTCGAACTGTGAATCATTATTTTGATTAATTGCTAACTTGGCATATGCAAGTGCATTTTTAATTTCCATTCGCTCATAAAATCGTACTCCGCCGTATATTCTATAAGGTAATTCTGAATTTAAAATTGCATCTTCCAATATTCTGGATTGAGCATTAGATCTATAAATGATTGCAGAATCCGAAAGACTTCCTCCTTCCTCCATCCATCTTTTAATTATTCCAACTATAAAATTTGCCTCATCCCTTTCATTGAAAGCTCTATAAACTTTTACTTGTTCTCCCTCTTCTTTTTGAGACCAAAGCTCTTTACCTAATCTATCTGGATTATTTCTAATAACGGAGTTTGCACATGCCAATATATTTTTTGAAGATCTGTAGTTTTGCTCCAGTTTAATAGTTTTGACCTGTGAAAAGTCTTTAGCAAATCTTTTTAAATTAGTACTTTTTGCTCCTCTCCAACTATAAATAGATTGGTCATCGTCTCCAACCACTGTCATAGACCCATTTTTACCAGCTAATTTTTTTAATAAAAGATATTGAATTTCATTAGTATCTTGAAACTCATCTACCAGAATGTGCCGAAACCTATCTTGGTAATGTTTTAACAGATCATTATTTTTAGATAAGAGCTCGTAAGCTCTAATTAATATCTCAGCAAAATCTACTAAGCCCTCTCGATCACAAGTTTTTTGATATTCCTCCATGATGTCTACCATTTTTTCCTCGACAAAAGTTGCATTCATATTCAAAATTGCTTTCCTTTTGCCCTCATCTTTCTGTTTATTGATAAACCATTGAGTGTCTCTGGGCTGCCATGTTTCTAAATCTAAATTCATGGCCTGGATTACTCTTTTCAATACTCTTAATTGATCTTCGCTATCAATTACAGAAAAATCTTTCAACAAATTTGCTTCCTTCCAATGAATCTTCAGCATTTTATGGAAAATTCCATGAAAAGTTCCACACCACATTTGATTTAAATTTTCTTCGAGAATATTTTCAATCCTGCCTCTCATTTCTCTAGCAGCTTTATTTGTGAAAGTAACAGTTAAAAGTGACATAGGATTTACCCCTTTAACAGAGGATAACCATGCGACTTTATGAGTAATTACTTTAGTTTTTCCTGAGCCAGCACCAGCTAATATTAAAGAGTGGAGAGAGTCATCGGTTACTGCCTCTCTTTGTATTGGATTTAATTCGTCTAAAATATATGAAACGTCCATAATTAATTGTTTAATAAGAAATAATATATGAATTCAGACATAGATTTTTATAATTCCTTAGAACTTTCCTTAGAGTATGCCGAAAGTTTGCTCGAGGATGCGGTCAGTAATTCTAAGTCGATTTTTCATTCTCCTACATTAAGTATTTTAGATACGCCGCGCACAGTTGTTTTAAGGGAATACGACAGAAATGAAAGATATATGAGATTTCATACAGACTTGAGATCAAAAAAAATTCACTCTTTAAATGAAAATAACTTAGCTTTCATTCATGCGTATGATCCAGAAAAAAAAGTTCAGCTCAGATTGAGAGGAAATGTAAATCTTCATCATAATGATGAGACTAGTTTGTTGGCTTGGAATAACTCGAGAGAGATGTCTAAACTTTGTTATTCAGTGAAAGGTGCACCAGGTGAAATTATTACTCATCCTGAAAAATATGACCTTGATAAAGAAAAAATTAATATAGAAGATGGCTACCAAAACTTTGGCGTATTAATATTTAAATATTATGAGCTAGAGTTTCTTTATTTAAAGAATATTGGCCATAGAAGAAGTAAATTTACTTGGAAAGATAATAAAGCCCAGTTGAATTGGTTAATTCCTTAATTTTCTGAGCTGAATAAATTTATCAGCACAACTCCAACTATAACAAAACCCATTCCAACTGTTGTGTACAAATTTGGAATTTGCAAATACTTAATGGCAGCAAGGCCAGTTATCAAAAAAATACCTACTCCTGACCATGTTGCATAAGCTACGCCAACAGGAATTTCATCTAGAGTAAAAGAGAGCCAGTAAAAACTAGCAGCATAGGAAATCGCGGTAATTACTGAAGGTATAACTTTTGTAAAACCTTCAGTTTCTCTTAAATACAAGGTTCCAATTACCTCTGCAATAATTGCTAATATTAAAAAAATATAAGCATTAGTTAGTGCAGACATGGTGTAAAATAAAACTTAATTAATTTTAACTTATAAATATGTCAAAACATAACGCACTTCAAATGTTTGGTCGTTCAGGAAATCCTACCCTTAACGATGCAACTTTTTCAAACTTTAGCTCTTCTGATTCTGTTGGAGGAGGTTTCATGACCTTACAGGGTACAGTCAATAAAACTGGGATTTTATTGCTGCTAGTTACATTGTCTGCTGCCTTGACTTGGAACTTATATTTCGAAACAAGAGACGCTTCTGCAGTAATGCCTTTAGGGATTGGCGGCGCTATTACAGGCTTCATTTTAGCAATTGTGACCATGTTCAAACCATCTTGGTCAGGAATAACTGGTCCTGCATATGCTCTTGCTCAAGGGCTTTTTTTAGGAGCTATTTCAGCAATTTTTGAATCTCAATATCAAGGAATCGTGATACAAGCGGTGGGATTAACACTGGGCACCCTATCCTCTCTTTTACTACTTTACAAAACAGGCATAATCAAGCCAACAGAGAACTTTAGACTTATGATAGTCTCGGCTACTATGGGAATAGCCTTACTCTATACTGTGAGTATTATAATGAATATGTTTGGCTCAGACATTGGATTTATACACTCTAACGGTTTATTCGGAATAGGATTTAGTTTGTTCGTAGTAGCAATTGCTGCTTTGAACTTAGTTCTAGATTTTGACTTCATCGAACAAGGCTCAGAACAAAATGCACCAAAATATATGGAATGGTTCGGTGCTTTTTCCTTAATGGTAACCTTGATTTGGCTTTATCTTGAAATGCTAAGATTACTTGCGAAACTCAGAAGTCGTTAGTGGATTCAAATCTTATCTTTTTTTCATTAATTGCTATTGCTTCGTTAGCAATATTTTTTTTCATTGGCCCTATGAGAGCTTCTGAAAAGCAAAGAAACAGAACTAATAGAATTGATTGGACCTCTAATAAATACTGGTTTGTAAAATACTTCTTCGTGATAATTTTAATTGCACTGCTGACGGCTTCATTATTTAGAATATTTTTATAAATTGGTCATCAAAACAGACATTTTAATAATTGGTAGTGGTGCAGCCGGACTAACAGCAGCAATAGAATTATCTGATAGTTTTAAAATAACAGTTATCTCAAAAAATCAAATTATTGATAGTTCTACATGGTATGCCCAAGGCGGTATAGCTGCTGTTCTTGCTGAAGAAGACTCAACTCAAAGTCATATTGAAGATACTTTGAAAGTTGGAGATGGATTGTGTGATGAAAAAGCGGTCGAATTTTGTATAGAAAATGGAAAAGAAGCAATCCAATGGTTGCAAAACAACGGTGTTGTATTCACCAAAAAAAATAATACTTCAGATCTTCATTTAACTCAGGAAGGAGGGCATTCTTATAGAAGAGTCGTGCATGCTGCTGATGCAACTGGAAGAGAAGTATCTGATTCTTTGGCAGGTAAAGTTCTTAAAAATAAAAATATTAAAATACTTGAAAACCACTTAGCGGTTGATCTTATTGTTAAAAACAATAACTGTCTCGGGGCATACGTTTTTAATAAAAACAAAGAAAATGTATTAAGTATTTCAGCAGGAGCAATAATTCTTGCAACTGGAGGAGCTAGTAAAGCTTATCTTTATACTAGTAATCCTGATGGAGCAAGCGGCGATGGCTATGCGCTTGCTTGGAGGGCAGGATGTCGATTAGAAAACATGGAATTCAATCAATTTCACCCTACATGTCTTTTTCATCCAGATGCAAAATCCTTTTTAATTTCTGAAGCTTTAAGAGGAGAAGGTGCAATTTTAAAAACTACTTCAGGAATTCCTTTCATGAAAAAATATAATTCTAAGGCCGACCTAGCTCCAAGAGACATTGTTGCAAGGTCAATTGATAATGAAATGAAAGTTAGTGGAAAAGATAATGTTTTGTTAGATATTTCCCACAAACCTTCTAAAGAAATAAAAAATTCTTTCCCAAGTATTCATAAAAAATGTTTGGAATATGGATTTGATATAACACAATCTCCAATTCCTGTAGTTCCTGCGGCTCACTACACTTGTGGAGGAATTTTGACAGATCTCAAAGGGCAAACAGATATTAAATCCTTGTATGCAATAGGTGAAACTTCTTCAACTGGACTTCACGGAGCCAATAGAATGGCAAGTAACTCTCTTCTTGAATGCGTTGTCTTTGCAAAGGCCGCTGCGCAAGATATCAAAGAGAATTTTTCTCATAATAGAAAATCAATTCCTGAGTGGGATGATTCAAAAGTAATAAAAGCTGGAGAAAATATTTTAATTAATCACAATTGGGATGCTTCCAGAAGATTAATGTGGAATTACGTTGGCATAGTTAGAAGTAATGACAGACTTAAAAAAGCTAAAGACAAAATGAAGCTAATTAAAAATGAGGTTCAAGAATTTTATAAAAATTTTGAAGTAACTTCAGATTTTCTAGAACTAAGAAATCTTGTTCAGGTATCTGAATTAATAATTGATAGCGCTATTAAAAGGAAAGAAAGTAGAGGGCTGCATTACAATATTGATTATCCAAAGAAACTAAAAAAAGCCTCTTCAACTATCATTTCACCAAAATGACTAAATCTTTGAATTATTTAATAAATCTAAAGTCTGGTTAAATTCTCTTACAGTTAAGCTGATAATTTCTTCAACACTTTTGACTTCATCGATTAAACCCATAGATTGCCCAGTTAAAGCCGGGGCAGCGTTAAGGTCGCCGCCAAAATATAGATCTTGAACTCCTTTAAAAACACTCATATCCATTGATCCTTTTTCAAAAATTTCTTTGGAATAGTCTGTTTTAATAGCTCTTAAACATGGCGAACCAGATTTATTTAAAACATAAGTATCTGACTCAGAACCAGATAAAATTGCATCCTTCCAATTCTGATGTACTGGACTTTCTTTGCTCGAAACAAATCGCGTTCCCATTTGAATTCCCTCAGCTCCACAAGCAAAAGCTGCAGCCATTCCGATTCCATCCGCAATGCCTCCGGCTGCAATAATTGGTAAATCAATTTTTTTCCTTATGGCTTGTATTAAAACGTGTAGACCTATTTCCTCAGGGTTTTTGAATCCTCCACCCTCAGTCCCTTCGACAACCAATCCGTCGACTCCAGCTTCCTGAGCTTTTAGTGCTCCAATCATGCTTGGAACGGCATGGTATACAATCAACCCAGCTGACTTGAGACGATCAATATACTTTGCGGGGCTTCCAGCAGATGTGGTTACAAATTTGACTCCACATTCTGCTACAAAATCAACAATTGAATCATCTTGTAAAAAAAGAATTGGAAGATTTACTCCAAAAGGTTTGTCGGTTAATGAAGCCATTTTTTTAATTTCTTCTTTACAAGCTTCTACTTCTCCAGAAGAAGTTTCTATAACTCCAAGACCTCCTGCATTAGATACTGCGGAAGCCAATTGGCTCCTTGCTATCCAACCCATTGGAGCTTGAATAATTGGAAATTTTGTACCTAAGTGTTCTGTTACTCTATTCATAATTCTTCATTTAAATAATAATATAAAAAATAGTCTAAATTAATAAAACCAGAATCTTTCAATTTTTTTTGACCCTTAACGAAAGAATAAAAATAATTATCAAAAAAAGTATTATAAATGGAATTCCTTCTACACCTGGGGTAATTCCATTTTTATATTCATCTGAGATGGAAGGAAAAAAGTTAGTTAAAGGATATATTCCTCTCATGCTCCACTCAAATAAATTGACTAACAACATTAAGGGAATAAAACCTTTATATTTGAAAAGAACTAATATCGTCAAGCTAGTTCTAATTACTTGCTCTAAACCCCATAAAGAAAAAAATATATAGACCAAGGGCATAGGATCAGGCGTACCGTCTAATCGGTTTACACTAGCAATGTCATGCAAACCAAATTCCCAAAATAAGAAATGTACTAAACTTCTCCATATAAGAAGGCCAGTAAATAAAATTAAACCGTAGAAAGCTAAATTACTACCGTAATAATTTGTAGGGTCTTTTGGAAATATTTTTTGTATTAAGTTCACTTATTTAAATTAACTATCAACCCAAGTTTAGGCTCTACATCGCCAGTTAACATATCGTTGTATATCTCTGACAATCCCTCAAAATCTCTTATTTCATTTATATTCATCCAACTTTTACTTTGCTCTGACCTTTTCTTTAAAAACTCGTTGGCAATTTTGTTAAATTTTTCTACACCCCATTCACCTGATCTCTTTTGAGCATGTCCGGGTGCGAAAAAAAATTCAAAACGTGAATCTTGAACATTTGTTATTACATCATCGGTAGAGGTAATTTTTTGCCAATGTGTTGCTCCTACAGTTAAGAATTTCTTTAGATTATCTTGCAGGAGGGTTGAAAGCTTTTCCATTATTGCTGGATTTCCTGCCATATCTACAATGACTGAATTTTTACTAAAGTCTAAATTATCCATTTCTTCGTAAGGTAAAATTTCATCATAACAATTTAAACTCTCTACGAATTCTTTATTTTTTTTTGAAGTAAATCCAAAAACTTTAGGCGCGGTATCTGCTTCCGATAGTCCTTGTGCCAAACCAATAGCAGTTTTACTCGATGCGCTTAAAATAATTATTTGTTCACAATCATAATAGTTTTCATACAACAAAGCATCGCATAAACAAAAAGCTGTTAAATGCAGCGGGAATAATAAGGCTCTTATGGAATCATTTGAGGCATCATAATCGGCTTCACCTTCAAGCCTTACATAATTATTGTAAATTAC
>ENA-OSEY01000732-OSEY01000732.1-marine-metagenome-genome-assembly--contig:-NODE-732-length-23284-cov-5.967941_pt1 | contig 23284 bp, 24 predicted proteins | sample MGYA00248465_ERZ534230 | MGnify/ENA primary metagenome ERZ534230 (study PRJEB26409, sample SAMN06344110) | marine metagenome | isolation source: Sea water from surface | place: Atlantic Ocean:Southern...
TAAGGTTACTGAGGTAACAATCATAGCTGATGTAGAAAAAACAATCATCGACACTGTTAATGAGTTTAAAAAAAGATTTAATTATGTCTTTACCTCAGGTGGTATTGGACCAACACATGATGATATTACTGCTCAATCAGTTTCAAAAGCTTTTAATATTGAATACGGACCACACAAGGAAGCAATGAAAATTTTAGAAAATTATTATCAACCAGGAGAATTTTCTGAAGGAAGACAGAAAATGGCATGGATGCCTGTTTCAGCAAAATTAATTTATAATCCGAGTAGTGGCGCACCAGGTTTTAATGTTGAAAATGTTTATTGTTTACCAGGTGTGCCATCTATACTTAAATCTATGATTGGAGGCCTAACAAACGAACTTGTTGGTGGAGATCCAATTATAAGTCACACACTCAGCTTAAGAACTGTAGAAAGTGAAATTGCAAAATCTTTATCAAACGTTCAAGATAATAATAAAGATGTTGACATAGGCAGTTATCCTTTTTTTAAAGCAGGAAAATTAGGAGTATCGATTGTTTTAAGATCACCCGAGCAAAAAAAAATTGATAAGTGTAATTCAGAGATACTTAAATTTGTAAAAGAAAAAAATATCGAATTAGTAGAAAATAGTTGATGCTTTATTTTGCTTACGGAAGTAATTTAAATCACTTTCAAATGAAGAGAAGGTGCAAAGATTCCATATTTTTAAAAAAATATAACCTTAAGGACTTTAAACTTACTTTTAGAAGCAAATATAGAGCCGCAGATATAGAAAGAAAAAAAAATTCAATTGTTCCAGGTGGTATTTTTGAAATTTCAAAAAGTGATGAAAAAAAATTAGATCTATATGAGGATTTTCCAATTTTATATAAAAAAATCTATATCGATTATTATAATAAAAAAATGATGACCTATACCATGGTTGATAAGACAGAATTTAGGTATCCAACTGAAAGATATTTAAATGTAGTAAAAAGAGGTTATAAAGATTGTAATTTAGATATGAAATATTTAATTACTGCGTTAAAGAATATTAGATAAAAGAAACAAAATATTTATGTATTAAATAACCAACTACCAATAACAGTATTCCTGATCCATAAATTAAATAAAAATTCATACCGAAAGACTTTGAAAAGAAAAAAGGCAAAAAGAACAAATAACTTACTGGAATCGCAATTAATATACTCTTAGTAAAAGTTACAGTTTTATCTACGTCTTTGTATTCGTAGTATGAAAATAAAATTGCTATTAATGAGACGATTGGTAATGCAATAATAAATCCTGCTAATTTTGGGTAAATACCAGATAACCAACTAGAAAAAGCTATTATTAATGCTGCTATTATTATTTTAAATGTAAAAAATATCATGTTTTACTTTTTACATTTTTTACATAATCCAAAAAATTCTAAATTATACTTATTATATCTCATACCAGTCTCATCCTGAAAATTAGCTAAATATTTAGAAAGTTTCGGATTGCTTATTTCTGTAACCATTTCACAGCTATCACATATTGAAAAAGCTGTTGCGTTAGATATGGTACAACTATCATTTTTACATGCTACAAAAGCATTTTTACTTTCAATTTTGTGAATTTTTCCAAGTTTAATTAATCTATCAAGCGCTCTATATACTTGCGGGGGTGCTTTAATTCCTTTTTTTTGGACACTAAATAAAATTGAATAAGCTTTTAAAGGTTCTTTAGCCTTTTCAATAATTTCTAAAACTATTTGTTGGTTTTTTGAGAGAAAATCTATTTTTTGTGTCATAAGTTATTTTATCAAGTTCACATTATTTTTTCAATTGTTTGAATTTTCTTATATTAAACATAGAAAGAATAAACAAAACTAACGCCGCTGTTATAATAGATGGACCAGATGCCGTATTAAATTCCAGTGATGAATATAAACCCAAAACCACCGCCAAAAGTCCACCGATAATTGAAATAATAATCATTTGTTTTGGATTGTTAGCTAAATTTCTAGCCATTGCCGCAGGTATAATAAGCATTCCTGTAATTAATAATATTCCAACCATTTTAATTGATATCGCAATGATTGCTGCCATCAATATTGTAAATACTGCATTTATTTTTTCAGGTTTCATTCCTTCAGCTTCAGCAAGTTCATAATTAACAGTTGATGCGAACAAAGGTTTCCAAATTAACTTAAGGACTAATAGTATTATCGCACCACCTGCCCATATAACTAATAAATCTTTTTTGTTAACCGCAAGAATATCTCCAAACAATAAACCCATTATATCAAAGCGGATATATGATAAAAAGCCGATAACAACCAATCCTATTGCAAGGGATGAGTGGGCCAACAAACCTAATAAAGCATCACTTGGGAGCTTAGTTGTTTTTTGTAATCTTAATAAAATTAATGCTACAGCAGATGAAATTAACAATACTGAAAAAGAAATATTTATATCAAATGAAAAAGCAAGAGTTACACCTAATAATGAGGAGTGAGCTAATGTTCCTGCGAAAAAGGATAATCTTCTCCAAATTACAAAACAACCAAGAGGTCCTGTTACTAAAGCAATTCCAAGACCAGCAACAAGTGCTCTTATAAAAAAATCATCAAACATTTATTTTTTCGTTTCTATTGTCCCATCTGGTGAATGAGTATGATCATGGTCGTGCTCATAAACTGATAATATTGTAGATGCACGATCTCCAAATAACTCTTTATATTTACTATCTTTAACAACTGCTTGAGGAGTTCCTGAGCAACATACATGACCATTAAGGCATAAAACATGATCTGTTGCTGACATAACCACATGTAAATCATGGGATATAAGCAATATTCCACAACCCAGTTTTTCAGAAATTTCTTTTATCAATTCATATAAAGCTAACTCACCTTTAAAATCTACTCCTTGTACTGGCTCATCTAATACTAAAAGATCCGGTTTTTTTGATATAGCTCTTGCAATCAGTACTCTTTGAAATTCACCACCAGATAAATTTCTTAAATCATTATTTTTTAAGTGTTCAACGCCAGTAAGTTTTAGTGCATTATTAATTTCATCATTAGTGAGAACTTCAGTTAACGACATAAAATCAGATACCCTGATAGGTAAAGTCCAATCAATTGAAATTTTCTGAGGCACATAGCCAATTTTGTCTGTAAATTTTTCTACTTTTCCCTCAATATTTTTATAAATGCCTAAAGCAATTTTAGCTGTTGTAGATTTTCCAGATCCATTTGGTCCTATTAAAGTAACAATTTTTCCTTTTTTAACCTCTAAGGAAACACCTTTTACTAACCACTTGTTATCAAGCATAACGCCGGTGTTTTCTAACTTAACTAGAATATTATTATTTAAACTCATTTTTTTTGTTGACTAATCATATTTGTTATAATATTACGCTTTGTTATAATATAACATATTTAAAATTATGCACTTAAAAAGAAAAATTCCACTAATTATATCAATAATTTCAACTTTATTTTATTTTTCTGCATTAAAAGCAGAAATTAAAGCAGTAACTTCAATAAAACCAATACATTCATTGGTAAGCTATATAATGGAGGGCGTTGGCTCACCTGATTTAATAGTTGATGGTTACAATTCTCCACACGGATTTAGCTTAAAACCATCTCATGCTAAAATGCTACAAGAGGCTGATATTGTAATATACGTTGGCGAAGGTCTTGAGGAATTCTTGGAAAAACCTTTAGATTCTTTAGCTCAGAACGCTGTTAAATTTGAATTATTAAAGCAAAGTGGAATGAAAAAATTAAAGTTTAGAGAAAGAAATATTTTTGAAGGTCACGATGATCATGACGATCATGGACATGGAAAAAAGAAAAAAGATGATCATGATGACCACGATGATCATGACCATGACAAAAAAGCTAAGAAAGAGGATCATGATGATCACGGACATGATGACCATGGACACGGACATGGTGAGTTTGATCCACATATTTGGTTAGATCCAATGAATGCAAAAATAATTATTAAAAAAGTAACAAATCAGTTATCAAAATTAGATAAAGATAATAGTTCAACCTACAAATCGAATTCTAAGAAAGCTTTGAAAGAAATTGATCAATTGATTAAAACCGTTAAATCGGATGTAAATAAAGACGCTAAGGTTGTAGTATTTCATGATGCATACCAATATTTTGAAAAAAGATTTGATGTAAATATTATTGGAGCATTAACGGTTAACACAGATGTTTTACCTGGAGCAGAACAACTAGCTGAGATTAGAGAAGTAATAGAACATGAAAAAGTTACATGTGTACTTTCAGAGCCACAATTTAATCCAGATATTGTTAAGACGATTGCAAATGATACAAATATTAATATGGGTGTTTTAGATCCTTTAGGTGCAAAACTGGACAAAGGAAAAACCCTATATTTCAATTTAATTAGTAATATATCCTCATCTCTAAAGAACTGCTAATAAGTCAATTTTGACCATCTCAATTGGTTTAAATTTTTGATAATTTATTTATATGAACAAAATCATTTATTTCATATTTGCTCTTTTAATCTGTTCAGTATCTTTTGCTGATAAAAATATGAAGATCGGATCTAAGGGAAAATCATCAGATGTAACAAGAACTATAGTAGTTAAAATGTATGACAACTATTATGAGCCTAACACCTTTAATATTAAAAAAGGCGAAACTGTAAAATTTGAAGTTAAAAATTTAGGAGAATTGGTTCACGAGTTTAATATCGCCAATCCAATGATGCATATAAAACATCAGCCAGAGATGGAACTCATGGTCGAGAATGAAATATTATTAGGTGATAGAATTGATAAAGACAAAATGCAAAAAATGGCAGCAATGGATAAATCAATGGGCCATTCCCACAGTAATAGTGTTTTATTAGCTCCAAAAGAAGAGGGGATTTTAATCTGGAAATTTGAAAACGCTGTAAATATTGAAATTGCATGCAATGTTCCAGGTCATTATCAAGCTGGCATGATTGCAGCAGTTAATCTAGACTAAAGTTTTTAACAATGAGTTCTGAAGCGATTAAATTTAATTGGAATTGCAAACATACTTGGAGAAGAAGTGCCAAAAATACTGCCTGGTGTTTACTTGGTTGTGCAATTGGAGACTTTGGAACAATTTTATTTTTTCAAATAACAAAAATATCATTTCCTATTCTAGGAATAATGACACTTGCTATCATTAATGGATTGATAACAAGTATTATTTTAGAAACTATAATTTTGTTACGACAAAATTTTAAATTTTCTAATGCTCTAAAAACAGCATTAGGAATGAGCTTTATCTCTATGATCAGTATGGAAGTTGCAATGAATTTTACTGATTATCTACTTACTGGCGGCGCGATACTTACATGGTGGGTTGTACCAATTATGCTTATAGTAGGATTTATAACCCCTTGGCCTTATAATTATTGGAGATTAAAGAAGTTCAATATTAGTTGTCACTAATTTTTAATTAGATAGCCAAATAGTTTGAAAAGGATCTAAAGTAATTTTATTTTTACTAACTGTAGTTCCAATTATTAATTCTTTATACTTTTTATTTGTTAGTTGGATTTTAATATTTTGAGTTTTTGAACTTAAGTTTGAAATACACATAACAGTTTGTTTTTTATCTAAGCTTATCCTTTTAAATGCAAATATCTTTGGTCCAAAGTTCATCGTTTTTCTTAATGCATTAGGGTGAAAAGCTTTATTTTTTCGCTTGATAATTAATAAATTACTTATTTCTTCATAAATTAAATAATGCTTTGAGTTCTTATTTTTTAATAATTTATTCAAACGTTCTGCACTCCATTTATATCTATTTAAATCTCTCTTATTATTTGAAATAATGAATTTATTAATGTCATTTGAAGTTCCAAACATTGAATTAAAATAAACTGCTGGAATACCCTCAAAAGAAATCATTATTGCATGAGCACATAGATATCTTGCATAATGAAACTTTCCTTTAGGATCGGTATCAGTTTTTTGAAATGCATTAAATAAAGTAATATTAGCTTCATATACCTTTTTTGATTTTCCTTGGACTTTTCTAAACGAAAATTCTCCACCATTCTTTTTAAGCCTTTTAAACATTTTATTGATGGCATCTTTATTTAAAAGACCTTCAACTGGCCTCATACCAATCCCGTCATGTGATGCAATAAAGTTTAGATAACTATTTCCTAATTTGTTTTGTGGCAATTTTTTACTCCAAGAAGTTATTTTTCTACTATCCTCAAATAATAATGAATGAACCAAAAGGGGAGGTAACGAAAAATTATAAATCCAGTTTGCCTCATCATTATTACCAAAGTAACTAATGTTTTCATTTTCAGGCAAATTTGTTTCGGTTACAATTATTGCTGATTTGTTTAAGCTATTACAAACAATTCTTAATATTTTAATGATTTCGTGAGTTTGTTTTAAATTAATGCATTTAGTTCCACTTTCTTTCCAAAGATAAGCTATAGCATCCAATCTAAATATATTTACTCCATGATTAATCAAATTAATTATAATTTTGATAAATCTAATTAAAACTTTTGGATTTTTAAAATTTAAATCGATCTGATCGTTACTAAATGTTCGCCAAAGATATCTATTTTCACCAAAAATATTTACTTTCTTTAATAAACGATGTTCTCGTGGTCTAACTACATTTTTTGAATTAAATTTTTTATTAACAGTAAAAAAATAATTTTTTCCTGGTGAATTATTTCTTAAGTAGTTTTTAAACCAAAGACCCCTGGATGATGAATGATTAATTACAACATCAGCCATAATAAAACTATTTTTTGAAAAACTTTTAATATCACTCCAATTACCTAATCTTGGATCAATTTTATAATGATCCTTTACAGCAAAACCACTGTCGCTACTTGATGGATAAAAGGGTAGAAAGTGAACGGAGTTGAAGAATTTACTTAAGTATTTTTTATGAAACTTTTTAAACTCAGCAATAGATTTATTTGTTTTTGTGCCTAAAACACTATCCCCATAACAAATTAAGAGTGATGTTTTTTCTGATAAATTAAAATTTTTCTTTGATTTTTTTATTTTATTGGACTTACCAATGGTTTTAACTATCTCATCAGTAAAGCTTAGTAATTCTTGATTAGTAAAGTTTGGTTTGTAAATTTTTTTTAGTTTAATAGTAATTTGATTTCGAATTTCTGAGGAATTCATTATTTATGTTTTTTATTATCCTCATCAACAGCATATTTTAATCTTTCTAGAAAATCTGGTATTGCACTTTTAACTCTACTCCATGTTGGTATAAACGGTGTATCCATAGGATTTTTAAAAAACGATTCACCAGCTTTCATTATGTTCAAAGCAAACAATTCAACCGCTTTTTCCTCATTATGAGAGTCAAATTTCAAACCATTCATTTCGGCATCACTTCTATAAGTATCAATTAAATCTAAAGCAGATCTATAATAAGTTGCTTTTAAAGATCTAAATGTTTCAAGACTAAATGAGTTACCCTGAGTAGCGAGTTTCCTAATTAAAGTTTTAATAATGTCAGTGGACATTCTTGATAGACCTTTTTTGTCATTATTTGCTGAAAGATCTTGATGTTTATGATCATAGGTGTCAGCTAAATCAACTTGGCAAATATTATTTGGTGAAAAATTTCTTTGCATCTCAGATAAGACTCCAACCTCAATTCCCCAGTCTGATGATATCCTTAACTCTGGTAAAACGTTTCTTCTGAAAGAGAATTCTCCAGCCAAAGGATATTTAAAAGATTTCATGAATTCTAAATAATCACTTTTACCAATTGTTTTTTCTAAAGCTGTAATTAATGGAAATACTAAAAGTCTTGCTACACGCCCATTCATTTTGCCTTTTGCTATTCTTGGATAATATCCTTTACAAAATTCGAAGTTAAACATCGGATTCACAACTGGATAAAAAAGCTTTGCAAGTAATCGTCTATCGTAAGTTTTAATATCACAGTCATGCAATGCTACAGACCGAGCATTATCTCTCGCGATACACATTCCAAGACAGTACCAAACATTTCTTCCTTTACCATGTTCATTAGGCGCGAGGTTTTTTTTCCTTAATTCGTTATGTAATTTTTTTAATCTTGGTCCATCGTTCCATAAAATTGAAAATGGTGTTTTTAACTTTTTAAAAAACCTATGTGCCTTATCAGCTTGTTTTCTGTTAGCTTTATCTAGACCAATTATTACGTGGCTTATATAATTTATTTTGCTGATTTCGTTAACAATTTTTGGTAGTGCGTCTCCTTCAAGCTCTGAGTATAGACTTGGTAAGATTAACTCCATTTTTCTTTCTTTAGAAAATTTTAGTAAATCTTTTTCTATATCTTTGGTCGATTTTGTACCAAAGTCATGTAAACTCGAAATAATTCCATTTTGAGAAAAATCACCCATAATAAATTTTAATCACTTTATTTAATTTTTTCTAGCGCCATTTTGACAACTTCTTGCCATCCATTTGGAGCTAAATTTTTTGATACTATACAGTTATTAATATTAATTGTATCTAAAAGAAACTTATCATTAAAAACAAGACATGGAAAATCACTATTCTTTAACATTTCTAAATCATTATAATTATCTCCCACACCAATAGTTTTTACGATACCTTCAGTTTTTTTTAAAATTTTTACAACTCTATTCATGGCTTTTACTTTGCTTACTTTATCGCATAAATTAATTACACGTCCACCTTCATGAAGAGATAGTCCTATATCTTTTATAATATTAAAAAAGTTTTTTTTTTGTTCATAATTTCCTTTAAATAAAATTGGAATTGAATATTTTCTTGTTAAAGCATTTTTAAGCTTATTATGTGTTAAACCTAAAATTTTAACTTGCATATTTTTTTCCATTTTGGTTATAAATTTACACTTACCTCTTAAATTTTCTGGGGCTTCTTTTTGGAAAATTTTTAAAATTAGTTCTTTTTCTCTACCGAGAATTATTTCATCAGGTAAATTTTTATTTATTAAATTTAGACCATGAATCGCCGATCCATTCTCTGTAATAAAAGGTATATTAAAACCTAATTCTTTTATAAAGTTATCTAACTCAGCATTAGTTTTACTAGTATTAGGAATTATTGTTATTCCCTCGTTTATAAGGCTCTTAATGTAGTCTTTAATCTCATCAAATTTGAAAGTGTCTCTATTTAAAAGTGTGCCATCCAAATCAGTAAAAATAACTACTGAAGTCTTTTTAATTTGTCTTATCACTAATTTGAGTAACCGTATTTCCTTAGTCTAACATCACCAGTTCTTGCGTGTGCTTCCATACCTTCATATCTAGAAATTCTGGCTGCTGCTGCGCCAACTTCTTTAGTAGATTCCTTTGTCATTCTTTGAAAGCTTAAAGTTTTTATAAACTTTCCAACAAATAATCCACCTGTGTACCGACCTGCACCTTTAGTTGGTAAAATATGATTTGTTCCTGAACACTTGTCTCCATATGCAACTGTTGTTTCTTCACCAATAAAGAGAGATCCATAATTTTTTAGTCTATCGTGGAACCATTTAAGATTTTTAGTTTGAACTTCTAAATGTTCAGGAGCATATTCATCACTAATAGAAGCCATCTCTTCGTCGGTATCACATAAAATAACCTCTCCGTAATCTCTCCATGCTGCCTCTGCACTAGCTCTTGGCATTTCAGGTAACTCTGAAATTAATTCTGGAACTCTTTTCATTACATCTTCTGCAAGCTTTTTACTTGTTGTATAAAGCCATGCTGGAGAATTATATCCATGCTCAGCTTGTCCTACTAAATCTACAGCAACAATTTCAGGATCAGCAGTTTCATCTGCAATAACTGCAATCTCAGTGGGTCCTGCAAACAAATCAATTCCAACTTTTCCAAATAAAATTCTCTTTGCCTCAGCAACAAATTGATTACCAGGTCCTACCAATATATCTGCTGGTGTATTTCCAAACATTCCATAAGTCATTGCAGCGATAGCTGGAACACCACCTAAATTTAAAATCTTATCTGCACCACACAAATTAGCTGTATAAATTATTGCAGGATGAGCACCCACTTTTTCTTTTGGTGGAGAGCAAGCAATAATATTTTTAACACCAGCAACTTTAGCTGTTGTAACACTCATTACAGCAGAGGCTATATGCGCAAATCTTCCTCCAGGTATATAGCAACCTGCAGTATTTACCGGTATAAGTTTCTGACCAGCATACAAACCTTTTGATAGCTCAACCTCAAAATCTTGACCATAATTTTTTAATTGTGCTTCTGCAAACTTTCTAACTCTTTCATAAGAGAATTGAACGTCATCTTTTGTTTTTTGATCTAGAGATTTTTTAATTTCATCTATTCTTTCTTCGGAAACTATTATTTCTCCGTCATACTTATCAAATTTTTTAGTTAGCTCTTTGCAGCCATCTTCTCTTGATTTTTCTAAATCATTGAGAAGTTTTTGTACTATATCTTTTGTTTTATTGTCGTCCGTTGAAGATGTTTTTGGTGACTTTTTAAGATATTTAATTGGCATAATTTTATAAACTTTTAAATCAAAAGCTAATCTAATGCAACAACTGCAGCCGCAATCGAAGCTAATCTTGCTGGAGCATCATCTGACCTACTTGTTATTACCACTGGAACTTTTCCACCAACCACAACGCCCGCAGCACAGGCTCCCATAAAATAAATCATCATTTTTACTAAACCATTTCCAGTTTCAAAACTTGGAACTAATAAAACATCAGCAGAACCTGCAACAATATTTTTTATACCTTTGATTGCAGCAGATTTTTTTGAAATGCTATTATCAAATGCTAAAGGACCAAAAACATCTGCATTTAATTTTTCTTTTTTTGCAAGTTCAGTTATTTCTTTTGCATCAAGAGAACTTTGAACACTATCCAGAACTTCCTCTGTTGCAGATAAAACAGATACTTTAGGTCTGGATATTCCTATTCTATTACAAAAATCAATTACATTTCTTAAAATATGCATTTTGGTTTTAACATTTGGTAATACATTCAAAGCCCCATCAGTAATTATCAATGGATGGTCATCTTTATTTAAAGTCATATGCCAAATATGGCTCATTCTATTTTTCCCAAGTAAATTATATTCTCTCTTTAAAACTTCTTTCATTAATACATCTGTGTGGATATGACCTTTTACAATAATTTTGATCTCACCCTTAGCAGCAAGTTTTGCTGCAACTTTTGCAGTATTGTTTTCTACTGGTTCATGAATGATTTTAAACTTTGAGATATCAAACTTTAATTCTTCAGCACATTTTTCAATTTCAGATTTATCACCAATTAAGATAGGAACTATCAAATTTTCATTAACCGCATCCATAGCTGACTGCATTGGCAATAATTTTCCCGCATTTACAATTGCTACTGGCACACCTTTTTTATTGTGCGCAACATCTAATAAATTGTTCGGGCAAATTATTTCTTTATCTGATAGCATTTGTTATTAAATTTCATATTTATATGATGTGTATATATTAAGTTATTATGGCATAAAATGGAAATTGTAACTAAAATTTTACCTATTGCTTTAGCATTCATAATGCTCACTCTTGGTCTCAGTTTAACCACACAAGATTTTATAAGAGTAATAAAACAACCCAAAGATTTTTTATTGGGAATGTTTAGTCAGATTCTTATTTTACCTTTTGTTGCAATTTTATTAATCAAAGTTTGGCCAATATCTCCAGAACTTGCAGTAGGATTATTGATTATTGCTGCAGCTCCAGGTGGTGTTACATCAAACGTACTTACGTCATATGCAAAAGGCGATGTAGCTTTATCAATATCTCTAACAGCAGTTATCAGTTTGTTAAGCATTATAACTGTTCCATTTATAATTTTTAATTCTATGGATTTTCTTGGATTTAATATTGTTAATAAAAATATTTCATTATTATCAGTAGCAATGCAAATGTTTTTAATCGTAGCAGTGCCGACTTTAATAGGAATGATAATAAGAAAAATGTTAAATCAATTTACACAAAAATTTGAACCAATTGCAAATAAAATATCTTTAGTTTTATTTTTAATCGTTCTGGTAGGGGCTATTTATTCTGAAAAAGATAATATAGTTAATTATTTCGTTGAGTCTGGTCTTATTACTTTATCATTAAATTTATTAATGATGATAATTGCATTTTTTTTAGCTCATTTTTTTGGTTCAGGAATTAAACAAAAAAAAACTATCGCTATAGAGTGTGGACTTCAAAATGGAACTTTAGCTATATTTGTTGGAACAATAATGTTTGGAGGAGGTATTTATATTATTCCGGCTGCAACATATAGCCTTATCATGTTTGCAACTTCAATATTGTTTGTCTTATTTTTAAGAAATTCGAATTAATTTCAGATCTTATTTTACCGTCTGCCTTTTTTACTCTTTAGACCGAGTTTATCGCTGTGTCTTAATCTTAAGATTACAATTGCTGCTGCAATTAAAACTATTGCAACTGCTTCATACACAAGAGCAGAAGGATCCATTTCCTTACCTTGTAGAATTATAAATCGAGCTAAGGCAGTAATAGCTATAAGCAAAGGCAAAGTTATACTTATAGATTGCTGATCCCAAAATACTCTTACCATTGCAAGCACCTCTAAATATAGAAACATCAATAATAAATCTGCTAGTGTAACGTTTTTATTTACAAACATTGTATAAATTTCAATTCCCACAGCAATAATTGTGCTTATGAGAATTATTATAAGTAAAACTAATTGAACGTTTTTTGTAATTTTTTCCATTATTTTCCTTTTGTAAACGGTAGCCATTTTTCAAAAGCAGACTTATCTGGACCGTCATAAGGTATCTTATAAGAGTTTGTGTTTGTCAATACTTCAATACCTTTTGAAAAAACAAACATGAATACAATAATAAAAACTAAAGCCATAATCTTAAATGGACTATAATTTTTTACTTTAAATACACTGGATGATTGCGCTTCTGCTTTATGGAATTGTTTAAAAGTCCAGTATGTTGCAAATATTAAACCAATATGTGCAATAAAAACTCCTGCCCATCCAAAAGCAAATGTAGCATATGAAAACACATACAAGCTAAATACTGTTGACCAAATAAAACTTAAAACCAGTAATATTTGTAATCTTACAGTTCTTGGTAATGCTCGAAGATCATTTTTTGTATCATCAAACAGTATATTCGCTGCGTCTATAAACCAGTTTTTTATTGATTCCATAATTTTAAGCTTATGAAAAAAACTATAATTAGAGATAATTAATTGTCAAGAAGCAATTAAACTCTCTAAATCATTTTTAATATTTTCTGAAATATATATTTTTTTATTTACGTTTTTTTTGAATCTTTTCTGCTTGTTTTGTCCTGGGTACAAAATTTCTTTCACACCCTTGATTTTAGGCAAACTCTTAACCCTTTTAATATTTTGTTTTATCTTTTCATTGAAATTTCCCACAAATAAATTTGGTTTAATTGTTAAAAACATATGCCCAACATTTTGTGGTCCTGAAAAGTCATCAAAAGGATCTTTAACTTTTCCACCATGGTTAGCACCAGTCATAACTCCACTTAATATATCAACCATCCAAGCTAAACCTGATCCTCTAAATCCACCCAACGGCAACTGAACACCTAGTAAAGCCTTTTTCGCATTGGTTGTTGGTTTACCAAATTTATCTAAAGCAACACCGGCAGGAATTTTTTTTCCTGTTTTGGCAGCAACTCTTATTTTACCTCTATTAATTTCAGAAACTGAAGTATCTAAAATAAATGGTATTTTTGATGAGGTAGGGGATCCAAAACATATTGGATTTGTACCAAATAATTTTTTTCTTGAACCATGAGGTGCTATTGCTGGAGGTGCATTTGTAAAACATAAGACTATAAGATTTTTTTTTACCGCTTGTTCAGCGTAATACCCTGACAAACCATAGTGGCCACTATTTTTTATGCCAACTAATCCAATTCCTGTTTTCTTTGCATTTATTATTGCTTGTTTAATACCAATGTCAGCAGCTACAAATCCTATACTGTTATTAGCATCAATATGAGAAATTGATTGTGAAATTTTTTTAATTTTTATTTTTGGCTTTGGATTTATTACTTTTTTCTTTATTCGGTCACAATACATTTTTAATCTTGAGAGACCATGAGTATGTGCACCAACTATTTCTGCATTAATTATTGCACTTGATGCAATATTTGCATGCTTTTCATTTAAACCATGTTTTTTAAAAATTTGGATTATTTGTTTTTTTAATTTTTTTCCATCAACCATAGTGCATCTTTAGTTAAAAAATATATCTTACCAGTGGTTGGATGCACTTGTATATCTCTTATTCGTCCAATTTGATTTTTAAAAATAACTTTTTCTTTAACATCTTGAAGGTTTGAAAAATCAAGTGACCTTAACGACATATCTTTTAAAGATGTGATTAATGCTAAACCGTTCCATTCCTCAAATTCTTTTCCTTTGTAAATTGTTATTGCACTTACTGCAATTGATGGAACCCAATACTTTATTGCTTTAGTAAAACCCGGTTTCCATTTAGGACCAATCTTTGTTCCGCTATAATTTTTTCCACCCCATCCTAATATTTTCCAGCCATAGTTTTCTCCCTTTTTGACTTCACCAAACCAATCTCCACCTCTTGCACCGTGATTTGACATATAAACTTTTTGGTCAAAAGGGGACAAGAAAAGTCCTTGAGGATTCCTAACACCTATTTGGAAAATTTCAGGTAACCAATTATCCTTACCGGTAAATTTTGGATTATCTTTTGGAATACTACCATCTAAATGAATTCGAATAATACTTCCAGGATGAGAAGTTGGATCCTGAGCAATCATTCCTCCACCTCTTTCACCAGCAGATGCGTATAAGAAATCATCTTTAATTACCAACCTTGATCCAAAATGATATCCAGAGTCTATTGGAGGTTCAGCTTGAAATATATTAGAAAAAGATAATTTTTTTTTATTTAATTTAGCTCTTGCTATAGATGTGCTTGTTTTCCAATCCCCTCTATTTTCTGTGTATGAAATCCAAATATTGTTATCCTTGTGTAAAATATCTAACAACCCTCCTTGACCATCGACCAAAAAATTAAGATTATGTTCAACATTAAAAATATTTTTTGTATTAATATTTACTATTTTAATTTCACCTTCTTTTTCTGTGAGAATAATTTCATTTTTATTTATAAAAGAAGATCCCCAAGGGTCATATAAATCGACAATTTTTTTGAGACTTATTTCATCTGCTTGAACTATAGATGAAATAAAAAATATAAAAAATATTATCCTTTTCCACGCCATGGAATGGTTTTATCGATTATTTTTCTTAATGTAACGTCGAATAAAAGTCCCAGCATACCCATTATAAATATCGTTATCCAAATAACCTCATACTGAAAGTATTTTTTTGCGACATTTTCAACAAAACCAATTCCAGTTGTTCCAGCTAAAAATTCTGCAGCAACTAAAGTTCCCCAACACATTCCAACTGCAACTCTTATACCAGTTAAAATTTCTGGAAGAGAATTTGGAAATATTACGTGTCTTAATATTTGTTTTTTTGATGCCCCAAGAGAATGTGCAGCATGAATTTTAGATAGCTGTGTTCCTGATGCACCCGCTCTTGCTGAAATAATCATAATAGACAGTGAAACCATGAATAACAGGAATACTTTTCCAGTATTATCGATACCAAGTACAGATATAATTAAAGGAGCCCAAGCCAAAGGTGGCACAGGTCTATATAATTCAATTAGAGGATCAAAAAATCCTTTAGCAAATCGATTTAATCCCATAAATAATCCTAAAGGGACACCAATTATAATTCCAAAAATTAATCCTAAAAATACTCTTAAGAAAGAGTCCCAAATATGTCCGTAAGGAACAGGAATTTTAAATAATTTAAAATCACCAGTTACTAATTTAAGTACTTGTCCTTTAAAATTTTGTTTTACAATCCCATCTTTGGTATGAACTGGATAATCACCTGGTAAAATGTCTGCTATCCAGTCAGGTAAAATAAAGCCAATTATTTTACTTACATCCATCATATCAATCCAAAGTAAAGGAATATTTTTATAACCAACACTTGGCTTCGACATTAATATAAATTTATTCAATGTATCAGATGGTTTTGGCAACCATCTTCCTGAACCTTGTTCAGAACAACTAGTTCCACTTGAAACAATAGTTCCAGCAGGAAATAAAAGTATATCTATTAATCTTAAACCACCTTGCTCAGATTTTTGAAGATTATCAAACTCAATGATTGCATTTTGCATATCATTAAGAGCATTTGGTGGATAGATACTTGCAAATTCAATTCTTCTTGCAATTTTAACAATATCTTTTGCAAAACTCGATGCTATTTCCTCAGTATCATTTAAACTTTTTCTGTATTCTTTAATGTCTTCTTTTAGTTTTTTTATAGAATTTTTGAATTGGGGATTATGGTTTCTTAACTTGAAAAACTTATCATTTATAAGCGTTAACTCTTCTGCCGCAGCATGAAATTTTAAACCTCTATCGGTTGCAGGAACTAATGGAACTTCAATTGTATTTTCAATTGAACCAGTTCCAGCACTGACTTTTATGATACCCCAATCGCCTTGCTCTGATATAGCAATCTGTCTTTCATTTTTTTCTTCTTCGGTTTCAAATGGATAATCTTTTTTCTTAAAGTTTGAGCTTAATAATCGTAACTCATCAGTCATTTCTTTAATTTTAATTCTTGTATCTGTTTCCATTAAACTATCGTTTGTAAGCAGAGGAATTAATTGGCCAGTTTTATTAATATACTCAAGCAAAATTGTTTTTTGCTGATTATTTAAATCTGGAGAATTTTGTATTTCTGCAGTTATTTTTTTTAGATTTTTGTTTTCTATTTTTATAATTGATGTGCTTTTAAATTCTCTTTCCTCAATTGGAAATTGGTACTTCAACCCTAATAATGACTCATTAACCTTTGCAACTTGACATAATTCATTAGCTGATTTTGGATAAAATCCTTTTGCTATATCCCAAGAATAATAAAGCCAAATCAATAAAATCGCACTACTACCAACAATTATCCAATGTGTTCCACCTTTTGCTCTTTCTGGATTACCAAAAACTGCATCGACTTTTTCAGTTTTAATTAGTCTACGTCCATAAAGGATACATCCAACAATCGATACAAGGATTAATATTGTGATAATTTGGGTTAGCATTTAATTTTCTTTCCCCATAATTTCTTCTTCCATATCCCAAATCATGGAGAGTATTTCTTCTCTTTTTGATGAAAATTCTTTATTTTTTTTAATCTCTCTTAAATCTTCTTTAAGACCCATCTCAGCAAAAGGTAGATTATATTCTTTATGAATTCTTCCTGGCCTTGGTGCCATGACATATAGTCTTTCTCCTAATAATAAAGCTTCTTCAACCGAGTGAGTAATTAAAATAATTGTTTTACCTGTTTCTTTCCAGATTTTTAAAACAAGTGATTGCATTTTTTCTCTCGTTAATGCATCAAGTGCTCCTAATGGTTCATCCATTAAAATTAAATCTGGATCATTAATTAGACATCTTGCAAGAGCTACCCTTTGTTGCATACCACCTGATAATTGATAAGTGGGAGTATTTCCAAAACCTTTAAGACCAACTATTTCTAACCACTCCTCAACTTTTTTTGCAGTTGAAACAGGATCTTCTTTCTTCATTCTTAATCCAAAGTTTACGTTTTCAGAAACTGTTAACCATTCAAAAAGTGCACCTTGTTGAAATACCATTCCTCTATCTACACCTGGTCCGTTAATTTCATTATTGCCTAAAGTTATTGTTCCAGATGTTGGCCTGATAAAACCGGCTGCAATATTTAATAAAGTGGTTTTGCCACAACCTGATGGTCCCAGCACAGTTAAAAGCTCACCTTTTTTAATTGTAAAATTTAAATCTTTGAGCGCATGGACAGTTTCTCCTTTTGGAGATTTAAAAATCATATTTAAATTTTGAGAAACAAGATCGCTCATAAAATAACTTTATATTAAAATTTGAATAAAAAAAATAGGCACCAATTTAAAAAATTGGCGCCTATTTAATTTTAATTTACCTTCAAATTATAGAGGTAAGAAACTAGTGTCTACGTTTCCTCTTGGTGTTCCCATTCCTTTTAAGAATGCATCAAGATTTCCTTTAGTCATAGACTGTTTAGTCTCTTCAGGTGTTAAAAATTTGAAACCACTTAAAGTTTCTTTCATATCAGCAACTTTCATTTCTGAAGCTTTTGACATAGCGTTCATGTCGCTTTTGCCATTTCTGTATCTTTCGTTTGCTTCGTGAGTTACTTCAATAAAAGTTCTTAGCATACCTGGGTTTTCCTTCATAAACTTTGTAGTTACTGAAGTAATATCTATTCCAAGAATACCAGCATCTCTTGCTTCTTGAACTGTAAGTAATCTAGTACCAACTGCAGTTGCAGCTTTGATTGAATTACCACCAAATAAACATGCCATTACAACATCACCGCTTACTAATGCAGCAGCTCCTTCTTCAGGATCCATTTGTATAATATCCATTTTTTTTCTGTCAGCTCCAACAACTTTCATACTTTCATCAAAAACGTATTCAGCCATTGTTCCTAGCGGTACAGCAACTTTCTTACCTTCTAATTCTGTAGCATTAGCTTTTGTAATTCCAGATGCATTAGAAGTTACACAAGTTGTTCCACCCATTCCATATTCCATAGCAATATCAACTAACTTAATAGGCGCTTTAGATTTTACTGCGTTAATGAAAGGTACTAAACCTTGCGAATAAGAAATATCAATGTCTCCTGCTAACATAGCATCAGTCATTGCTCCACCATTTGTGAAGTTAGTCCACTTAACCGGCACTCCTAGAGCTTTAGCAAAATTTTTCTTCTGCATGTCCTCTAGATTTGGACTTGGCCATTCTAAAAAGTAAGCAACTCTAACTTCATTCGCTGCAGAATTTGCAACAGAAATGCTCAAGTTAAGAGCAACAATTACTCCTAGAAGATAGCTTATTATTTTTCTCATATATATCCCCTTTGATAATTATTAATAAACAGCATTTAAGTTCATATTCAACACGATGTAAATGATCATTTAGTTCGCTTTAAGTTAATTAAAACAACTAAAAGTTGTATAATATGACGCGCTATTGTTATTATATTTTTCTAGTTAAGAATAATGTAATAGTCTAAATATATTCTAATAATGAGCTCAGAAAATAAAAACAAAATTCCAAATTCTTTAAATGAACATTGGATGCCATTTACATCCAACAAAGATTTTAAAGCAAAACCAAGATTAATTACTGAGGCTAAAGGATGTTATTTAAAAAATCATGAAGGCCAAACTATGATTGATGCAAGTTCAGGTCTTTTTTGTAATCCACTTGGACATGGTCGAAAAGAAATTATTGATGCTATTACAAATCAATTAAAAACATTAGATTATTGTCAGCCCTTTCAACAAGGTTTTGGTGGATCATTTGATTTAGCAACAAAAATTTCTAAACATACACCAGGCACTATTAATAAAATGTTTTATACGATTTGTGGTTCAACAGCAGTTGAAACTGCAATAAAAATTGCAATTGCATACCATAAAGCAAGAGGACACGGTCATAGATACAGATTTGTTGGAAGAGAAAGAGCTTACCACGGAATGAATATTGGAGCGACTTCTGTTGGAGGAATGATTAATAACGTTAAAACTTTTGCAAGTGTGTTAATGCCAGGCGTATTACATATGAGACATACACATCTACCAGAACATAAATTTATAAGTGGTCAGCCTGATACGGGAGCAGAAATGGCGGATGACCTTGAGAGAATTTGTATTAATTTTGGAGCAGAAAATATTGCAGCATGTATTGTTGAGCCAGTTGCTGGATCAACAGGAACCTTAGTCCCTCCGAAAGGTTATCTACAAAGATTAAGAGAGATCTGTGACAAGCATGGTATTTTATTAATTTTCGATGAAGTTATTACAGGTTGGGGAAGAATGGGATCTGCATTTGGAGCACAAGAATTTGGAGTTACACCTGATATGATGACAATGGCAAAAGCAACAACAAATGGAATTAGTCCGATGGGAGTTGTTGCATGTAAAGATGAAATTTATGATACAATTATGGATGGTTCACCAAAAGGAACAATTGAATTATTTCATGGATATACATATTCAGGAATCCCAATTTCAGTTGCAGCCGCACTAGCAGTTCAAGAAATATTCGAAAAAGATGACATCTTTAATAGAGCTAAAGAAATGTCACCTTACTTTCAAGAAGGTTTATTTTCATTGAAAGATATAGATATAGTAGACAACATTCGTGGTTATGGAATGATGGGTGGTATAGATTTAAAAATGGACAAAAAACCTGGTGTAGCAGGTTTTACTTGTTTTAAACATTGTTACGAAGCAGGAGTAAATTTCAAAGCTACAGGAGATTGTTTAATAATTGCTCCAATGTTTATTTCTGAAAAAAAACATATTGATGAGATTATTGAAAAACTGAGAACTGGTATTACTAACTATTCGAAAAGTAAAAAAAATTAATTTTCATTTTGTTAGGGCAACAGGGAAAATATTATGAAAATTGGCGTTCCAAAAGAAATTAAACCTCAAGAAAATAGAATTGGCTTAACCCCAGATAGCGTGAAGGTTTTAACTTCAAATGGCAACGAAGTATTAGTTGAAAAAAATGGAGGAGTAGAAGCTGGTTTTGATAACGAACAATACAAAAAGGCAGGTGCAAAATTAGTTGATAAAGCCGAGGATATATTTAACGACTCAGAAATAATTGTAAAAGTAAAAGAACCTCTATCAAATGAGGTTAAAATGATCAAAGAAAATCAAATTGTATTTACTTATTTACATTTAGCAGCTGCAAAAGAACTTACTCAAGGATTAATAGACTCAAAAGGTGTTTGTATAGCTTACGAAACAGTTACTGATAACAATGGTCGCTTACCTTTGCTTGCACCTATGAGTGCGGTTGCAGGAAGAATGTCAGTACAAGCGGGAGCGCATTGTTTAGAAAAAAATCAAAAGGGTAGAGGAGTACTTCTTGGTGGAGCTCCAGGTGTTGAGCCTGGAAATGTTGTTATATTAGGTGGAGGAGTAGTAGGAGAGAATGCAGCAATAATTGCAACAGGTTTAAAAGCTAGAGTTCATGTGGTTGATAAATCAGAGGCAAGACTTAAACAACTTTCAGAAATGTTCGGAGATAAAATAATACCACAACATAGTGATAAAATTGATCTTGAAAAATTAATTTCGGAATGTGATTTATTAGTGGGTGGAGTATTAATACCTGGCGCTGAAGCACCAAAATTGGTAACAAAAAAAATGTTAAAAGGAATGAAAAGAGGATCTGTAATAGTTGATGTTGCTATCGATCAAGGTGGATGTGTTGAAACAAGCAAACCAACAACTCATGCTGAACCAACATATATAGTTGATGATATTGTTCATTATTGCGTTGCAAATATGCCTGGTGGTGTTCCTAGAACATCTACTTTGGCTTTAAATAAAGCAACTCTACCTTTTATATCTAAATTAGCAAAAGATGGTTATCAAAAAGCTCTTAAAAATGATCAAAATTTTTTAGCAGGTCTAAATGTTCATAAAGGAAATATAACTTATAAAGCTGTAGCAGATGTTTTCGGTCATAAGTATTTATCACCAAGTGAGGCCATAGCATAATGTACAGACCTTTACCTGACGGCTTAACAATAAAAAACTCACCAATTGAAGGATTAGGTTTGTTTACAAATATTGACATAAAAAAAAATACATTCATAGGGGTTACTCATATTAGAGACGAACAATTTGAAAATAAATATATTAGAACGCCTTTAGGAGGGTTTTATAACCATTCAGATGTTCCAACAGTTGTTAGAATGGTAACAGACTCTTTACCTAAACTAAAATTTGGAGATATTTTGGACGTTGACTCTGATACAAAAAAATTTCCAGGTAAAGAAAATGATGGTGAAAATGTATTCTTCAATCTGCAAGAAAAACCTGATGCAAAGTATTTTTTTATGGTTGCTGCAAAAGATATTAAAGCTGGAGACGAACTTACAGCGAACTATAATCTTTATACCTATCCAAAAACTGGTGTAGGTTTACAGATGCTGTAATGGAAAAAAAATTACCAAATAATTGTAAAGTTGTTGTAATAGGTGGTGGTGTAGTTGGCTGTTCAACCGCATACCATTTAGCAAAGTTTGGTTGGAAAGATACAATTTTACTTGAAAGAGATCAATTAACTTCAGGTACAACTTGGCACGCTGCTGGCTTAGTTAGTCAATTAGGTCCATCCGCGGGAATAACTAAAATAAGAAAATACTCTTTAGACTTATACAAAAAACTTGAAAAAGAAGTAGACTTTTCTCCAGGTTTAAAACTCAATGGCGCATTATCTATTGCTACAACACCAGGAAGATGGGAAGAATTAAAAAGACAAGCAACTACTGCCCAATTATACGATGTCAATGTTGAAGTATTAAACTTAGAACAAATTAAAAAAAAATATCCCATAATTAATAATGATGGTGTGTTAGGTGGAATTTTTATGCCAGGCGATGGCCAAGCAGACCCTGTCGGAGTAACAAACCTACTTGCTAAAGCAGCCAAAAAAGAAGGTGCTAGAATATTTGAAAAATCACCAGTTCAAAAAATTTTAAAAAAAAATGGAAGAGTTTCAGGTGTAGTAGTAAATGGAAAAACAATTGAATGTGAATATATTGTTTTAGCAACAGGAATGTGGTCTAGACAAATTGGTGAAGATATGGGGTTTAGTGTTCCACTTTATCCTGCAGAACATTTTTATATTATTACTGAGTCTATTAAAGATTTACCAAAAGATCTTCCTGTATTAAGAGATTTTGATGATAGTTTATATTTAAAAGAAGATGCTGGTAAAATGTTGGTTGGAATTTTTGAGGGTAAATCAATTCCTGCATTTAATAAAACAAATAGAGTTCCAGAAGATTTTTCTTTTGGGGAATTTCCAGAAAACTTTGATCATTTTGAACCATATCTTACTGCTGCAATTAAAAGAGCACCAATTTTAGAAAAAGCAGGAATTAGAAAATTTTTTGCAGGGCCTGAATCATTTACACCTGACACAAATACTTTGTTAGGGGAAATACCGGGAATTAAAAATTTATTTGCTTGCTGTGGTCTAAACAGTATTGGAATTGGAAGTGGAGGAGGTGTTGGGAAAGTTACAGCTGAGTGGATGATGAGTGGTCATATTAATGAAGACTTATTTATTTATGA
>ENA-OSEY01000733-OSEY01000733.1-marine-metagenome-genome-assembly--contig:-NODE-733-length-23273-cov-2.267374_pt1 | contig 23273 bp, 21 predicted proteins | sample MGYA00248465_ERZ534230 | MGnify/ENA primary metagenome ERZ534230 (study PRJEB26409, sample SAMN06344110) | marine metagenome | isolation source: Sea water from surface | place: Atlantic Ocean:Southern...
TATGGCTGCGATCCCCATTGGAGCCTACAGCCCACGATGGTTTATGAAACAAAAACATATTAACCCGGAGGAAGCGGTGAAGATACACCAGGACATCGATTCCCGTTATTCCGTTGCGATTCACTGGGGCACCTTCATGCTGACAGATGAACCGGTGGACGAACCTCCAAAATTACTAGAGGATGCCCTTACTCAAAAAGGAATCTCCAATGAGCATTTTTTTGTGATGCAGCATGGAGAAACCCGATCTCTCCAATTCCTCCTCCGCTAATCCCGGTTCTTTATAATTTAAAGAGTGATTCAAGTTTGCCCCTTGTTTTGAGGGAATGTTGAATCCGCAAATCTCTTTTGTTTTCAGAGATCATCCCCTAGGCTTTTCAGCAAAACAGGGGATTTTATGAAATTTGATGTTGATCCAAAAATATTCAGTTTTTTCCCGGGAATGCATCTTGTGGTTGCAGTTCCGGAAACGCTCACCAATTCTGATTCCGAAGGCTTGGTATCGGCATACTGGAATCAAGCCTGGCTTGCGGCAGGAAATCTGGACCTCCCAAATGCGCAGTCCCATCCTCATGTGCGGCAGTTTCGGGAGCAGTTTCAGGGAATTGGTGTTTCGCACAAGAAATTTCCAACTTCGATTGAGGCTCTTCTGCGTCGAGCATTAAAAGGCGGAGACCGTTTCTCCATCAACCCTCTGGTAGATTTTTACAATGCCATCTCACTCAATCATGTGGTGGCTGCAGGAGCCTTTGACCTGGATCCTCTTGAGGGAGACATCGAACTCCGTCTGACCTGTGAAGGAGATCAGTTCACAGCCCTGGACCAGGATGAAGCGATCATGGTGGACCCCGGAGAAGTGGCCTATGCTTCAGGGAGCACGATACTGACCCGCCATTTCATGTGGCGTCAAGCCCGAACCGGACTGGTTCATCAGGACAGTTCAAGGATCTTTCTGGTTTCAGAAGTTCCTGCTGTTGCAGGAAAGGAATGCGCGATCAGGATTGAAAAGGAGTTCCAGGAAGGTCTCCGGGACTTCTTCAGTGTTCCTTCACAAACGTTCCTCCTCGATTCCCAAAGGACCCAGATCGAATTCTGAACAGATCCTCATCAGTGATAGCGGAAGCCGACGATTTTTCAGTTGATCAGCCTGTCTGGCAGGGGCCTTTATACGCGGTACTTGCTTATGGAACGTGGGGGCTTTTGCCGGTTTACTGGAAACTTTTCGTCGGGATCTCGGCATTGGAGGTCCTTGTTCATCGAATCCTCTGGTCCGTGGTTTTTCTGCTGATTGTGGTGTCACTCCGCAGAAGGTTGTTCGAACTGATCCTGCTCATCAAAAATCCGAAACAACTTCTCCTGATGTTGACCACATCCCTGCTTCTAGGAGCGAACTGGTTGATTTACATCTGGGCGGTCAATGAAGGATGGATCTTGGAAACCAGTCTCGGTTATTTTATCAATCCATTGGTTAATGTGATGCTCGGGATGCTGGTTTTCAGAGAACGATTCAATCTCTGGCAGAGTCTGGCACTCTTACTGGCATTCTGCGGAGTCTTGAATTACCTCTATGGTTTTGGTGAATTACCCTGGATTGCACTCGGCTTGGCCGGGACCTTTTCGGTCTATGGAGTGCTCCGAAAAGTGGCAGATGTGGGACCCTTGATCGGATTGACCATGGAAACTCTGATTCTGGTGCCTGCGGCGTTATTGCTGCTCGGTTTGTGGACTTATGACGGGTCCAGTCACTTCGGCACCCTGAGTGAAATGGATCTGTACTTTCTGGGTTGCGGACTGATTACCTCCTTCCCACTCCTTTGCTTTGCCGCAGCAGCCAAAAGATTACGCTACTCAACCCTCGGTCTTTTCCAGTATCTTGCACCCACCTTTCAATTCCTGCTTGGAGTTTTTATTTATAATGAGCCCTTTAGTTTAACCCATGGGGTTACCTTTACCCTGATTTGGATGGCCCTGCTAATTTACACAGGCAACAGTCTTACCAAAAAACTGGTGAACTGATCCGCTTTAGATTGTCTGTCGTTACAATGAGTTACGAAACTCTCTTTGATATGCCTAATTCATAAAGTTAATATGACGGAAATTAACATTTCATAAATTCAGTATGCTTCTTGATATTGAAAATCTGACCAAAACCTTTCCTGGAGTCAATAACACCTCCCCCGTGGAAGTACTCAAAGGTCTTGAACTCAAAGTGGAAGAGGGAGAAACCACCGCCATCATTGGACAATCCGGAAGCGGGAAATCGACCCTTTTGTCGTTGTTGGCAGGATTGGACCAACCGACTTCCGGAACCCTTAAATTGAAAGAACGCCATCTGGATTCGATGTCCGAGGAAGAATTGACTCAATTCCGGGCGGAAAACATCGGTATCATCTTTCAGCAGTTTCATCTGATGACCCACCTCAATGCTCTGGAAAACGTGAGTCTCCCCCTGGAAATGAATCACCAGCAGGATGCTCTTGAACTTGCCGAGAAAGCACTGGAGCAGGTGGGCCTTGGATCGCGTATGGATCATTTTCCCCACCAACTCAGTGGAGGGGAGTGCCAGCGGGTGGCCATTGCCCGGGCGATCGTCATTCGCCCAGCGCTTCTTCTTGCGGATGAGCCGTCGGGGAACCTGGATCATGACACTGGAGAACAGGTGGCAGACCTCTTGTTCGATCTGGTTGGAAGAACAGGAATGACGATGGTTTTGGTCACCCACAATTCCGAGCTTGCTTTACGATGTTCCAAACAGTTGACCCTCAGTCAGGGGCTTCTTCAGTGAGTGAGATCACCTACCCGATTCCTGCTGTCGGAACCAAAAGCAGGTCAGGTTCCAAGCGCCTGTGGCTGTGGTTCCGGTTGGCTTTCAAGGAACTGCTGAACCACCGACGTTTCAGCATCTTTTTCATTCTGAATCTGTCCCTCGGGCTTGCCGGTTTCATCGCTCTTGATTCGTTTCAGGTTTCCCTGGACCGGCATTTAACCCGGAATTCGAAATCGATTCTAGGTGCAGATATTTCTATTTCATCCAGGATGCCGGTTCCTCCGGAAACCCTGAATCAGTTAGAGCAGATGCTGCCCTCACCGTGGGAAGCCTCAAAAAAGATTCATTTTGTGACCATGGCAGCGAATGAATCGAACTCCAGGCTGATTCAATTGGTGGCCATCGAAAACGGTTTTCCTTATTACGGGAAGCTGGTTCTGGGAAACCAGAAGAATGCCAACCCCAAAATGGTGGATGAGGAACTGATTAAGGCTGGCAAACTCTGGGCTTATCCGGAACTGCTGATTACCCTGGGCCTGGAAATTGGGGACACACTCAGACTTGGTGAAGTCGATTTCATCGTCGGGGATGTCGTATTGGAAGATCCGAGCAGCGCATTCAATACCTTCGGAGTTGCTCCCAGGGTTTATGTCGGATTGCCCCAGGCGATAGAGACCGGATTGCTGACCCAAAAAAGCCGGGTCTATTATGAAAATTTATATAAATTCTCTGATCATCAAGAGATTCAAAAACTTGAAGACGAGCTTGAAAACAAGATTAGGCTCATGGGGAACAGTAACGAAAGAATTCGTGTCAGAACCCATGAAGATGCTAGTGAAAATCTGGGAAGGGTTCTGGGATACCTCAACGATTATCTTGGATTGATTGCTTTGATTGCACTTTTTTTGGCAAGTATAGGGGCGGCTTATCTCTTCCGAAGTTTTTTGCAAACCCGTTTTCGAGAAATGGCGGTTTTAATGAGTCTCGGGGCTCATAGAAGGGAAACATTTCAGGTCGTGATCTGGCAGCTGGTTTTAATGGGCACCCTTGCGTCTATGCTGGCCATGCTCTTTTCAGTGCTTTTGCTGCCCGCGCTGCCAATGCTGTTGGAAGAATTCCTGCCCCGCGGATTCGAGACGATGGTCCGGGTCCGCAGTCTTTGGCTCGCGCTGATGATCGGATCAATCGGCAGCATTGTGTTTTGTCTTCCGGTCCTGCACGGAATCCGCAAAGTCCAGCCGCTCTCGCTTTTCAGCGCCCATGTGGAAGCAGGAAAAAGCCCGGGAAGTTGGAATGTGATGAACCTTCTAAGCTATCTGCCCCTCGTTATCACCTACTGGCTGCTTGCTGTCTGGCAATCTCAGTCCTTGATGGTCGGATCTCTTTTCATTGCGTTGCTGCTCGGTTGTATCATGCTGCTCGGGTTGTTTGGGCTGGGAATGGTGAAGCTCACCGAAACGTTCGGAAAAACAAGAGCTCCTTTTGTCAGGCTCGCACTGAAAAACCTCTCACGCAACCGCCTCAGTGCCGTTTCCTGTTTCATGGCAATTGCGATGGGCACCCTGCTGATCAACCTGGTGCCGCAAATCCAGCAGGGCCTTTTGGAAGAGATTTCAAAGCCCAAGGATTTCAAACTTCCAAGTTTGTTTTTATTTGATATTCAGCCCGAACAGACTGACCCCTTAAAATCTCTGCTTGCCGATCAGCAAATTCCTCTCGACATGCTTTCTCCATTGATCCGGGCAAGGCTTGTTTCGGTTAATGGAGAACCCTTTCAGCGGGAAATGGATGATTCGAACCGGCAGATGCTGACCCGGGAAGAGGAACGTGAAAGGCGTTTCCGATCCAGGGGATTGAACGTGTCATACCGTCCGGAACTGTTCAACTCCGAAAAGATCGTTGCAGGAACTCCTCTCTCCAATGATTATGATTTCGATTCCGGACTGCCTGCAGAAATTTCCATTGAAGAACGGTATGCTTCCCGTCTCGGTCTGGAGATGGGTGATTTGCTGGTTTTTGATGTTCAGGGAATTCCGGTTGAAGGGAAAATCGTCAACCTTCGGCAGGTCAAATGGAACAGTTTTCAACCTAATTTTTTCATCCTCTTCCAAACCGGGGTGCTTGAGGATGCTCCTGCCAGTTTCCTTGGTTCAGTTTCAGGTCTGGATGCCGCATCACGAATTTCGGTTCAAACCCGGATCATCAAAGAATTTCCCAATGTGTCAGTGATCGACGTGACAAGGATTGTCGGGCGGGTGATCGAAATAACGGATCAGATGAGTCTTGCCATCAGGATGATGGCCTACCTTTCGATCCTGGTGGGCATGGTGGTGGTTTTTTCCATTGCACGTTACGAAGTACAAAGACGCTATCGGGAAATCAATCTGCTCAAGGTGTTGGGTGCAGGATTTGCCAACATACGTAGCATGATCCTGCTTGAGTTCGGGATTTTGAGCAGCATGGCGGCCTTCTTTGGAGTCGTTCTCAGCATGGCGATGTCCTACACCCTGTCTTGGCAGATTTTCGAAAGTCTTTGGCACCCAGCATGGCTCAACAGTGCAATGGGTATCGCCGGGGTGACTTTTCTCGGAATGGTGGTTTCCTTGCTGGCCACTTCCGGAGTTTTGAGACAAAAACCTTTGATATTGCTGCAGACGACCTGATCAATCGATAAGATTGTCAGAACGTACATTCTCTCGTTCGTACTGAATCGGCAGCGATTTCCCATAGACCTGTATGGAATATCCAGGACGGTTCATCATCCCGGGATGGAGGGTATAGCTCGGAAGGGCGATGATTCGATTTATCTTTCCTTGAACCCTGGTCACCCGATGGAGAGAATAGCGTCCCTTAAAAAGCTGCATATCCCCTGGTTTCAGTTTTAAACTTCTTACCCTATCCCGGCTTCCTTTGAGGATCGATTTAACGGAATCTAGATTCTCATCCCCAGGCTTTCGGATGTCCGGGACAAATTCAAACAAACCTCCCTCTTCCGCTTCCTGGATCAGAATGCTGACAGTGAACTCGTTCCCGTCAAAATGCCAGGGAAAATAATGCCCTTCCTTCATAATCGAGTAAGGATGTTTTGCGATCGGATCAGCAAAACAGAACAGCTGTTCAAGTCCAAGAACCCTTCTTAAGAACTCCCTCAGTTCCAGGGATTGAAAAATTGTATGAAGATCAGAATCAGGGTCAAGGTTGTCCGAAGTGATGTAGCTGCTTTTGCGTTCCTCAAAAAATCGTTTCGGATGGTCTTCAGGCAGTTCGGGATCATCTTTGGTGAAATATGGATTGTTCCGGTCTGAAGTCCAGTGAATCCCGTCCAATTTCCTTTCTGCTTCTGCATTCATTTTCAGAAGGGATTCGGGTTTGATGAAACCGGGAATGACCGCGCAGCCGATGGATTCCAATTCCTCTTTGGTTTTGTTGATCAAATCGACCGTTAACGGATGGTTCGAATCAGCTATTGGATATCGCTCCAAATCAAAAATGTTTTCCATCATCCTCCCAAAATTAAAGATGAGCTATGATTTTTTAAAATTCAGATCATTTTTCAGGTGGAATTTTTAAGTTTGTTGGTCTTTAAGACAAATGAAAAAAAATCATCATCTTTATCAATAAATTTTATCTTTGAGATTTCAGTTTGATGGTATTTGAAAAGACTCCGAATGAGTACAGTTGTCTGAGATTCAATTTTTTTGGATGGTCAGAGCGAGATGGATGCAATCTGATCGGAATCAGAATTCGGTCCAGGATGGTGAAACTGAGCAGAAAATATCGCTTCAGTGAGTTGATTTGGTATGGTTGAGTGGTGTGTTTATGGATGGCTATTCTTGAAAATGACGAGTAGCATTGAAAGCAGCAATTTGATTAATCTGAATCATATTTTAGAGATTCAATGGTCTATTTGATCCTGTTGGGATTGTCGGTGATCACCCCTTTGTTTGCGTTCTACTTCAGTGAACAGATGGCCTATCACCTCCATTACAAAAAACTGGCCCGCTCCGATAAATGGTTTTGGCAAAGGGATTTGAGCGATGAGGAACTGGACCAGTTAGCCCATGATAAATCAAAAAAATTTGCCAGGATCGCGGCCTGGGTCATTAGCCTCCTCAGCATTTCAGGATTCGTTTACATCAGTTATCTCAGCTTTACAGAGCAGCTCTGAGTCAATTCCAAAGAGTATCTGAAGCGATTCTTCCATATTCCAATAGGCATATTCTTGGCTTCAAAGGTTTGGCCCACTCTGGCTGATGGGTGCTGATGACCAGGGTTTTCCCTGAATCGAGTTGAATCTGAATCAGTTCCAGGATCTTCTCACTGCTTTCCTGGTCCACCTGTGCGGTAGGTTCATCCAAAAGCAGTACTTCGGAATCCAGGGTCAACAGATTCGCGAGGGCAACCCTTTTTTTTTCTCCTCCCGACAATTGTCTGGTATGGCGCATGGCAAGCCCCATGCAGCCTAAGGATTCCAGAGATTTAAGCGCTTTGTCTTCCATCCCTTGGGTCAAACTTCTTGCAATCATGCCGTAACAGACCTGTTTCAAGACACTCCCTGAAAAAAGGTAAGGTTCCTGCTGGAGCATGCTGACTTTGCGGCGGAATTCAAGTCCCTGCTTCCCGAAGGAAACGGCTTCATCCCGGTACCACATTCTTCCCTGATCAGGTTTCGTCAGTCCTGCCATCACCCGCATCAGGCTGGTTTTTCCTGCGCCGTTTGCCCCGCTCAGCAATGTCAGTTTCCCCTGCTCGATTTCCAGTTGATTGACATCCAGGATGACACGGTTCTGAAAAGCCTGTTGGATGCCCTCGAGGCGGATCAGGGGCTTAGAGTTTTTGGACATACCGAGAGAGAAGAGCGGTGAAGAATACCAGGACCAAGAGAACCAAACCCAGGGCGATTCCAAATCCAAATTCGCCTTTCATGCTTTCCAGGGCAATCGCCGTGGTCAGGGTTCGGGTGTAGCCCTCGATATTCCCCCCGAGCATGATCGCGATGCCGACCTCGGAAGCGACTCGCCCGAATGATGCGAGCAATGCAGAAATGAGTCCGAAACGTACCTCCAAAAAAAGGGTCCAGGCCGCCCGCCGGGGTGAAGCCCCCAGGGTGAGAGCCATTTCCCGGGCTCTGGGATCGATCCCAGAAACCGCGGTCATGGTGAACATGGTGACGATGGGAAAGGCCAGGACTACCAATCCGATCACAATTCCTGAGGGAGTAAATAACAAATCCGCAAAACCGAAGGGCCCCCGCCTCGATAGAAACCCGTAAACCAGTAGTCCGATCACAACGGTTGGAAACCCCAGTAGGGTTTGCAGCACAATCGTACAGAATCCTTTTCCGGGAAATGAAGTACTGGCCAGGAAATATCCCAGGGGCAGCCCGATCAATGATGCGATCAGGGTCGCTCCGAAGCTGACCCGCAGCGTGATCCAGGCTGCGTTGTAGACGGCAGGATTCCCCTGGAAAACCATGTTGAGGCCTTCCAGGAATCCTTCAAATAAAAAATCCACTTGATCTGATACCGCTGATTTTCAGCATGGAAATTTGTGAAAACTCTTTCTCTTGGAGTTGAAATTCAGGCTTATCTTATCAATCTCCAAGGTGGGGATGAAAGAGTATTTTCCCATTCATCCTGAAACTCCCGATCAAAGATTGTCCTTTTGGCGAAGTGAGAAAATCGATGTACTTCATTGCCAGTTCAAATTTGACATGTGGATGTTTTTTCGGGTTGACTGCAATCACTCCGTAGGGATTGAACAGTCGTGTATCACCTTCGTGAAGGATTTTCAGCTCGATCCTGTTTTCCGTCGAAAGTGCGATATAGGTACCCCGGTCGCTGAGGGTGTAGGCCTTTTTTTCATCGGCGGCGAGCAGGGTTTTGCCCATCCCCTGTCCAATCGCTTGGTACCAACCGCTTCCTGGTTTCAACCCTGTTTCTTGCCAGAGCGACATTTCCTTTTTGTGGGTGCCCGAGTCGTCCCCGCGGCTATACCAGAGCGACTTTTGGGCTGCAATGGTTCTCAAGGCCTGAATCACATTTTCTGATCCGCTGATTCCAGAGGGGTCTGTGACCGGTCCGACGATGACAAAATCGTTGTACATCACTTCTTTGCGGTTCACCCCGTGACCGGCCTTCACAAATGCTTCTTCTGCCTGACGCGCGTGCACCAATACCACATCGACATCACCGTTTTGAGCAAGCTTCAAGGCCTTCCCTGTACCGACGGCAATGGCATGAACCCGGATTCCAGCTTCTTTTTCAAAAAAAGGATGCAGATGATCCAGTAGTCCTGAATTGGCGGTGCTGGTAGTGGTGGCAAGCTTCAAACGTTCCTGAGCCCAAGGGGGAGAAGACAAGCAGAAAAAAAACAGAATGCTTAGAAAAAAGGTGGCCTGGTTCATCTTTGATTCCAATGAAAGCCGATTAAAAGTAGGAAAGAATTTTATCAGAAAGATCGGAATTAATCTGTTCAAAAGACATTTCCAAGCAAGGATTCCGTGCTTCTACGAATAGGGGGGGCTCGTCAAAATAAGTAAAATGTGCCGTTTTCTAGATCATCGAAAAAACTGGTAAAAAACGGAATTCTTTATCAAATCGGAAAATTTGCCTTATGGACCACATTAAGGGATCACAGAATCAAATTGACTGGAAGCATTTTTTAAAATCGGGCGACCGGATCTTTATAGGTTCCAACGCGGCGGTGCCGAATGCACTGATGGATCAGTTGATTGATGAACAGGCCTCGGCGCTGAATGACATTGAAGTCGTCCACATTCTCACTTTGGGTGAAAACCGTTGGGCTCAGAAACAGTATCAGGACACCTTTACCCTCAATGCGTTGTTTCTCGGACAGGGGACCAGGGAAGCGGTCCATGAAGGATATGCCGATTACACCCCCTGTTTTTTATCCGAAATCCCCTCCCTGTTCCACGACAAGACACTTCCGATTGATGTGGCTTTGATTTCGGTCAGTCCCCCGGATCCCCATGGCTACTGTTCGCTGGGGGTATCGGTCGATGTCGTGCACGCGGCTGCCCGAAGCGCCCGTTATGTAATCGCCCAGATCAATGAGCAGATGCCTTTTACCATGGGGGATAGTTTCATCCACCTCAATGAGATCGATGCAGCCTACGTTGCCAGCCAGCCTTTACCGGAATTGCAGCCGGCCAAGATGGACCCGGTGACCCAAAAAATCGGAGAATACGTTGCCCTCCTCATCGAAGACGGAGCAACCCTGCAGATGGGTATCGGCAAGATACCCGACTCGGTTTTGAGCAGTCTGCACCATCATCGTGACCTGGGTATTCATACCGAAATGTTCAGTGATGGAGTGATCGAGCTGATGCAGAAGGGAATCATCAACAATTCCCGCAAAAGCATCCACCGGCACAAGACCGTCACATCCTTCTGTATCGGAACCAAAACCCTCTATGATTTTGTGCACAAGCATCCCCATGTGGATTTTCATCCAAGCGAGTATGTCATTAATCCATCCATCATTGCCCAGAATGATAAGATGGTTTCGATCAACAGTGCGATCGAAGTGGACCTCACCGGACAGGTAGTGGCGGATTCGGTGGGCTACCGTTTTTTCAGCGGCATCGGGGGACAGGTCGATTTCATACGTGGCGCCTCCATGAGCCGGGATGGCTGCCCCATCATCGCCCTTCCTTCCACCGCGAAAAAAGGCAGTGTCTCGAGGATTGTTCCGTTCATCACGGAAGGCTCGGGGGTCGTCACCTCCCGTGGGGATGTGCATTACGTTGTGACCGAATACGGGATCGCGACACTACGCGGTCAAAGCATCCGAGAAAGGGCCCTGGAACTGATCCAGGTAGCTCATCCCGATTTCCGGGAACAACTCCTGTCCCGCGTGCGCGAACAGTATTGGGTGCCGCAGTACACAAAACAGGAACCGACCCGGGTTCCCGAACTCGGTTCGGTGGAAATTAAAAAAATCCGACTCTCAGATGGCCAGACCTACTTCATGAGACCGCTGCATTCTTCAGATGAACGGCGCCTGCAGGAATTCTTCTATTCTCATAATGCGGAAACCCTGATGCTCCGCTACCGTCACCAACCCAAGCAAATGTCACGGGAAAAAGCCCACTCATTGGTCAATGTCGACCAAAGACGGGACTTGGCGCTTTGTCTCACCGAACGCCAGGGGCCGAAACAGGAAATCCATGCAGTAGGACGTTATTTTTACCTCGACAAGGAAAACCTGGCTGAAGTGGCTTTCGTCGTGCGTGAAACAAAACGTGGATCGGGTATGGCGACCGTCCTGCTTTGCCAGATGATGAAGATTGCCCAAAAAAGGGGAGTGGCCAAAATGCTGGCTTATGTTCGCCGTGATAACCAGGCGATGCTGCATATTTTCGAAAATTACGATTTTGTCCGTCAGCCTTCTGATTCGCTGGAGGAAGTTGTCCTCTGCCGCACCCTTGAAAGCACTGACCAAAACTCAGAATTGATTTGTGAAGAGGAGTGATTTGGGTCTTGGGATCTGTCAGAAAAATTCCCAATGGGATCTGAAAGGCTTATTGGATTGATCCATACCTCAAAGGTTCTTGGTTCTATGGATTTGAGTACATCCAGGCAGGTTTCATCATCAGGGTTGGAACTCCCCGGAAATCCGAAACTGCCGAGGCACACCTTCAGGCATGCCCGGCAGCTTTGATTTACTTTCAGGGTTGGTAGTTCCAGCGTTTGAGTAATCCCTTTCTCATTTGGTCCTTTTCAGCAGCAGAAGCCCCCCAGTTTCCTTCATAGACTGAACCCTCCCAGTCACCGTAAGTTGGATTGGGCAGGACGATGAATTTTGTTCCCCAGGAATCCTTGAACCTGTCGGTTTCGGCAAATCGCTCAGCCACCGATTTATTCCGGAAGGCACTGTGGAAATCATTGTGATTGTCGCCCATGAGAAGTGCGACTTCATAATCTTTTTCGACCATGTTTCGACGTTCCTGCTTGTCACTGCTGCCGGTTCTTAACAGAAGGTGCTTTGGGTCGACGTTGGGGAATCCCAATGCTTTCAGATTCTTTTCCGTCCCTTCATATCCCACCATTTTACGGTTGGTCACATAGAAGATTTCCACGTTTCGGGATTCGGCATATTTGAGAAATTCCAATGCACCGGGCATGGCAGTCGCTTGGGCAGCCTGCATCCAGGGGTTCCAGGTTTTCGAAGAGTAGCCGAAATTCTGACCGATGAGGAAAGCCTCATAGGCTGAGTTATCGATCACGGTTTCATCCGCATCGACAATGACTGCCACAGGCTTAGCGCTTTTATGGGAGTCCAGGAAAGCGTCCAGATTCATCCGGGCCAGGTTGAATGCCTGATAGCAGAGAGCCCGGAATTCCGCGGAGGTTTGCATCCACAGCGTTGCCATCACCAGTTGTTCATTGAGGTCCTGAGTCGTGTAGGCTTGAGTTTCCTTAGCCTCCATTTGCATAGGAACTGCCGTAACAAAAATTCCGGAAGCCAGTACCAAGGCCAGCAGCAAACGCAAACCGTAAGCATATTTTCTCATCATCGTATCTCCATCAATGGGGTTTTGATATTTTTGCCGTTTCCCCACGATTGAGGAGACGGGAGTAAAAACACCCTGCCGTTTAGATCTAGGTTAAGCCTCCTCATTCCATTAGATGCCAATTGGAAAAAGCTTCAAGAAAATATTCCTGGATGAAGGATTTGCTCTTTTGTCCTCATCACATCTGCTAATGAGGAACTCAGGAACAGGGTTTTAAGTTTTACTGGGAGACTTGATGCGGAGTTGTTGTAGCAGCCAAAAGCAAAACCCCTTTTTCAGTGGTAACCCTCAAAAATTCCACAATCCCTTCTGCAGTTCGGCATCTGTGGATGAAGCATTGTAAATTTGGGACTCCGGATTTCTGGGAAAACTCCATGCAGCAGAAATCGAACTCCCTGCCTTTCGTCTTATTGGCGGTGGATTCCTCAAAATCTGAGTTATTTCAAATCCAATTCTCAAACGTCATGTCATGTCAATGGCGTTTGCCGTGTTTAGAATTTCACCTTTGAAAATCCGGTATGATCTTTCTCGCGGGAGAGTGGGGAGAAGTGTATCATGGTCGTTTTTTAAGAGGTTGGAGCAGCTCAAAAAAACTCAATAGTTTTGCTCTTGCCCAATCAGATTAAGATTGGATGAAATCCTACAAAATTGGAATCGACACCGGGGGGACATACACCGATGCGGTGGTTTTTGACCCGGTGGATAAAAAGGTTTTGAAATCGGTGAAAGCACCTACCTCCCACGGGAGGCTGGAACTGGGGATTGTTTCTGCGTTGAAAGAGCTTTTTCAGTACAAATAAGCTGTGAACAGAGTTTCAGACATTGGTTTGGTCTCCCTTTCGACAACCCTCGCCACCAACAGCCTGGTGGAAAAAAAAGGAACGGACCCCGGTGTGGTGCTCATCGGTTTCAGTGATGATATGGAGCAAAGATCCCACCTCAAGGATTTGGTATCACAGGAAAGGATTTTGAGGATTCCCGGGGGGCATCGTTACGACGGCAGTGAAAAAAATCCGCTGAATTTGAAAAAGCTTCAACAGTTTCTGGAAACATCCGGGAAATCGTTAAAAAACTTCGCGGTAGCTTCCAATTATTCAGTACGAAACTCCGAGCATGAAATTCTTGCGGGTGAATTGATCGAACAGGTGACCCGAGGAAGGGTTTCTCTTTCAAGCAGTCTTACCAGCGATCTCAACTCTCCCAGGCGAGCTTACAGTGCAACCCTGAACGCGAAAATCCAGGCCCTCATGGAGGAACTTGTGGATGCTGTAAAAAGAGCGATGGCGGAACTGAAACTGGAGGTCCCTTTGATGATGGTCAAGAGCGATGGTTCGATCGATCCCGTGGAACGTGCCCTGGACCGTCCGATCGAGACCGTGGCATCAGGACCTGCCGCCAGTGTGATTGGTGCCTGCAGCCTGACCGGCTTGAAGGATTTCGTCATTTCCGACATCGGCGGGACCACCACCGACACGGCCGTCGTCGAGGGCGGATGGCCTTTGGTCGAAAAGCACCATGCCATCATGCAGGAAAGGGAGACTTCCATTCCGTCGATCCGGGTCCGGTCCTATGCCCTCGGCGGGGACAGTGAGGTGAATCCGGAAAAAGAAGGAGAATTGGAAATACTCTCCCGTCGGGTGGTCCCTGTGAGCCTGATGGCCCATCACTACCCTGAGGTTTTACAGAACCTGGAGGCTGCTTCCAGGGAAAGGAAAGGTCTGCATGGTGCCCACCGCTACCTGATTAAGGGGAAGGAACAGAAAAAGTGGGAAGCCCTGCTGGTTCCTGAAGAAGCAGAGTTGCTGGAGATGATTGGCGACTTCCCTGTGCCCTACCACCGTTTTTCAGGGAGGGCCAGGTACCGGGCAATGATCTCCAGATTGTATGAAATGGGAGTGATTCAAATCTCAGGCTTGACCCTGAGTGATGCCGCCCATGTTCTTGGTCTGCAGGACCACTGGTCCCAGGCAGCAGCCCGGGCTGGACTGATCATCTGCGGCCGCTGGAACGGGATGATCTCGGAAAATCCCCAGACGCTGGAAGAAGAACTGCGGAATTATGCGGAAAAAATCCTCGAACAATCGGTCAAGAAGAGTACCAGGATCATCCTCGAGACCCTTTCCACCAAGACGGTCTTGGAGGAAGATCCGTTGGTCGAGGCTTTTCTTGAGGAGGACGGAAGGCTGAATCAGCTTGAGGTGCAGTTGAAATCATCGATTCCCCTGGTTGCTGTCGGGGGGCCTGCAAACACCGTCTATCCGGAAGTTGGACGGAAACTGGGAACGGAAACGGTGATTCCAGAATTCGCCTCGGTGGCGAATGCCGTGGGTGCGGCTTCGGGATCCGTTAAAATCACCGCCTCCTGCGAAGTCACCAATCCCGAGTCCAAGGGCTTCCTGGTCCATCATGGGAACCGGGTCCATATCTTTCAGGATCCTGACCAGGCACTGGCCGATGCGGAAAAACTGGTAGAACAAACCATCCGGCAAAAAGTCCGGGACATGCAATTCGAATGTGGGCCGATCGAGGTGGAGATCGACAAAATCCTCATCCCGGGATCGGACGGCAACCAGGGTCTGGTTTCCGCAACCCTGCGAGGAGAAACGCTGGTGGAGTTGGGATGAGTATTCTGTTAATCAAAAAACTCTAGTGATCGAGTCTGCGACTTATTACTGATAGCTTTACGAAGAAGGATCAGATAGGTTGAGGCAAAAAATGAGGGTCAATCATTTTTCGAGATGGTCAGAAAAATCAGCATTATCTTGATTGCTTTCTTGAAGTCTCCAATGCTTTTGTGATTGGATTCTCTCTTTGGCGGATTGCTTTTCTTTAACTTGAATCAAGAAGCATAAAATGAATCTCAGTCAGCAGTCTCTTGGCAGGCTCCAGTGCAAGGTCTTCGAGCCTTCTGATGGGAACCTTAAACCGGAGTTGGTGGTGATTCTATGTCACGGTTTTGGCGCCCCCGGGGATGACCTGGTTCCTTTAGGACAATGGATGGGAGATCAATATCCGGAATTGGGGAAAAGGGTCCGTTTCGTTTTTCCCGAGGCACCCCTTTCCCTGGCCCAGATGGGAATGCCGGGAGGACGCGCCTGGTGGATGATCGACACCGAAGCCCTCCAGCGTTCGATCGAAAGCGGGGATCCAAGGGATCTCAGTCAGGATCTTCCTGAGGGAATGCCGGAAGCATCAGAGATGGTCAGTGAACTGGTGGAGCAGTTGATGGAAACCCATCAGATTTCTGAAGACCGTGTGGTTCTTGGAGGATTTTCCCAGGGATCCATGGTCACCACCGATGTGGCCTTGAGGATGAAGAACGCCCCCGGCGCACTGATTGTGATGTCAGGAACCCTGGTTTGTGAGCCGATCTGGCGTGAACTCTCGCAAAAAAGAGAGATGCTGAAGATTCTCCAGAGCCATGGCAGGCAGGATCCGATCTTGCCCTTTGAAGCAGCCAGAGCCCTAAGGAGTTTGTTTCTCCAAGCGGGCTTTGAGCATCAATTCCTTCCTTTCGACGGAGTTCACAGCATCCCCGAAGAAGTGCTGAGAGCCTCAGCCGAATTGATTCTCAGCCTGGCGGAATCCAAGAAGGCAATCGCACTCTGATTATTTGGGGTTCGCGGTAGGAGTCCCTCTCAATCCCCGAAACGAGAAGGCTGGTTCGGGTCTTCGACGAGGATCGCACGGAAATCATTGACATTGGTCAGGGTCGGGCCGCTGACGACCAGGGAATCCAACTGCTTGAAAAATCCGTGACTGTTGTTGTCCTGCAGGTACTCCTGCGGATTGAGGTTTTTGGCCTGGGCCTGGGCATGGCTTTCAGGAGCAATCCAGGCACCGGCATTGTCTTCCGAACCGTCGATACCGTCGGTATCGCAGGCGACCGCATAGATGCCGGGCTCCCCTTTGAGTTCGCAGAGCAAGGAGAGAATGAATTCGGTGTTCGGTCCTCCAGCACCTTTGCCTCTCAGAGTGACTGAAGTTTCACCTCCGGAAAGGATCAGTGCCGGTGGAGGAATGGGCTGTTGATGGCGGAGGATCTGCCGTGCAATACCCGCATGAACAATTGCCGATTCCCGGGATTCGCCCTCGAGGCTGTCTCCGAGGATGATCACGTTCAATCCAGCTTTTCGTCCTTCCTCTGCCGCAGCTTCCAGGGACTGTTGCGGTCTTGCGATCAATTCGTATCGGCTTTTTTCCCATGAGTTCCCGCCCGGTTTCGGAGTTTCACTGGAGTTTTTTTTCAGATGATCAAGCACATTTCGAGGTGCGTCGATACCGAAATGCTCCAAAACATTGAGTGCGTCAGTAAGCGTGCTCGGGTCGGGAACACTGGGGCCTGAGGCAATCACTTCCGGGTCATCACGGGGCACATCGGAAATCGCAAGTGTCAGAACCGATGCTGGGAAACAGGCTGCTGCAAGCCGACCGCCCTTGATCGCGGAGAGGTGTTTACGGACCGTATTCATCTGGTGAATTGTAGCTCCGCAACGGAGCAGTGAAGCAGTCACGGACTGCTTGTCTTCAAGACTCAATCCTGGTGCGGGAAGGGTGAGCAAAGCGGATCCGCCTCCTGAGATCAGGCAGATGGCCTTATCGTCAGGTCCCAGGCTTTGCGCTAGTTCAAGCATCCTTGCTGATGCTTCAATCCCCGACTGATCCGGGACCGGATGTCCTGCTTCCAGGATTTCCACCTGATCACAATCCACCCGGTGTCCATAGCGTGTGACCACCAGTCCTTCCAAAGAGCCCGGCCAATGGTCTTCCAGGACTTTTGCCATTTCTGCGGAAGCCTTCCCTGCTCCCAGAACCACATTGCGGCCTTTTGCAGGAGGAGGCAGATGCGGCGGCAGGCAATAGCGGGGCTGGGCGTTCTGAACCGCCTGCTCAAAAAGGGAGATTAAAAAACGGGATGGCGGTTTCATCAGGACTGCAAACGTCCTGCAAGGAAGACGGCAGGGTGCATCACTTCCAGGGGAATCCCTGCCTGATTGATGCCGGCTCGAATCTGGTAAAGGCAGCCGGGATTCGCCGTGAGCAGGATTTTTGTTTCAGGATGCTTTTTGAGGGTGTCCCGGATCGAATCGATTTTACGTTGGAGCACCGAGCCTGCAAGTTCCGGCTGGACCAGGTTGTAAATTCCTGCCGATCCACAGCACCAGTTCGATTCCGGAAGCGGAACCAGTTTGACTCCGGGACGGCTGCCGATCAGCTTTCTTGGGTTCACATCCACTCCCTGGGCGTGCATCAGGTGGCAGGGAGCGTCATAAAAGACACTGACCTCGTTGGTATTCCAATTCTGCTGATTCAGGGACTCCGATTCTGAAGCAACGAGTTCAAGAAGGTCGATGGTTCGGTTCTCGAGTTCTTTCCATTTATCGATTTCGGTTTCCGGGGCTTCCGGGAAGAGATGATGAAGTTCCTTGAGTTGGGCCCCGCAGCCTGCAGCATTGGTGATCACCCGGTCCAGCTTCCGGGGTTCGAAGGAATTCCGGTGTTTTTCTGCAAGAATTCTTGCGGTCTTGCGTTCTCCGCTGTGGACATGCAAGGCGCCGCAAAAGCCCTGGTCTCCGGGAACGACCACCTCATAGCCTGACGCACGGAGCAGTTTGAGGCTGGCCTCATGGATTTCTGCCTCGGAAACGTCAAGGATGCATCCGCTGAACAAGCCGACACGGCCTTTGGGAGTTTGCCCTCCCGTCGGTTCGAGCAGTTGATCGGCATATTTTTTCTTGAACGATTTCCCGGAAAAGTTGGGAAGCAGGTGTTGACTGAAGACGAATTTTTTTGGAAGAATCCGCCCGAGGAAACTTTGGGTGATCAGTTTCGGGATCCCCGTCCAGCGGTAAATCCGCAAAAGTTGGCTGGCGGTCGCGAGTGCTGCAGTGGAACGGAACAGACCTTTCAGTAGTAACGCTCTGGCCAGTTTTTCCTTAACCGACTGCTTGCGGTGTTCCAGCAGGATCCCGCGTGTTTTTTCGAGCAATTCCCCGTAAGGAACCCCGGAGGGGCAGACACTTTCACAGGCCCTGCAGTCAAGGCAGCGATCCAGCGGCGCGATCACATCCTGGTTGAGTTCCAACTCGCCTTCCCAGAGTCCCCGCATCAGATATAGCCTACCCCGTGGCGAGTCCTTTTCGTCCCCGAGTTCACGGTAGGTGGGGCAGTTGTCCAGGCAGAGGCCGCAGTGGACGCACTTCAGGATGTTATCGAATTTTGCTCCCCGAAACTGCTCGGTCAGTTCCGATGTCACCCTTTCCGTTGCTGGTGTTTCCATGGTTCGTGATTCAGGATGATTCTTCAGGAAGCGTTCTGCATCCGGTAAAAAGGAGCGTCAAAAAGCCCTTCAGGATCGAGATGATTTTTCAGCCGGCAGCTTAGCGAGTAGCCTGGAGGTTTGGCAAAGTCCTCCAGCATTTCATCACCGATTTCCGGTGCCGAACGGAGCAGCCTTAAGTTAGCGGAGTTCTGAGGCAGCAGATTTTTCAAAGTTTGGAGAAATTCCTTCTGCTGCTTACCATCTTCCTGATCCAGGAAAAGGTGCAGGTCTGCCCCGATCGGGTGCAGGATCATTCTCGGATTCCAGGAAGACAGCAGATCGAGGGGAAGTTTCAGCAGGTCCGCCGTGGGCATGGAAGCCTGAAGGTGAAGGGCGGGAGCATCGATTTTCCAGTGACTGAGGTAGAACGGGATGAAGCCGTGGAAGCGTTCCTTGCCGGGAAGGGCGGGCCAGTCCTGGGAATCATCGCTATCCGCGAGCATGAAACTCTTGTTACCGAAAACTTCCTGGACCTCCTTTACGATCCGCTCCCGGCGTTCGGCGTTGCCTGAAAACCCTGCCCCGAGGAGGATGCTTTGGCCTTCCGGGGAAGCGCTGACTGCCTGGACCCAATCCAGGGGGATCCTTTTGATCTGGAGGCTCTCTACAAGATTCTGCCAGTCCTGAATTCCGGTTTCGACAAAAACGGCATGGGGTTCAATAACGAAGGGCTGGACCTTGAAATTGACGGAAGTGATCAGTCCGAGCCCGCCGAGGTGACCGATCATCATCCGGGTCAGGTCATAGCCGGTGACGTTCTTGACGACCTTTCCTCCGGCCTTGACACGTTCTCCCTTGGCATTGATGTACTCGATGCCGATCAAAGAATCACGCAGTCCCCCCATGTTCATCCGGTTGGGGCCGCTGATATTGGCGGAAACCATTCCTCCCAGGGTTGATTCGGGGTACCAGGGGTTGATTGCCAGTTGCATGTTCTTTTCACCGAGCAGTTGCTGCAGTTCCGCTGCGGTTTGACCTGCCTCCATCCCTGCCACAAGATCATCAGGATCGAAAAAATGGATTTTTTTCAATGCCCGGGTGCTGACCAGCAGGCCCTGATTTTCATCATCTCGGACATGCTCTCTTTGGATCGAAGTCCTGTTTCCGGAGATGCGGATCGACTGTTCCCGGGAAATCCGTTCAAGTACCCATTCCCGGGTCTGTTCAACATTTTTCGGGACAAATTCAGAAACCTTCACAGGTTTTTCAGCAACGGTGGCGTTCATACTGCGATTCCGGATTTGGCGGCAACCATTCTGGGTTTTTCCATGCCTTCCGGGACGGCGGCCGGATGTTTGACCTCGGCACAGCGTCCCGGCTGCGGAAAAATCTTGCCGGGATTCAACAGTTCCCCGGGATTGAAAAATTCCCTGACGCGGATCATGTTTTCCAGGTCTTCACTGCTGTAGAGAGAGTCCATCCAGGATGCTTTTTCCAGCCCGATTCCATGTTCCCCGGACAGGGACCCGCCGTATTCGACACAGATCGAAAGGATCTCTTCCCCGGCCAGATGGGCGTTTTCTACTTCTTCGGGGATATCATAGCGGTAGAGGATCAATGGATGCAGATTACCGTCACCGGCATGAAAAACGTTGGCCACGGTAAGACTGAATTTGCGGCCCACCTGGGCGATTTTATCCAGCACCTCCGGAAGTGAACTCCTCGGGATGACCCCGTCCTGAACATAATAACTCGGAGAAATCTGTCCGATTGCACCGAAGGCTTCTTTCCGTGCCCGCCAGATCCTTGCCCGTTCCTCGTCATCACGGGCACGTTTGACTTCTTTGGCTCCGGCCTCGCGCAGCAATTCTTCGGATGCCCGGGCTTCTTCTTCGAGGCCTTCCTCAAGTCCGTCGACTTCGACGATCAGCACCGCCTCGGCATCGGTCGGAAATCCTGGTTTCAGCGCCTGTTCTACGGCATAGATGGTGACTTTGTCGATCATTTCCATCGCCGCGGGAATGATGCCTCTGCGGACGATGGCGGATACCCCTTCGCAGGCTTTGTGAACACTATCGAAAACCCCCAGCAGCGTGATTGCTTTTTCAGGGTTCGGAGTCAGACGGCAGGTGATTTTGGTGACAATCCCGAAGGTTCCCTCAGAACCGATTACCAGCGCCAGCATGTCCGGTCCGGCAATAGGAAAAGTCTTGCCGCCTAATTCCACCACCTCACCGTCCGGGAGTACCATTTCCAGACCCAGCACATGGTTCACGGTCACTCCGTATTTGAGGGTGTGGGGTCCCCCTGAATTTTCTGCGACGTTGCCGCCGATGGTGCAGGCTTTTTGTGACGAAGGATCGGGGACGTAGTGATATCCGTCCGGTTGCACCTTTTCGGAAATCCTGAGGTTGATTACCCCGGGACCGACGGTGATCGTCCGGTTGAGCCAGTCGATATCATGGATCTCCTTGAACCTGGCCATTTCGATGATCACGCTTTGCTCCCGCGGAACGGCACCTCCGGAAAGTCCGGTTCCGGCGCCCCTGGGGACGAAGGGGATTTTCCGCGAGTGAAGTTTTTTCACGACTTCCACCAGTTCGTTCCGGTTTCCCGGGAACACCACCCCCATCGGCGGGGCGGTATAGAGCGTCAGGCCGTCGCAACGGTAGGTGTAGAGGGTGACGGGATCATCCTTGACCCAATCCTCACCCAACAGGCTGACAAGCTCAGTACGGAGTTCTTTTGTAAATGCCATGCACCTCCTTTTCCTTCGGAACGTTTCTGGTCTTTCGGAATCGTTTTATATTTGCCAATCAAGAAAATTGAATTGATCCCGAATCATTATAGTGAGATTTGACAAAAGCTGAAACCCCATTCGTAAGGGTTTCATCCATTGTTCATCACAGGAATGGACTTGACCCTTCGGACCTCTTTGAGAGAGTATCTTGTTGTTTCATAAAAGGATAGGTTACCTGATAAAACCATCCCAACATTTACATCATTGACTTAAATCGGATATCCGTTCTTATTTGGGTATCGTCACAAAGATAACGCCATGAGCAGTCCCAACTGGATAAAAAAAACTTCATGTCGGTATACGGATACATCAGGCTGAATACCTCTGTGGAAACTCCTGAGGGGTTGGGTTTCAAGGAACAGACGCAAAAGATCAACGCCTGGGCGGAGGAATCGAAACTAGAAATCAAAAAGATCCACCGGGACAAGGAACCGACCAGTTCTTCCCTGGATTTGCCTAGACTTGCCAAGCTGACCAAGCAGATTGATCAGGGCAAAGTCACGGTGTTGGTGGTGGTCAGACTAGACCGCTTGACCCGCAGCATCCGGCTTTATAATCATCTGCTGGAACTGCTCGCCGTCAACAATGTTCGTTTCGTCTCCCTTCTCGAGGGCATCGACACGGCCAAAAAATCGGGAAAGATGGTGTTCAACGCGATGCGCATCATGGGGCGCTGGGAAGCCAAGGCGATCCCGGACCGAACCCGGGAGATGATCGCACGGAAACGTAAGATCGGTGAACGCGTCGGCCATGCACCCTTCGGTTACATCTACCAACGACGGAAACTGGTGCCCTCGGATCCGGAAATGCAGACGGTGGAATTGATCAGAGAGAAAAGACTGGAAGAGGAAATGAGCTACCACCGGATCGCCAAGCTTCTCAACAGCCGCCGAATCCTCTCCAAGCGTGGAAGACGCTGGTATGCTGAAACGATCAAAACCGTTTGCGAAAACCCTCTTTACGGCACCCCCATCAGCCAGCAGAAGACCATTTCACGAAGCCGTAAGTAAAAAGGTTTTTCACTTGCTTCAGAAGCATTCTTGACGACAAGAGAAACCCGGTATATTCTGCGTTTTCCTGAAAACCGAAAAAGGAATGCCTTATGGAAATCGAGGTCTATGATACCTATGCCCGTTCTGAAGAGGGATTGAAGATTCACTTCGACGTGATGCTCCCCATCGGAGGCGATGAAGCGACTGCACAGGACAAGGCCCGGGAGTTTATTGAGAAAATTTCTGAAACCGCCAACCCCGTCCAACTCGAAAGCTGCCGTTTTTGTCACACCGAAACCGCAAAACCGGATGTCGGAGAGAGGGTGGAGCAGGAAGGCTATTGTATTGTTCCGATCGAAAACTGTCCGGATCCCCAGAATTGATTTTCCTCAACATTCATCAGCGGATCAAAAAGATGGAAGCAAAACCCTTGAAACGCGAAAAACCTGATTTTTGTTCCCGACTCCAATTCATGCTCTTCCTCGGGTTGGCAGGGTTCCTGGTATTGCCTCCTCCAGTTTGGGCCGATGAATCGGCTTCGATGGGTAAAAAGATCTACCAAAACGCCTGTGCCGATTGTCATGAGGGTGGATTCTGGGGTTGGCTTTCCGGTGCCCCCAGCATCAAAGACGCTTCTCAATGGGAACCCTATCTTGAAAAAGATATGGAAAAAATCATCCAGGCTGCCATCCAGGGCACCGACGGGGGGATGGATCCCAAAGGAGATTGTGACGAATGCACCGATGAAGAAATCCGGAAAGCGGTCGAATACATGTTGTCCGTGGTGGAACATTAATTTAAACGAACAGTCAGCATTTCTTATTCATGAATTAGTAAAATATCAGATAAATAATTGCAATTGACAATTTTACTAGAAATTGTTAAAAAAAAATTTTTCGGGAATAATTTTCGAA
>ENA-OSEY01000734-OSEY01000734.1-marine-metagenome-genome-assembly--contig:-NODE-734-length-23268-cov-5.271097_pt1 | contig 23268 bp, 17 predicted proteins | sample MGYA00248465_ERZ534230 | MGnify/ENA primary metagenome ERZ534230 (study PRJEB26409, sample SAMN06344110) | marine metagenome | isolation source: Sea water from surface | place: Atlantic Ocean:Southern...
TGTACCCCCGTTAAGCCAAACCATGTTAATGGACTTACTCAAAAAACCATCAATAAAAGTGATATTTATGGTCGTGCCTCTGAATTTTATCAGGATATAAACCAACTAGATAGTTGCCAGCTTAATCAACGAGAAATTAAATCATTCGGCACTTTAACGTCCATTGTTAAAAGTAAAGAGGATAAAGACTTTCCATGTTGATCCAGGTTTAGGGCGCTGTTTACACCTCCTTCAAGAGCATCATCTAATACAAAATTAAAGGCAGGAAGATTTGGTAGCTCGTATCGAGTTACTTTAGTTGCTCCCTTGTGCGAGAATAATGCTAAGACTCTGCTCTCTGTAACTTGTTCCTTTAGTAAGGAATAGAGATTAGGATTGTACGGAATCAGGCTAATATTGGATCGGTTACCTTTATCACCAGCTCTTGCGTGGGCAACTTGATGAAGACGCGTAACTATTAAATCTGGCTTAGTCATATCGTTAATACCTAAATGAATTCAATTTTTGTTGCGACTTTATCTCTATCTACAAGAATAGAAGCGGTGTGTATTTGGTCGGTAAGGTGTTGTCTAAATCCTCCTCCTCCTGACGGACCACTGCAGTAAAGGCTGAGCATTTCTTGATTGATGCGTTCTACTATTTTTTTGTCTTGGCCTTTAGAGGCAATGCGGACGCGATAGTCTCCATCTATCCCAAAAGAATCGTAATTATCAGGTCCCATATCCCCTGAGTGCACGCTGACAGTTCCCAAGATGTCGAAGCGAATTGGGTAGTTTGTTTTTAAATTTTGGCACCTCTTTTTTAATACATCGATTGCTAATTTTGCGCGAGCCAGTGCATTTGGTCCAGCGTAGGTCATTTCAGCCTCTCCCATCCATCCGCCGTTAATACTGACGGTAGCCTTCAAAGTGGAGGGGTATGGTTTACCATTTGCTCCTGATACCCGAACCCGGTTCGCTGCTATTTGTTCGACACTGACCTTGCTGATGTCCAATATTACGTCTGCTGTGTAATAATTCGCTGGGTCATGTATTTCATAGAGCAACTGCTCTTTCACTGTTTGTTCAGAGACGATCCCGCCCGTTTCATCGGCTTTGGTAATAATTATGGACCCGTCATCTTTTATTTCGGCTATTGGAAAACCAACCTCAGCCAAGTTAGGAACGTCCTTGTAACCCGGATCGGCAAAATATGCTCCTGTAACTTGCGCGCCACATTCAAGTAAATGACCCGCCATTGTTCCTTGTGCAAGGTGCTGCCAGTCATTTTCCTTCCAGCCAAATTCGTTTATAAGCGGGCCTAATACGAGTGCGGGATCGGTGCAGCGTCCAACAACTACAATATCTGCTCCAAGTCTCAGGGCTTCAGCTATCGGTCTTGCTCCTAAGTAAGCGTTTGCAGCGATTATTTCTTGGTCGTTGATCTCTAGCCCTTCTATTGTTGGATGATTTCTTATTTCATCACTTGAGAACACATTCAGTAAATCATCACCCAAAATGATAGCGATTCTCAGATTTTTACAATCGAGTTGTGCTGCAATTTCTGAAATCTTTTTGGCCGCCCCGATGGGGTTAGCAGCGCCGAAATTCGAAACAATCTTAATCCCAGAACCTGCACAAGTCTTAAGTATGGGCCGAAGGTAGTCTTCTAAGAATGGAGAATAACCGTGGTTAGGATCTTGCTGTTTTTGTTTTTGTGCTAGTGCCAAAGTTCTCTCAGCTAGAGTTTCGAAAATTAGGTATTTTGGACCCTTTTTTTTAGTCAACGTGTTGACCACGGGAATTGCTGCATCCAGTCGGTCGCCAGAAAAACCTGCTCCGCAGCCGATATAAACAGTTGAGGGGGTCATAAGCAAATCTCCGTAAAAAATTATGCTCTCAATAATAACTTAATTATGCCGTGTTTGTGAACCGTGAGGCTACACGATAGCTCATTTGTATGCTGATGGTATTAAAAAGGTCGATCCTTATGGAAAATAACTATATGCTAAAAAGTAACTAGATGTTTGGTTCATGGGGAGGCGTATCATGCGTGTGCATAGTCTTGGGCATGTTGTATTAAAAGTCAGGAATTTAGAACGGTCCGTGCCTTTTTACAGAGATGTTCTCGGATTGAAGCAGGTAGGGCAGCATGGTGAAAAAATGGTATTTTTTTCTATTGTTGATAATCATCACGACTTGGCATTGTTAGAGACAGATAATTCAGCTGTGTCTTCCCTGGAGGAGTCGCCAGGTTTACACCACGTTGCTTTCAAAATCGGGGATAGCCTTCAGGAATTGCAAGAGGCCAAAGATTGGTTAGTAAATAATGGTGTGGAGCCGGATAGAGCTCGCGATCATGTGGCTACTCAATCAGTATATTTCTTTGACCCAGATGGTAATCAAATAGAGTTATTCGTCGAAGGAAATCCAAAGATTTGGCTTGAGAACCCAAGCGCCGTTGCCAATTCTAACCCTCTTGAATTAAAGTGAGAGCAAGCACTACGTCAAAAATGAAACCTGTCTATTTTGGCTCAACACGGTAAGGCGATAGAGGTGCTCGATGATAATGCGTAACACGTTCCGCGAGGCTTTAAACGCTGGAAAGCCAACTATAGGTACACACTTTTTATTCAACAATCCGGATATCGCGGAACTTATAGGTGACACTGGGCTCTTTGATTATGCAGAATTTGCTGCGGAATATTCATGTTTGGACATGCAGCTATTGTATCACCTAGCAAGGGCAGCCCAATGCGCGGCGCTTCCTTTAATGATTAAATTAGATCAGGAAGGGCAGGGCTTTTGGGCGCAGGCGGCGATTGGTGCCGGCTTTAAATCTGTTCTTTTCACTGACATAAGGAAGAGCGAAGATATAGACGAATGCCATGCTGTCATAAGAGCTGATACCCCTACTGACAGTGGTAGAATGGGTGTGAAAATTCGCCGGCCAGCTTTATCTAGTTACGCTCCAGATCAATACCTTGAAGATTTAGGGTCGCTTGTTTTTTGTGTAATGATCGAAAAGAAGGATGCTGTAGAAAACTTGGAACCTATTTTGGAGCGAGCGAAGACTAGGGGCGTTGATATGGTGCAGTGGGGTCCGGCGGATTATAGTGTTTCGATGGGCGATCCAAAATTATTTCACAGTAAGTCCATTCATAAGGTGGAGGAAAATGTAATACGAAAATGTCTTGAGCATCAAATTGCGCCGCGAATAGAAATAGGCGAAGTTGATCAGGCAAAGCGCTATATCGACCTTGGGGTTAGGCATTTTTGCATTGGTTGGGATCGTTTCATCCTGCAGGCTGGTTTGATGAAATTGGGGGATGGGTTAAGAAAGTTGACGGAGGCTATCTAGACACTTTTGTGATTTACTATTTACGGTAATAAAAACAACCGATCAGAAATAAACAGGTGACCCGGACGGTACTTTCCCCTCCGAATAACCAATTGTTTTTGCGAGAAATGGGAATAAGTATGACTTCACTAGATCTATATACCTGGAAAACTTCAAATGGAAGAAAAGCGACAATAATGCTCGAAGAGTGTGGATTGGAATACAATGTTCACCCAATCGATATTTCAACGGACATGCAATTCTCAGATGAGTTTGTAGCAATAAACCCCAATTCGAAAATTCCAGCGTTGGTTGATCATAATGGGCCAAACGGGGATAGAATCACTATTTTTGAATCTGGAGCCATTTTGATGTATTTAGCTGAAAAGACAGGTCTTTTTATGCCAACTGAACCTGAGAAAAAATACGAAGTTATCCAGTGGGTAATGTTCCAAATGGGTGGCATAGGACCTATATTTGGGCAAGTGCACCATTTCAAACGAGCTGCAAAGGAAAAAGTTCCCTATGCTATTAATAGATATTTTAACGAATGTAAGCGATTATACGGTGTTCTAGACGCTAGGCTTGAAAACAGAAATTTCTTAGCCAATGAAGACTTATCGATAGCAGATTTTTGCGTCTTGCCATGGGTTTTTAGACACGATTGGCAAGAGATTAATCTACAGGACTTCAAAAACGTACAACGCTGGTACGAGATGCTAATGAGCCGCCCAGCCTTGTCAAAGGGTATGGAAATTCCTAAATAAGCGGGTGAGAATTTAGGTAGCGAAATTTATTTTAAACTTTATGTAAGTTGCTATGGCAATTATTTCTAAAAACCGACCAAACCAGAAAGATTTCAGCTTTGAGTTAGGCAAGCCACTAAAGTCTATAGTCTCAGTTCAGTCGAGAATACCTTCTGATGCATTTACGGCATCCGTGTTGGGTACTGAAAGGGCTGGAAATGGTGTTGTCATACGAGATGATGGTTTAATATTAACGATCGGCTATCTTATCACGGAGGCAGAAGCTATTTGGTTAACGGACCACACCGGGTCTGCGGTTCAAGGTCACGTACTTGGTTATGACCAAGAAAGTGGCTTTGCGTTGGTTCAGGCACTTGGGCAATTAAATGCGGAGGCAATAGAAATCGGCAAATCTGCATCACTAAATGAAACTGACAAAGTTATTATAGCGGGGCACGGTGGTGTACAAAATGCAGTCAGTGCTGAAATTATATCTATACGTGAATTTGCAGGTTATTGGGAATATTTGCTAGAGTCGGCTATTTTTACGACGCCGGCCCACCCAAATTGGGGGGGTGCTGGAGTTATAGGCGAGAATGGCGATTTAGTAGGTATTGGTTCCCTATTTATACAACATGAGACAACAGGAGAAGAGGCGGCAGACGGTAACATGATTGTACCGATTGATCTATTGCGGCCGATTTATGATGATTTGTTGAACATTGGTAGACCCAATAAAAAGGCAAGACCTTGGCTTGGGCTATTTGGTGCGGAGGTAGAGGGGTCAATAGTTGTCGCAGCGCTTACATCTGATGGTCCGGCTCATCGCGCCGATATCAGAGTTGGCGATATTATAACCGCTGTCTCGACAAAGAGGGTTACCACGCTGGCAAACTTTTTTCGACAAGTATGGGCGCAGGGTGAGGCAGGGGTAGAAATACCGCTAGAGGTAGACAGAGATGGCGAGATTTTAGACATTTCTATTACCTCGGTTGCGCGAACTGATATGCTCAAGCAGCCACGACTTCACTAACTTTTAAAATATTAGACTGGGTTTAGAAGCTACTAGCTCAAAGCGGTACAAGCTCTTTGAATGCGTTGGCATGCATCTTCTAGTGCTTCGGTAGAGGTGGCATAGGAAATCCGGAAATGGGGACTTAAACCAAAAGCTGCTCCATGTACAGCGGCGATACCCTCTGTTTCAAGGAAATAGCTTACGACATCCTCATCTGATTTAAGTACTTTGCCGTCTGGTGTCTTTTTTCCAATTAATCCAGCACAAGATGGATAGACATAGAAGGCCCCATCTGGAGTAGGGCAAGTTATTCCACTTGCTTGATTGAGCATAGAGCAAACGAGGTCACGTCTTTGCTTGAACACCTCGTTATTTTTAGCAAGGAAATCCATTGGGCCATTCAACGCAGCTACTGACGCGGCTTGACTAATTGAACTGGGATTAGAAGTCGATTGAGATTGTATCTTTCTAATCGCTGTTATTAGATTTTCTGGTCCGGCAGCATATCCAATTCTCCATCCTGTCATGCAAAATGCTTTTGACATCCCGTTAACAGTGAGTGTTCTGGAATATAATTCTGGTTCTACTTCAGCAGGTGTGCAGAATTTAAAATCGTCGTACACAAGATGTTCGTACATATCGTCTGTCATGACCCAAATATTGGGGTGACGAATTAGCACATCAGTTATTTTTTTCATATCGTCCCAAGTGTACCCGGAACCAGTCGGATTAGAGGGGCTGTTAAGGATAATCCATTTTGTTTTTGGGGTTATTGCTCGTTCTAAATCCTCGGGTTGAAGGATAAAATTTTTATCTAAGGGGCATTCTACAATCTTGGGTGTTCCTTCGGCTAGCAAGACCATGTCTGGATACGAAACCCAATAAGGTGCAGGAATAATTACCTCATCACCTTCATTCAATGTCGCCATCAACGCGTTGTAAAGAACTTGTTTGCCTCCAGTTCCGATCGTAACTTGGCTGGTGACATATTCCAAATTATTATCACGCTTAAACTTATCGCATACCGCTTGCTTGAGGGCAGGTGTTCCGTCTGGGTCAGTATATTTCGTTTCGCCACGGCTCATAGCTTCTTCAGCCGCCTCTATTATATGAGAAGGTGTTGGAAAATCCGGTTCGCCAGCAGCTAATTCTATAATATCTTTTCCTTCAGCCTTAAGTTCGCGGGCTTTGATGCTCATTGCAATTGTTGGCGATGGTTGTATTCTGTTGAGACGAGAAGCAAGAATGTTCATTATTTATCCTAGACTGAGTAACAAAATATTTGAAAGAACTTACGCTGATGCAACAAATCGCGCAAGTATTCTAGTAACAAACAGAGCCAACAGTAAAGTGAGTTATGATTTAAATGATAACAATATGTTATGAATTTAGTGATCAAATTTTAATGGAACAGGAGCTTATAGTTTCCCGATGCGGCTTCTCGCAATAAGTGATTTACATCTTTCAAAACTAGTCTCGCTTGATCCTGTTAAAAAAATAGCTAATCATCTAAACGATTGGTTAATTTTGGCGGGTGATATAGCTGAAAATACTGAATTTTTCTCAGCCTCACTTGAAATTCTTGCGAGTAAGTTTGCTAAACTTATTTGGGTCCCTGGTAATCACGAGCTCTGGACGGAGCCTGCTGGGTGCTCTGAAATAACTCAACGTGGTTTGAGAAGATACGAGTGTCTTGTGGATATCGCAAGGGCACACGGGGTTGTGACGCCCGAAGATGAGTATTTAGAATGGCCTGGCTCTGAAGATAACGATAACTATATAATAGCACCTTTATTTTTACTTTATGATTACTCGCTTCGGCCTGATGATATAGCTCGGGAAAATTTGCGTAAATGGGTCAGGCAGATACATGCGGAATGCACGGATGAACTGCGTCTACACTGCGAACCCTATAACAGCAAAGAAGAGTGGTGCTGGGCGCGTTGTGCAGAGGCGGAAAAACGCCTTGAGTCGATTCCGCGCCATTATAAAACAATATTAATTAATCACTGGCCATTGAGATCGGACTTGATTTATTTACCGCGGTTACCCCGCTTCACTCCCTGGTGCGGCACCAAGCTGACGCACAGTTGGCACAAAAAATATAATGCTGCAGTAGTAGTCAGTGGACATTTGCATACAAGGAGAACGGATTTTATAGATGGTTGTCGTTTTGAGGAAGTGTCACTAGGTTACAAAAGACAATGGGATGTGGAAAAGGGAATAGATTTTTATTTTCGGGAAATAATATCAAATTGAATTAGAGTATTACAAAGCCATGCGTTATTTCTATCGGTTTATTTTAGGGAGAGATTAAAGTGGTTCTAATAATAGGGGCGGGAATCGGTGGGCTGACACTTGCCTTAAAGTTGCATAGCCTGGGGGTCGCTTCGCGGATTTACGAGGCTGTTCCTAAAATTAAGTCACTAGGGGTTGGCATCAACATTTTACCTCATGCTATGCGGGAGCTTTGCCACTTAGGTTTAGAGCAGGATATAGCCCTGAAGAGTGTAGAAACACAGGAAGTCCAATTTTTTAATAGGTTTGGTCAACATATATTTACTGATAATCGAGGTAGATTCGGTGGCTATGAATGGCCTCAATATTCAATCCATAGAGGAGTACTACAATCTATTTTATTGGAAGCGGTAATACAAAGATTGGGTCATGAAGCTGTCGTCACCAATCATCGTTTAATTGATCTCAAACAAACAGAAACTGAAGTGCAAGCTATTTTTGAAATAGCTGCGGACAAAACATCACAAGTCAAGGTTTTGGGAGACGTTCTAATCGGTTGTGATGGTATCCATTCGACAGTTCGTAGAAAGCTTAATCCACAAAATGACCCACTGGTTTACTCTGGTATAACAATGTGGCGAGGTGTAACAAAATGGCCGGGTTTTTTGACCGGTGCGACAATGATTTACGCGGGTTGGCTGCAGACGGGAAAGGTGATTGCCTATCCAATTGAAAAAGCAGATGTTGATGGTAATCAGTTAATAAATTGGCTATGCGAATTTTATTGTCCCTCGAGAAATGGAGAAGGAGATTGGGGAAAACCGGGAGAACTAAAAGACTTTATTTGGTCGTGTGATGAGATGAATTTTAATTGGCTCGATATACCCGCAATGATCAAACGTGCAGAATTTATTTTTGAATATCCTATGGTTGATCGAAACCCTCTGGCAAAATGGACTAAAGGACGTGTTACGCTATTAGGTGATGCTGCACACCCGATGTACCCAAGAGGCTCCAATGGTGCAGGACAAGCGATATTGGATGCTGTTGAATTAGCCAAGCGGTTGTCATCAAAAGTATTACATAAAGAGGCGTTGGAGCTCTATGAGCACGATCGGCGACCTAAAACGACAGAAGTAGTCCACGCGAACAGAACAGTGCCACCTGATGCTATATTAAAAGAAGTCTATGAGAGGACAGGTGATAAGCCATTTGACGAAATCGAAGACATAATAGAACGTGATGAACTTGAATTGATTGCAAATAATTACAAAACTATAGCCGGTTTCGATCTCACGTCTTTGGAAACTTGATTATATATTTATTTACAATAAAAGATCTCAGGCAATAAGTTTGAATTAGATTAGAAATTTGCAAATACCTTTTCTTTTAACGAAAAAGAGCGAGAGGAGAATTGTATGAAACGAACTCGGATTTTGAAATTGTCCATTATGAGCGCGAGTGCATTAACTCTCATAGCTTGCGAGCGGTCACAAGAAGTTGGAATTTTTGAAAGTTTGGAGCAATGCTCAAATCAATCAATTTTTAGTAAAGAAGAATGTAGCAAGAGTGAACGACTTGCTCGCTCTGAACACATAAGAGTATCTCCAAAGTATTCTTCAGTCACCGACTGTGAACGAGATTTTGGCGAAGATAAATGTGAGATGGCTCCGCAGAGAACGACTACTGGTGGGTCCGTGTTTATGCCAATGATGATGGGATATATGATGGGAAGTATGCTGACTGGTGGACGAGGAATGATGCCTCAACCATTATATAGGTCTATGGATGACGTAAGAAATTTTAGGACAGGGGATAATCAGAAAGTAAGCAGCAAAACGGGTATAACCCGGGTTTCTAAAGGACTCACTCGCACCCCGTCCACAAAAATAAGAACTATAAGACGGGGAGGATTCGGGGCAGCCGCTAGGTCTGTAGGCACACGCTTTTCTACTGCAGGGAAATTTCGCCGATTTGGAGGCTTTCGCAGCTTTGGTGGGTAATTAAAATATGCGGCGTCAGATAATAAAAGAGCGAGAAGACTGGAAGTCACAAGCTGAATCACTTGGATTCAATTTCCATAGTATGTATGGAGCGGCTTACTGGTTTGAGGCAGCATGCTACCAGTTTACGCTGAGACAAATTGAAGATGATATAGAGGACCCTTGTAACGAACTGGAACAGATGTGCTTCGAGATCGTTGAGCAGGCAATTAAAAAAGAAGAAATGTAAATTAAGTTATCTATTCCTGAGAGCTTCTGGGATTACATTAGAAATAGCTGGATAAAAAAAGAAAAAAATCTATATGGAAGGTTTGATTTATCTTACAATGGCAAGTCTCCGGCAAAGTTGCTTGAGTATAATGCGGATACCCCTACCGCTTTATACGAAAGCGCCGTATTCCAATGGATTTGGCTAGAGCAAGCCATACAGGCAAACATTATTCCGAGTGGTTGTGATCAATTTAACTCTTTACATGAAAGATTAGTTGAAGCCTTTAAAAATTTTGGTATTAACTCAAAACTTCACTTAACTTCATGCAAGGGGTATGAGGAAGATGAAGCGACGGTGAGGTACCTTGAAGAGTGCGCTATACAGGCTGGTATCGAAACCAACTTTATCTACCTTGAAGATATTGGCCAAGATGATGCTGGTGCATTAGTTGATTGTTGTAAACCTTCACTATCAAACCAAACAACACCACCAGAATTAAAGTCACCTGACTGATAGTAGATACCTTTAATATCTAAGAAACCTCTTGTTCCAGTTACAACACTAGCTGATATAGTTGCATCAGGAACATAAGTCCATCTACGACTATTATCACCGTGTGTACCGTGATTGCCTGTTCCAGCACTGCTAGAGGCGATTGAACTGTCATCTAGTCCAAAGAAACCATCAGTTGAATTTGCGGTTCCTATACCAGTATTATAAGTAAATCCAAGTCCACGGTCAGTATTAGTATCAGTGGCATGTACGACTGTTATTTCAGTCTGTGTGCTGATTCCTGCAATCGCTGTTCCTTGAAATGTAAGAGTCTTAGTTCCAGTATTGACGTTAGTAACTGTTGTGATACCACTAAGTGAAAAACTTGGGTGTAGTAGAGTATCATTAACCGCAATACCTGTTACTTGATCGACTACGACCTGTGTTGCACCTGATGCCATTGTTGACATCACGGTTCTTGTACTGGTAGTATCACCAACCATCATGATTGGATCGTTTACAGTTGTCTGAGTCGAGTTAACTGTAGTTGTTGTACCATCAACTTGTAAGTTACCTTTGATGATAACATCACCCTCATTACTTAAACCATCTGGATATGGGTCAATGAATATCTTATTTTCCTGACCTGCAAGAGATGCAATTATATTATCTTGAATTCTAATATTACCAAGGGTGCTATTACCACCAGAAACTAATAAATCACCACCAACATTAATATTCTTCTCTACACCTACACCACCTTCAACAATAAGAGCACCAGTATCTTTGTCTGTTGATTGAGTTGCAATATTGATTCTAACGTCAGCACCTGTAAAAGTTAATTGATCTGTTCCGTTTTCATCGTATTCTATCTTTGCATCAGCAGCATCTGTTCCATTAACTCCACCACCAAAACCCAAGAAGGTATCGTCAGGAATCATTACCTCACCAGAACCATTAGGATTAAAAATTATATCACCATCGGTATCAGTTGAAGATAATGTATTAGAATCTAAAGTTAAATTATCTACATTCCAAACATCTATTTTCCTACTACTATCAAGAATTGCTACTAATCCACCATCTGTATTTCTTGTATTTGTTTGACCTGCTAATTTACCAGGTTCATGTTCCATCATTGATGTGTAATAATGTCCTGCTATCGGATTAACATTAGCACCATCATCTCCTAAAAATACCCTGTCTTTATATTGATTAACACCGCCAAACTGACCTATACCAGTCACGTATGCCATCTCACCCCAATTCAAACTCGCTGGTTTGGCTGTACCAGATGAACGTTTGATTCTAATTATACTAGCCATTTCAGAAATTTCCTCCGTTGATGTCTAAATTCTGTGCTGCACCTGGAGTCAACTCCAATGTTGCGTCAAATTTTTTTGTAACTCCATTAAAAACTAGAACCATACCGTCTTGTAAGGTTCCAGAAATATTCACATCACTTAATTCTGTTAATGAGAGAGTTTGAGCACCTGCCAGAGATGAGATCACCTTTGTGGCATTTTGCTGTCCTACTCTGACTTTTATATTTGCCATCTAAGTTTAGCAATTCAGATCTAAAAAGTATTTATATTTACTATGACGTTATCTTTGAAGATAGATCATGTAAAAGAGATTTTAGTGTTTCAATCTCATTTTTCATACTATCAAGTTCTGCTTTTTTATTAGAATTAAACCTACGGTTAGCGATATAATTTTCGTAACCGATTTTATCATTATTGATAATCGCATTTGTATTTTCATCACGGTATAAATTACCGAAACCTTCTACTGGTATCATGCTAATGCTATTGCCCTAAAGTCTCTTATTCTAACTGGTTTGCACTCATTAATTTGTGTCATGACAATTTTAATTGTAAAAGCACTAAACTGCTCTAAATTATCGACTGTAAACTGATATTCGTTAAATTCATCAAATTTACTATTTCTAACAAAAGCATCTGCTCTTCCATCATTATTTGCCTCATCAATAACCACATCACCAAAACCATCACCATCTGTGTCTAGCATATTTGCATAACCAGGAAATGCCCTGTAAGTAGATGAAACCTCAGATGAATCAGGAGAGAAGAGTCGATAAAATACTCTGAAATCTGCTCCTTCCTCAATACTTGCACCAACTAATACCTTAAGTGATGTTGCAGGTTGTGCTAACTCGATTCTCTCAGTCACAAATGACGATGCGTGAGGATCATTACGTAATTGATTTGTGCGAGAGTCAGTTGCATAATTATTAAATCCTATTGGATTGTTAATCTTATTTCTAAGATATATTAATGTTAGATTTTTTAAATCTACGACAGGAGATAGATTCACATCAGCAGATGTTAAATTCATATCAAGAATAACAGATTTCTGTTTAGGAAGTCCAGTTAGTTTATCCTCATTTACGGTAGATGCTACTAATCTTGTATTATCAAAATGAGTAAATTGATTTAAAGCAATAGGTTGAACTCCTTGATCTAAGAATGAAACTTCATTTCCTCCAGCACTAGTTCCACTGATTGTCCTAACTGATGCAGTAATGTCAGTTGTTGTAGATGGTGTAAGGAAGTTAACATCTGGTTCAATTGATGAGTATTGATGGTTTTGTGAAATTTTCACTGTATTACCACCAAATGCCCTTTCATCTGTAAAACATAGTAATTGCTTATCTGTTCTTGATGTGATAGCTGCTGTGTCTACCTCTAGATAATAGAAATCAATATCAGATTCAGATCTTATAGTTGCATTAGCAGGAACCGTAATTACTGTATTAATACCAACAAGAGGCATTCCTGCTGCTTCATAAGTTTGAATGTTTGTACCTACAGCGTGAGGGACTGCAACAGTATCACCTACACCTCTTACAAGAGAAAGCACATCTGTCCCAACAGTATATTGAACGATTTCATTTTCAATAAGTGCTTGTCCTGTAGTTGCTGTAATTCCAGCAAATTTTGAAAATGGTGCAGTGTTACCTATAGAAACTGTGGTGCTTTCCGCAGTCATCGCTTCAGTAATTGGTTCTAACAATGTATCTGGTTTGACATCTTTGATTTCAACTTTATTGTTTGCTCCATGATGTGCGTGATTAATCTGTAGTACTTCAAGAACTTTACCTGAGAATAATTCACCGTTTTGAACGGAATCACCATTGACTGCAACATTAGATATTACTGCCCTTGTATCATTATTAGTTCCATACTGTACTAGTGCTTCATTATTAGGGAATTTGTCTCCCTGAACATCGGTGAGGAATAAAGTATCAAATGTTGTTGAAATATTTTTAACAACAAATTTTAATCCAGCACCTCTAATGACTTGAGCATTTGAATTATCGACAGTTAAAACATCACCAACCTGATAACCAGATCCTACACCATTAATCGCTACAGCAGTAACTGATTCATTGACTACTGTTAAATTAACAGTACATCCAGTTCCACTTCCAGTAAGGGGTACAGTTGGAACTGCAGTTAGACTGCTAAACGAATACCCAACACCACCACTTATTAGATCACCAGCACCAACTATAGATCCACCGTGACCTTCAATTACACCAGTTACACTGACATCCTCACTATCTGCTGCTGCACCTGTACTTACTTTCCTTCCAATTGGAAGATTAGCAACTGTTCTTGTTCCAGATCCATCAATACTTACTCTTAACTTTCGAGGCAATGAACGAATTGGATTATGTACGAGTAACTGTGTATTAAAATTACCTGGTTCAATTGGACTATTATAAAATCTAACAGAACCACTGTCAACAAATTTTGCTTTACGAAGTTTGAATGTTAAATCTTGGTTTTGGCTTGCAGTCCATATTGTACCGTTTTGTGATTTAAATAAACTACCACCAAGATACTGTTTAGATACAACAACATTCTGTACATCTGGTAAATTTGCAGATTTAACAGATTTTTCACCCATTGTAGAACACCACATTGTGAACTTATCAGAAGATGGTGCTAAGAATACTAAAGCAAATTCTTCATCTGGTGGTAAAAATATTGGTGACTGGAATTTAAGTGTAGTTGGTACAGAAGCATCATCAGATACATTAATATAATCTGGACTTACAACAATTTCAGCATAATCCTGAACTAGTCTTTCTGTAGGAGTACCTAATTCAACAAATCTTAATTGAACTGTTAATTTAGCACTTGGATCTTTAGATGCAAAGTAAACGTCGAATGAAGTTAAGAATGCACCAGTCTCATTTACTCTGAATGACTGTGCTAAAGGATCTCTTCCTCCTCCTCTTCTTCCACCACCTCTTCTACCTCCTCTCCTTCTTCTTCTACCCCCTCTACGTGTTGCTACTGTTCTACTGGTAACTTCATTCCTTGTAGTAACAACTATTTCATTTTCCTTCTCTGGAGGACGAGGTGGATTCCTTACCTGTACGATATTATTTGTTTGTGTTAATATAGTTCCAGTTCCAAGGAATGTTCCAGTACAACTACTTGCTAAAGGAATATCTGATGGTAGTGGTATAGTTCCATCTGCTTGAGATGTTATTTTAAATGTTTTTGTTCCAGAAGTGAATAATGTTGGTGGTTTTGGTGTTTGATTTGCATTTCTAAAGAAGAATGATCCAATAACATCTCCCCAATTATCAGAAAGTAAATTTACATTTGTTACTGATGCAACTGCACCACTTGTTTTTCCTGTTAATTTTGCACCTTTTACAACGTATCCAAAATATTTTTCATTATGTGCTAAACCGATACAATCAACATTGAATAATCTTGATGTCGCTGAATACGTTGATGATGGTGCAGGTCTTGATTGATCGTATGGATCAATTATATATTTCTCTACACTTACACTAGGTGAACCTAACGCTGCAGCAACCTCTGGTCTTGATAAATCACCAAACTTATGATTTGGTTCCTGAGATCTTAATAAACCTATTTCTACTCCATTAAGTTCTACTTTTACATCTTCAAAAACGGTGAATGTACCAGATGTCATTTGTATTTCAAATAATTTAGGAATAACATCAGGAATTCCACTATCCAAGAAATGATAATGTCTCGTTAGAGGTTTTAATCCACTAGCAAAGTAAGTAACGTTCCTTGACCTCATAAATGGATCAACTTCACTTTCTACTTTAGTACTCTCAATAAAATCTCTTTCCTCCTCATTTCCTTCAAGGACATTTGTAAAACTTCTTTCTACTGTACGAGTAACTGGTGTTGTTGATCTAGTTGTTGTTCTTGTTTCATTACGAGTACGAGTTGTAGTAGTGGTTGTTGTCGTTCTACCTCTAACAGATACATCACGAACAATGTTTGATCTTTCTACCCAAGTATTTCCTGTTGACTCTTTTCTTTCATTATTAATGTAAATTGTTCTAGTCCAGTTATCTGATGGAGGATCAAGTATGACTAATCCATGAAAAGCAATAACGTTGAATGGATTTACATTTTCAGTTGTAGTTGCTTGTGGATTTTCGATCCAATCTACCTCTTCATATGCTAATGTAATTAAATCACCAGTTTTTTGACAATTTGGATCAGAAAGTTTTAAATTAGAATTTAAATCTGCAGTATTTACATCAATATTGGAATCTAAAGCTAATTCTGGATCCATAGACCAGTAATCTATAGCAGAGTATAATTGTTCGTTAGTTACATCTACATCACATCTTGAACCAGTTTCAGGACTAAAATCTATGAAGTCTCTATTTCTAAAATTATAAGCAACAAAACCAGTTTTAAATCTATTAAGACCATCTGCATCTCTTACCTGAAATGATGCTGTTTCCAATTCTAAAGCATTAAGAGATGAAATATTTTCAAGATTTTTAATTCTTTTTTCTAATGAAGCAATATCTCGCATTGTAAATCTGCGATTATCTTTCATTTTTATAAATGCATCTTGTATATCATATAAGTATGGTGGATAAATGATTTCAGCAATCTCCATCGCATCAGTATTTACTGACGGTGTAACAGGATTTTCTGCAGATTCTCCTTCTATTACATCTACATTTTCTTCCTGACCTATGATAACTTTATCAATTCTACCCACATAATAATCAAATCCCATTATTGAGCTTTCATTAGGAGTAATAACAAATGGATTAGATGTCTCAAATGATCTACTGGTAAATGCAAATGGTGAAACGTTTGTGCTATTTCCAAAATCAGAAAGATTAAAAGGTTTAACTCTTGGTCGATAATCTATAATATCTGATGCAGCAATTTGACCTGCCAAAATAGGAATATCTTTTGTATATCTTTCTGCAGTATATGAATTAACTGTAAATACATCACCAGATATGCCACTTTGAAACTGATCGAATATTATTAATAACTTTTTAGAGGGAGCTCCTGCATTCGCATTTCTAATAATTTTAGAATAGTCGCAATATTGTAATTTATGACCCTTATCTAAAATATAATTAGTTGTTCTATCGATAAAATTACCAACAGTTACACCTTGTAGAATTGTTTCTATATTCGATTCTTCAAAGTTTATTAATTCACCTACTGTGAATTGATTGCCATTTAAGTATACAAAATCAACAGTATTTGCAGTTCTACTTACAATTTGACCTATCGCACGACTATCTTTACCAATAATTTTTTCACCAACTATAGAATCAGTATTTAATGCTAATCCTGAAACAAATGTTAGTTTATCTAAAACTGGAGTGTTTGTGTCTTTAGACTCATATATTGCTACGATATTTACAACATCAGGGACATTTAAAGATATTTCTTCATCTTCAACTCTCATTCCATAATTAGATGTTGTTGTAAGTCCACTATTAATTGTGTTTACTCTTGATGTTCTAGTTACTTCAAGTGTTTGACTTCTGACAAAATCTTTTGTTTTGCTTGTTGTTCCTAATTTTTTAAGTGTTACATTAACTACAGCAGCACCACTACTTTTAGATAGACCACTAAAAGTAACAGTTTCCCCTCCATTAACAATACTAAACTGGTCATCAGTTAATTTTTCTGTTGTTCCATCTGGATAATGTATTGAATATCTTTCAGCGTCGAATGGTTCAAAAAATACACTTGTAATACCAACCGAAGTTGTTAATCCAACTGATGAATTGAATGAAATTGTATTACTAGTAATATTTGCAGCTCCACCAGTTATTTGTTTACTAATAATCAAATTAGAGTCAGATAGATTTACGTTACTTACATTAGGTTTTGGTAACTCTCCAAAAATTCCTGATTTTTCAAGATTTAATACTCTTGGAACTTTTACTTTAAATGTGGATGATGTTGTTTGACTCGCTGAAACTGTATTATTGGTACATATACCTGTAACAAAAGAAGGTGCTGCATTTAATGTTAAAGTTTTACCTTCTACTGATATTGCCTCTACTTCATTAAATACAGGATCGGAGTGAATTCCATCGCTAAATGATATGATCGAACTTGTGTTTATGCCAGCGTTCCCTGAAAAATTACCATTTACGACAGTAGCAGCAGTACCAACGACATTGATCGTGTCATTCAAAGAAAATCCAGTCAATTGACGATCATATAATACTGTATCAGCACTAAAATCAGTCAATAATCCACTGTTAAGTGCATTTGCATCTTGGAATACTGATTTTATATCATCAATCGTATAAAAAACTATTTCTTTTATTGATATTTTGTCATTAGACTCTACTTCATCAAGTATTATTTGTTCTCCTCTTATAAATCTACCCGTTGTCTGTGATACAGAAATTTCATTAGCACCTGATGTACCAGCATTTTCAGCAACATATCCAATTGCTCCACTTGAAAGACCTCTTATTCTTGAACCTTGTAGTACCTTTACATTATCAAATGTACTACATTTTAAAATTATAAATGTCTGAATATCGTAAAGATATAAATCAAAACTTGTTGTTTGACCCTTGTAAGTATCATCAGTTAATGAATAATAATAAACTCTTGCCTCTCCTACTTTAAAACCATTAAATGAATTACTACCTGTTTTTCTTTTACTATGTAATTGAATGGTATTTGAACTTGAGCCACCTATGTTTATATTTGGAACTCCCTGTGCATTGTTAACTCTTATCAAACTACCCATTTCAAATGGTATAGACGATGAATTGACTCTCAGTGTTTTTCTTGGTTTGTTAACATCTAATATTATAGAACCAGGAAGATCTACGTCAAAACCTTTTACATACGCTCTACCTGGTGATAATTTAAGAGCCAATAAATCTTCATTAGGAATTAATCTGTTATCATCAGTTAATCTATCTGCTGTAAAAAGTCCTTCATTTCCTATCTCATCATTTAAAGATTCTTGAAGTTCAATTCTAAATGGTTCTACTGAGTAATCACCTGATTCATCAAATGTTCTTTTTGCAAAATACTCTTTTATTTTGCTGTAAACTGAATCATCTTGAAGTCTTTTTATCTCACCCTCATCTGTTCTCATCAATTCTACGAAGTTTGTATCTTCATAGTCTGTTAAAGATTTTTTAGCAAGTTGAACAGAAATTTTAAATCTGTCAGCACCTGGTGCAGCAAAGTTTGTAAAACCTTTTGCGTTATCATATAAAGATGAATCATCATTTGAGTTAATTATTTCCTCTGAAACATCAAAACCTACTCTATATGATGGTTGATTATTATATGGATCTAATATCAAGAGTTGAGAACTTACATCAACAAAAGCACCACGAATAAAATATACACCTGTGCTTATACCAAAAGCAGAACCAGTTGCAGTTGCATTATCCGAAACTAAAGTAAGTATTGTCTCTCCAACCGATAATGTTGTATTTCCATAGGTAAGTGGTTCCTCCAATATCAATACTTCACTATCAGGGAAAGCACTACTTTCACCTGATGTTCCTGATTGAATATATTTGACAAAAATTGTTATTTTTTCTACACCCTCAGCTGGAGGTAATATAAAATTCTTTATTGTTGCAACTATACCTGAATTTTGTCCTCTTACTCTTATTCCTTTTCCACCATTAGCTGCAATAATGTCGCTTAAGTAAATTGACACATCAATGCCAAGATGTGTTTCATTTACTTTTGCAGAAAAATAGGTAGTATCAAGTTCAATGTTACCTGGTATAACCATTGAACCTTCTTTAAATATGTGCTTACCAAAAGCCTCAACTTGATTTTGTAAAAGAGATTGTAAACCAGTTAATTCTCTTGCTTGAACTGGATAACCAGGTTTAAACAATATCTTATAGAATTGATCGGCTTTATCAAAGTCATCAAAATAAGGTGATATATTTAAGTTAGTCTTTTGTGGCATTTTTAGAATTCGAGTATAATTTTAATGTCTTCCTTTTGACGAGGATTTCTGACAATTGTAGGTCTATTATCCAAATAAATCGTTTCTCCTGACCCTTTATTTATCTCAGTATCAGAAAGACCTGAAATAAAGTTTACACCTAAGTTAATTAATTTATTACCGTCAGGGTTTGTTGTAATTCCTGAAAAATTTCTAGAAATCGCTCCAGAAAAACTTGTTTCCTGACCTTTGATATCATTTGAACCTATTATGGATTCAAAATTGTAGATTCTACCAGCAGTTGATATACCAGCATAATCCTCATGACTTAAAAATGTGCGGTTAAAATTTAATGATCTATCTCTAAAATATTTTAAAACTTTTGTTTCAGAATCAAAAGATGCAACATACGCACTTGCTTGTTTACCAGCGTTTGGAGATTGAATTAGAACTTGTCTTATCTCCTCACCTACTTTTGGTTTTCCAGAAATAGTATCAAACTTTATTGCCTGTAATGAAGAGAAAGTATTATCAGTATATGTAACTGAGGTTCCAACTTTTGTTGGATTCTTTACGATACCAACCTGTGAAAATTTTGTGTCGATAGGAAAATCTTTTGTAGAATCATCGAATCGAGCATAGATGATTACCTTGTCAGTTCCTAATTCAGTGTAAATATCAGAACCATGTCCTAACTTAGGTGGAATTATTGGAATTAATTTAGCACGGTCAGTAGATGTAGTAACACCACTACTTAATGTACCTAAATCAACAATACCATAACTATATCCTGACCCCCCAGAACTAACTGTCACATCAGTGATAGTTCCATTTACAACATCAACTCTCGCCTTTGCTCCAGTTCCATCACCAATTATGTCAACTTCTTGACTCAATCCATTAGCGTAGTCTGCTCCAGCTCTATCAATATAAACATGTTTAATTTGATTTAAATTTATAGAGGAATTACCATTTTCACGAACTGCTCTAATCTGAGAATCTTCACTTGACCCCCAATTATTGGGAACAGTAATGAATTCAGTTGAATCAAATTTAATGATATCACTAGGTGATACAGTAAAAAGATATTTCCAAACATATCCATCACCACTATTTCCTGCTTTTGATGGTTCTAAATCGGTGAATGTTGGTTGATCTTGAGATGCATTACCTGTAGTGTTTATTCCTGTTGATCCATTATCAATACAAACATATACATTGAAATTTTCATTCATCACATAATAATTTGCATCATATAATCTTGCAGATTTTGTAATTGGAGAGCGTGAATTAATACTATAGTCATGCCTATACATCTCATATCTTGTTCCCTGTGTCCAATCAACTCTTCTTATCAATCTTCTAACATTTTTTCCAGTTACTCTTTTACCAAATAAAGTTGTATCACCAATATGATTATTTGTGTTGATATTATCAATCGGAGCAGGAGGAACATCATTAAAATTACTTGTTCTACCAAAACCCACGGCCTCTGCATTTGGAAGACCAAGAGTAACATAAAAAGAATTAATAGGATCAGACGCTCCTATGCCTGTAACTGTATCAATAAAGTTACTTGCATTCAATATTCTAAACTGATCCGTGATAACTGCTGGCATTTTATTACTTTTTTTCTATATTTATACGGGAAATCATCATGATAACTTATTCTTGACTGCACCAGTGTCACGAACACCATAAGATCTTCTTTCAATAATAGGGAATGTACCTATTCCAAGACCAGTTGTTAGTCCTACAGTATTACCTGTAACGGTAAGAGAGATTGGATTATCTCTTCCCATGACTCCCGTATCTGCGAATAATCTACCCCAAGAGAAGTTACCTCTGTCTCCTAGCGTTGAGAATGATGTAGATAGTCCAGTTGTATTTACACCTGAGTGTATATTTACTAATATCTCACATACACCCGTATTGGTTGTATAATTTAATGCTTGTATAATGTAGATATTATCTGCAAACAATGTTCCAATTCCCACCACGTTAGAGTTGTTAGCATTCGTACCGATAGATGTTACACCATTACCAACCTTTGTATCAAATAGGTATATTGGATATCCAACTTGAAGTGTATTGAAATTACCTGCTGTTCTCGCTAGTCCAACTCTTAGACCTCTTCCAGTGCCACCACCAGAACCACTTGTTACTGATATAGCAGTAATTATTCCACTAAATCCTTGAACTTTATCAATTCCAGTTAATTTTTCTGTTATTGGTTCTGGAACTGGGGCAATTACTTTAGGTAGATTCGTTGATGTATAACCAAATCCAACATTGTTCATGGTCACTGATGCTATTGCACCATTGGTAATATTACCTGTTGCAACTGCAAATGTTGATATACCTGCTTTTTCAAACTGTGTTCTTAAGGTTGTTCCAATACCCACACCTATAGGAGCAGATATTGCTAACGTAACCGCAGATCCAACATAACCACTTCCCCCTTCCACAACTGTTACTCCTGTAACTTGTCCAGTTCCTGAAACTGTTGCAGTTAATTTAGCAGGAGTATGACCAATATCATTCACAATACGTGCACCAAAATCATTAATTACAAGTGAAGAAAAGTCCTCTTCATACTCAAAGAATTGAGCATCATCAACAAAAATATCTGGATCATTTCCAGTTCCAAGATTACCTATTATTCTTGCGGTTGGGAATATAAGTGATGTAAGAGAGTCTCTTGACTTAGAAACAACTTCACCACCAATAATTTTGTCTATTTTTTGTTTTCTCCAGTTTATTACTGGTTTGAATGTAACACCTATTCCGGGGCCATTATAAATCTCAGTCTCAAACGTATCTGATGTAGTAATACCTACAACAGTTCTTGGGTTCTGTGTAGTGTCAGTCAACTCACCGGGGAGTCCACCGATTGTCACAACGTCACCTTTTTTCAATGTTTGCTGAACATCAACTACAACAGTATCTGGATTTGAACCCCCTGCTGTTCCTTTGTAGAAGAAGATAGAAATATCATCATCTTTATCAGGTGCAGTCGCAAAGTCAAATGTTGTACCACCCTCAAAATTATAATTTTTTCCGGGTTCTTGTAAAACACCATTAACAAATATTAAGAATAAATCTTTCATGTCAATGAGTGATGATTCATCAACCCTACCATCTATCTCAAAACTTAGTAATGCACCATTTAACCTAATTGGGAATCTTGTTCTCGTACCATCTTGTAAGTTTTTAATACTATCAAGATTATCAAATTCACCAAAATCCCATGATGCAAAGTTATCCGTGAATATTTCAGTTACAGTTAAATCAAATTCACTCACCTTAGAAGATAGTCCAAGAGCTGTGACAAGTCCAACAGGTCTTAAAACATCTCCCTTCTTAAATCCAAATCCATTTCGAGTTATTTTAAATGATTCGATAGTATGAAGTGTTGATCCAATACCAACAGTTGCACTTGCACCCACATTCACTGATACCTTAAGACCAAATCCAGTATCAGTTGTTGCACCTATGCCTAAACGTGAGACACCGATAACTTCAAGATCCTCATATGAGGGATCAGGTACGATAATCTGGGGATTGGTATATGATATACCAGCACCTGCAACAGTGAAGGCTAAAGTACCACCAGCACCGACTGTGGCAGTGATGCTTGCACCAGTTCCTCCTCCACCACCTTGACCAACAAATATAGTTATTACATTTCCACTGACTGCTGTGATTGCTGTCTGAATACCAACAATAGGGTCTCCACCTGCTGAATTACTTGGAGTAGGGCCTGATCTTGGATAAGGATGCTCAGTGACAAAATGATCTTTTGAGCAAGTGAATACAAGACCACCGGTGTCAATACCGACTGTATCACTAGTAGTTAATCCATGACCACTTGGTAAAGTAATGTCTAAGTATCCTGTATGTGATGTATAAACTGCATTTATTGCTGTAAATGCTTGCCCTGAGAATGATCCTTTTCTGATTGAACCTATTCCAGATCTTACAAATCTATGTTCATAAGCA